>Ga0181525_10001486_pt1 | contig 19944 bp, 17 predicted proteins | sample PEATcosm2014_Bin_48_FD_121100 | JGI IMG/M metagenome (GOLD analysis project Ga0181525, IMG submission 121100) | Peatland microbial communities from MTU Mesocosm Facility, Houghton, MI, USA - PEATcosm2014_Bin06_10_metaG | ecosystem: Environmental > Terrestrial > Soil > Wetlands > Peat | place...
CATCTGCCGCAGCAGCACGATGCCGCAGACCGCAAAGATGAGATTGGCCTGCCAGACCCCGAGGAAGGCGGGAATCTTGTGCTGGCGCGCCAGAGCGGTGCCGGTGGAAGAGAGGAAGTAGTACACGAAGACGAGGGCAATGGTGAGCACGAAGCCGGCGCCTTTGCCGCCGCGCCGCGATGAGATGCCGAGCGGAACGCCCACCAGCATGAGGACGAGACACGCCGCCGGATAAGCAAGGCGTTTCTGGAACTCAATCTCATAGACGCGCCCATTCCGGCCGTGCGTGCGCGAGAGGAGTTGATGATTCGTCATCGCCAGAATGGGCGTATCGCTGCGTCCCAGCCGGATATCTTCCTGCCTGCCGGTCTCGAGAGGGAGATCGGTCTGCCCAAACGTGGAGACAGTGTACTGGTTCGGCTGATCAGCGACGGTCTGGCTTTCAGTGCCGTCGCGCAGCCGCATCGTCATCGTCTGATTCGGGCCATTGACGACAGTGGCGCGATCGGCGGTTGTGATCTTAGGCGCATTCGCATCGGTCACGTCCGCGAGAAAAATGCCGCGCCAGTTGGCTGCACCGGAGCCAGCGCGCACGTCCTGGACGTAGAGGACATAGTTCTTGAAGTCCTCATAGAAAACGCGCGGCTGCACTTCATAGGAAGCCTGCGCGTTGGCGAGAGAATTCTCGAGGTGAATCATGGCGGCCGCCGATCTGGGGGCCAGGACCATGCTGTTCCACAAACTGATGGCCCAGCCCGCAACGGCGATCATCCCAACAACGCGGACAAAGCTCCACACGCCGATTCCGGAGGCGCGCATCGCGGTGATTTCGCTGTCGGCGGCCAAACGGCTGAGGCCCAGCAGAATCCCCACGAGCACGGCCATGGGAATCGTTACCGTAAACATGTCGGGTAGCGTCAGCAGGACAATTTCGAGCACCGATCCGAGCGAGGCGCTGTTGCGGACGATCATCTCCAGCAAATGCGGGAGGTATCGAATGAAGAGGACGAACGTGAAGATGGCGCCCCCGATCGCGGCGTGCGACAGAACTTCGGAGAGGATGTATCGGGTGAGGATGCGCACGGTCGAGCTACCGACTTCAGTTTAGAGCGAATCCAGCGACCTGTGCCGTTTTGAGATTTTCCAGCTGCGGCTTTCTTCCCACCCCAGCACGCCAAACACCGGACGTGCTGGGGACCCCGAGTCGTCGACGGAAAGCCGCGTCCAGAGCGGTGGCCTCGGGGTACGGCTTCGCTGGGTTCGCTCTACCGTGGAGTAAAGCGGCGCAGGCGGAGACTGTTGGCGAGTACGCTGACGGAGCTGAGGGCCATGGCGGCGCTGGCGATGGCGGGGCTGAGCAGGATGCCGAACGCCGGATAGAGAACACCCGCCGCGATGGGAATGCCGAGCAGGTTATAGCCGAAGGCCCAGCCTAGATTCTGACGCATGACGCGCAGCGCCTGACGGGCGAGCAGAACGGCGTCAAGGATCTGCCCGGGCTCGCCGTGAAGAAGGATCGCGTCGCCAGCCTCGCGCGCGAGGTCGGCGCCTGTGCCCATGGCGAGGCCGGCGTCGGCATGGGAGATGGCTGCGGCGTCGTTGATGCCGTCGCCAGCCATAGCAACGCGATGCCCCTGTTGTTGCAGTTCGCGAATCTTGTCGAGCTTCTGGGTGGGAAGAAGGCCGGCCCAGACCTGATCGATGCCAGCGAGTTTCGCGATGACTTCGGCGGTGGCCGGCGTGTCGCCGGTGAGTATCGCCGTGCTGATGCCGAGTCGCCGGAGCCCGGCGATAGCTTCGGGAGCGGATGAACGTAAGATGTCGCGGGCTTCGATTGTGCCGAGGAGTCTGCGGTCCGCCGAGACGAACATCAGCGTGGCTCCGGACTCGGTCGCGAGGCTCTCGGGAATAGCAGCCCCGATTTCCCGCATCAGCTCGGCGTTGCCGGCAGCTACGGTTCGGCCGCTCACGGTGCCCTCAATCCCCTTGCCGGGGACAGCGTGGACATCGTTGGCAGCCGGCACAGGAAGGCCACGCTTTTCTGCCGCGTTTATGATCGCGCTTGCCAGTGGATGCTCCGAGCGCCGCTCCAGCGAAGCGGCCAGGGTCAGGACTTCGTCTTCGGTGGCGCCAGCTAATGCGTGGATCGCTACGACCTCGGGCCTTCCCTCGGTCAGCGTGCCCGTTTTGTCGAGTACCACGGTGTCAATGCGTGCCAGGCGTTCGAGGCTCTCGCCGCCCTTGAAGAGGACGCCGAGTTGCGCCCCGCGTCCAATGGCAACGGTGAGGGCCGCGGGAACGGCAAGACCCATGGCGCAGGGACAGGCGATGACCAGCACCGCGACGGAGACGGCAAAGGCGCGGCCAGCTCCGCCACCGGCGAAAATCCAGATGAGAAACGTCGCGAGCGCGAGAACCAGCACGACCGGCACGAAGACGGCGCTAACGCGGTCGGCGAGCTGCTGCATGGGCGCGCGCGAGGACTGCGCTTCCTCGACCAGGCGCATCATCTGACCCAGAACGCTGTCCGCACCGATGGACGTCGCGCGATACTCGACTGCGCCCTCGAAGTTCAGCGAACCGCCGATGACGCGATCGCCGGGCTTGCGCGTGACCGGCATAGATTCGCCGGTGATGAGCGACTCGTCGATGGAAGTAACGCCAGCAAGGATGACGCCGTCGACCGGCACACGCTCCCCAGGGCGCAGGACGATCACGTCTCCGGCGACGACCTCGGCAAGCGGGACCTCGATTTCGCGTCCGTCGCGCAGCAGGCGAGCGGACTGCGGCTGAAGCTTCATGAATTCGTGCAGCGCATCGAGGGTGCGCCGCTTTGCGCGCGCATCGAGCCAGCGTCCCAGCAGGAGAAAGCCGAGGATCAGCAGAACCGCGTCGTAATAGACGTCAGCCTGAAGGCCGTTGCGGCGGAAGACGCCAGGCATGGTGGTGGCTGCCAGCGAATAGACAAGCGCTGCGCCGGTGCCGAGCGCCACCAACGTGTTCATATTCGTGCCGCGATGGATGGCGGCGGTCCACGCCTGGCGATAGATGATTCCGCCGCCCCAGACCATACCGGCGAGGGTGATGGCCAGCATTACGTACTGCAGAGAGCGCGGCGAAATCCCGAACAAAACCGGCGCGATCGGAGCCAGCCAGCTGTGAGCATTCATCAACAGCATCACCAGAATGCCGCCGGCGAGCGTGAGAATCGCTTTCGCGCGCAGCCGTCCTTCGTCCGATGCGGTTTCGACGGGGGTTGCTGTGGGATCTGCGGGAAGGGCGGCGTCGTAGCCCGACTCGCGCACCGAAGCGATCAGGTCTTCCGGTTTCGCGATGTCCGGATCGAATCGAACGCGCGCGGAGTTGGTGAGCAGATTGACGGTCGCCTCGCGAACGCCGGCTGTCGACTGCAGCGCGCGCTCGACGTGAGACTGGCAGGCGGCGCAGGTCATGCCGATGACGGGAAGAGTGAGGGTGCTGATCTTCTCCGCTGCCGCCGGGGTAGCCGCCTTATCCTTCTTCTCTACATCGATCGCGGGCATTGAATGCTCCACCTTGTTGCTCGACCTCACTGCTCCGCCTTATTGCTCGACTTTATTGCTCGACCAGGGCCGGATATCCGGCCTTCTCGACCGCGCCCACCAGAGCGCTTTCACGTACATCGTCGGGGGCCAGTACGCGGGCTGCGCCGATGCGAACCTCGCCAACCTGCACGCCTTCAACCTTCTCCAGAGCTTGAGCTACACGGCGCACACAGGCTCCGCAGTGCATATTCTCGATTCGAAGCGTCAGTTCTCGCATGATTTGACCCTGATTCCCAGATGCGACAGCAGCGTCGCGGATGCACAACCAGCGCAGTCAACCGTAGACTCACTCCGGATTCGGCATAAAGCGGTAGCCGATGCCGCGCACCGTCTGCAGATATTTTGGCGACGCGGGATCGTCCTCAATGTAGCGCCGTAGCCGCACAATGAAATTGTCGATCGCGCGCGTATCCGTGTCCTCGCGCACGTGCCACACCTGCTCCAGCAGTTCCTTGCGGGAGACGATGCGCTCGCGGTTGCGAGTGAGGTAGCGCAGCAGATCGGTTTCCATGAGCGTAAGCCGAACCGTGCGGCCAAGGGCATGGAGTTCGAGGGCGTCGAAGTCGATTTGCCGGCCCGCGAAAGTGAATTCCATCGGCTCTCCGGCCGCGGCCGCGCTTTTCTCCGGGCCGCTGCGCCAGGCCATGCGCCGCAACAGGGCGTTCAACCGCGCGAGCAAAACAGAAAGGTCGAAGGGCTTGGGAAGATAGTCGTCGGCGCCCGCGGCAAAACCCATCACGACATCTTCTGTGCGGGCGCGCGCGGTGAGCATGAGCAGGGGGACGTAGTTGCCGTCGGCCCGAAGGGCGGAGGCGACCTCAAATCCGTTTTTTCCAGGCAGCATCACGTCCAGAACCACTGCGTCAAACGGCTCGCGCCGCAGGCTCTCGAGCGCCGCATCGCCATCGCTGTCGACGCTGACGTCGTGGCCCTCGGCTTTGAGGTTAAAGAGCAGCCCCTGTGCGAGGTTGCTCTCATCTTCGACGACCAAAATGCGCGCCATGTTTCACTCCTGCCTGAAAAGCGGCGTCAAAATACGTGGGAGCTGAAGACTGACGGTGGCGCCGCGGCCCTCGCCCTCGCTTTGAGCGGTCGCGTCGCCGCCATGCTGGCGAGCGATGGTGCGGACAAGATACAAGCCGAGGCCCGTGCCCTTGGTGCTGAGAACGCTGCGGCTGGGAACCCGATAGAAGCGGCGAAAGATGCGCTTAAGCTGGGCGGCGGGTATCCCGATGCCGGTGTCGGTAACACTGACCCGTACCCAGGCATCTTGCTCCACGCTGAGGGCGACACGAATGTCCGCTCCGTTGGGGGAATACTTGATGGCATTGCCGAGGACATTGAGCACAGCCGTCTGGAGTTCATCGGGATCCCCGCGCACCAGCATCGGCAGTCGCGTTTCTTCTACGCGCAGGGTGATCGTCTTTTCCTCCAGACCATGACCAGCCAGCGTGGTGCGGATGCAATCGGCAACCAGCTCGCACATGTCAAGGGAGACACGGACGTGGGACCGCGCTCGCTGACCAACTTCACCGGCCTTGAGCACCTGTTCGACGGTGGCGAGGAGGCGGTTGCTGTCCGCGAGCATGCGCGCGTAGAACTCGGCGCGCTGTGCGTCGTCGAGCTGCCGAAACTGCAAGGTTTCAAGGTAGAGGTGGATGGAAGCGATGGGCGTCTTTAACTCGTGGGTGACCGCGCTGAGGAAGGCGTCGTGGCGCTCGTTGCGACGGACCTCACGCACGAGAAAGATCGTATTGAGAGCCACACCCGCGATCAGCAGCGCAAAGAAGGGGATGCCGATGGCCATCGGAACAATGCGGCGCCAGTTGAGGACGATCCAGCTGACGTTGAGGAAGACGGCCACGCCGACCAGGCACACGCCGAGCAGGGTGAAGAGGACCATGTTCCGTCTTCGTCCGCTCAGGCGCATGACTGAATGCCCAGCGCCCGCCACAAAAGGACCGCGCTGACATCTCTATTTTCGCAGGTTGACGCACGATCCGCTCGGGAGTCCGAGCTACGCGGCTCCAGCGGGCCGGGGGTTGCGGGGATCGTACTGGGCGACCTTGATCTCCCGCGCGAGCCCGACTTTTTTCAGCAGCCAGATGCCCCAGTAATTGACATCGACTTCGTACCACTTGAGGCCGTGACGCGCGGAAACCGGGTGCGCGTGGTGGTTGTTGTGCCAGCCTTCGCCGCCGGTGATGAGCGCAACCCACCAGTTGTTGCGTGAGTCGTCGCGCGTCTGGAAGCGGCGCGATCCCCACATGTGTGTTGCGGAGTTGACGAGCCAGGTCGCGTGCAGGCCGAGAGTAGTGCGGAGGAAGATGCCCCACATCACACAGGGCCAGCCGCCGATGAAGTACAGCGCGATGGCGGCAAGGGCCAGCGGGACCCAGTGATACTTGCTCAGCCAGCGGTAGAAGCGGTCGCGCGTAAGATCGGGCACGTAGCGGGCCAGTGCGTCGGTCTCCGAGTTCAGCGAATCGCCGATGATAATCCAGCCCACGTGGGCCCACCATCCGCCCTCGTGGGGAGTATGCGGATCGCCGTCATGGTCGGAGAGCTGGTGATGGACGCGATGCAGGGACACCCAGAAGATCGGTCCGCCCTCCAGCGCCATGGTTCCGCAGACCGCCATGATGTATTCCAGCCATTTGGGAACGCGATAGCCTCGATGTGTGAGCAGGCGGTGATAGCACATGCCGATGCCGACATTTGTCGCCAGGACCCAAAGCACGAGGGCGCAGATGAGAGCCTTCCATGTGAACATGAAGAGCGCGGCAATGGCGCATACATGGAACAGGATCATGAAACTGGTGGTGAACCAGTTGGGTCCCTTCTGGAACTGAGCCTTGTAGCCGAGCTTCGGCATCCCGGGATGGTCTTCGCGCAGCGCAGACTTGACGGCGGTGCGGACATCCACGACCGGCGTATCCTGGACTTCCTGATCCTGAGTCAGCATTTCGGGGGACATGAGAGCAGCCGTTTCTGAGAAAAAGAGATTTGCAAGCGTCGAAATACGCCGCTTCTCCAACCGTAGCAGCCGTCACATGGCAGTGGGTGTAACACTTTTGTAAGGCGGTTATGGCGGTTGGAGGCGGTGACGCCAGTACCCGAGACGCGGCGCTGGCGGACTTTGGTCCGGTCGCAAGCCCCGCACCCTGTTTGGCCTTCATGCCGTGTTAATCCGCTCCGGAGACGATAAAGCTCGATGAATTCTCGAACTCTGCACAACCTTTGGGTTCCCCTCCTCCTGCTCGTCGCGGGCACCTGCGCCGGGCAAACCATCCACCTTCCCACCAGCAAAGAGATCGACGGCCCCGTGCCTGGTTCGCCGCAATTGCTGAACAGCCTGCCCATGGCAGCGGCATGGTCGCCGGACCATCGTTATCTGGCGCTCGTGAATGCCGGCTTCGGAACGGTGGAGTCGAACTACGAGCAGTCGATTGCCATTCTCGACACAGGAACGGGGAAGCTGACGGATTATCCCGAACCGCGGACCGACGTCCTGTCGCCGCAGACGTATTACTCCGGGATTGCGTTCTCATCCGACGGGTCGCATCTGTACGTGAGTTTCGACTCGATCAGCGCTCCGGAAGGCGGCAAGGAAGATCAGACCGGGAATGCTGTTGGCGTCTACAAATTCACCCCGGGCGGCTCGGGGGCAGATGCCCTCACGCCGGCGAGGCTGATTCCCGTTCCGCTGCGGACGCTTCCAGTCGCCAAGACGCAGCATCACGGCGCCATGGAGCTCGCGGAGGACAAGGCCATTCCCGCACCGGCGGGTCTGGCCGTGGTGAAGGGCGCCGACGGGGCGGAGAAGCTGCTGGTCGCGAACGAATACTCCGACGAGGTGCTGCTGCTTGACGTCGCGAGCGGTAGGGTCGAATCGACATTCGACTTTTCAGCGGGACCGACGATTCCTGCGACGTACCCGATCACGGTGATCGCCAGCCGCGACGGACGCCGCGCGTGGGTTGCGCTGTGGAATGGATCGGCCGTCGCGCAGATCGACTTGCAAAGCGGCAAGATCCTCCAGCAACTGCCGTTGCTGCCTCCGCTGCGCGACACCTCGCCCAGCTCGCACCCCATTGCCATGGCGCTCGGCCCCGACGAGAAGATGCTGTACGTCGCCTTGGCGAACCGTGACGGCGTTGCCGCGGTGCGCGTGTCAGGTCCGACGATGCGGACAGCGGCGTTCTACGACACGCGGCTGCCGGGCCAGGCTTTTTTCGGATCGATGCCCAACGCGGTTGCGGTTTCTGACGACGGCGGCACACTCTACGTCGCGAATTCCGGATCGAATGCTGTCGCTGTTTTCGATCTGCATGCGCCGCCGGCCGCGAAAACGCCAATGATTCCCGCAGGCTTCATCCCGACGGAGTGGTATCCGACGGCGCTCGCGATCGAGGGCAATCATCTATACGTCGCTACCGGAAAAGGCAAAGGAACGGCGGCTAACGCGGCGCCGCAGCCGAAGGCGCCGAATCCGCCGCCGAATGAGTCGAAGCGGCTCGATCGTCCGCACACGTACATCGCCACGATGCTGCATGGATCGCTGGCGACGGTTGACATGGCGGATGCCGCCAGCCATTTGCGCGACCTGACCAGGCAGACGCTCGACAACAACCAGATGTATGCGGCCCAGAAGCGAATCCAGTTTCAGGGCGGCGGCGACAGGATTCATCATGTGATCTACATCATTAAAGAGAATCGCACCTACGATCAGATCTTCGGCGACCTGGGCGCGGGCGACGGCGATCCGTCGCTGACCATGTATGGCAAGGACGTCACGCCGAACCTGCATGCCCTGGCGTTGCAGTTCGGGATCCTCGACAACTTCTACGATTCGGGCGAAGTATCGGGCGACGGGCATGTGTGGTCGACGGCCGGAATCGACAGCGACTACAACGAGCGCACGTGGCAAATCGGCTATCGTGGTCACGAACGGCCGTACGACTTTGAGGGCGTCGTGGAGGAAGGGTATCCGCTCCTCGAGCACATTCCAGACATCGATGAGCCGGGCAGCGGCTATGTGTGGACCGATCTCGCGCGCAGCCACAAGACGCTGTACCACTTTGGCGAGTTCATCTCGACCAAATTCTGCGACGACTCCGGTGAGGCGCCGCATTCGCGGCCGATGCCGCAGCAAGGTGGGACGCCCGAGGTGACACACTTGTGCGAGCACGGGTCCATTCGCAAAGGCGATCCGATTCCGGAAAACTACGGCGGCGGGATGAGCCCCTATCCGTGGCCGATTCCGCTCATCTACGAAAATGTCGCAACCAAGCCCGAGTTGGTGGGACATTTCGATCCGGCGTATCCGGATTTCAACTTGAGCTTCCCGGATCAACTGCGTGTCAATGAGTTCCTGACCCACTTCGATAAGTGGACCGCAGACCTCAAACAGGGACGCGACACGATGCCCGCGTTCCTAATGCTGCGCTTGCCGAACGACCACACCGCGGGAACAAGACCGGGCTCACCGACGCCGAAAGCATCCGTGGCCGACAACGACCTGGCGGTGGGCAGGGCAGTGGACGCGGTCTCCCACAGTGCGTACTGGGATTCGACGGCGTTCTTCATCCTGGAGGACGACGCACAGGATGGAGCAGATCATGTCGATGCGCATCGGTCGATTTCGCTCGTGGTGAGCAAATACTCACCGCGCAGGGACGCGCCGTTGGTGGACCACACCTTCTACACGACAGTGAGTACGCTGCACACGATGCTGACCCTGCTGGGCGTGCCGCCAATGAACAACAACGACGCCTTTGCTCCGCTGATGGCGCCGCTGTTCAGTGGGGCCGGAGATCAGCCGGCGTTCAGCGCCGATTACCGGAATCGCGACAACGGGCTGATCTACACGGCGAACCCGCCAAAGGCGGAGGGCGCAAAAGAGTCGGCAAAGATGGATTTCAGCCACGAAGACCGGGCTGACCCGGTGAAGCTCAACGTGATTCTCTGGAAGGACGCGATGGGGAACAAGCCCGTGCCGTGGATGCTCCTTCATCCACACGGAGTGCGCAAAGACGACGACGATTTGCGCTAAAGGTGCGCTACTATGGCTCATCGGAGCCCTGCCCGCATGAATCGCCCACTTGCCGCTGCATCTCTGTTGCTGGTTGGTATGCTTGCGCCTGCATTGTTTTTGCGCCCCTCTGCAGTTGCAGGTGCTTCCAGTTCCGCCGGTACATGGAACAAGCAGGCGGCGGCGAAGTTTCTCGACGACCGGGAGACGTGGTGGCAGACGTGGCCGCGTGCACAGAAGGATCACGGGACGCTGTGCATCTCGTGCCATACGGTGGTGCCGTATGCGATGGTGCGGCCCGAACTGCGGCGCGACCTCGGCGATGCGGCGATGGCGGTGCCGGAAAAAGTCATGCTGGCCAGCGTGGAAAAGCGCGTCGGCGACTGGGCCGAGATGGCGCCTTTCTACTCCGATGAAAAATATGGCAAAGGTAAGGCGGCGGAGTCGCGCGCAACCGAGGCGGTTCTGAACGCGGTGATCCTCGCGAGCTACGATCGCGCGCAGGGGCACCTGCGGCCCATCACGCGGACAGCGTTTGAGGAGCTGTGGGCGCTGCAGGAGACAGCCGGTCCGCTGGCCGGCGCGTGGAAGTGGCAGGACTTTCATCTCGGGCCTTGGGAGTCGGCCGAGTCGGGGTACCAGGGCGCGGCGCTGCTGATGCTTTCGGCCGTGAACCTACCCGGCGGATTTGCGCGGGAGGTGGGGACGCGCGCGCATCTGGATCGGCTGCGGGATTATCTACGCCGGAATTACGCATCGCAGCCGATGGTGAATCAGCTGTACGTGCTGGGGGCTTCGGCAAAGGAACCGGGTTTGCTGACCAGGGTGGAGCGCGGAGCGTTGTTGACCGCCCTGCGGGCACAGCAACAGGAGGATGGAGGGTTCCGGATTTCAGCTCTCGACGCGCGAGAGCGTGTGGATCACACAGCGCAATCGACGGCGAGCGATGGATACGCAACCGGGCTTACGGTCCTGGCGCTGGAGGCAGTGGGGACTTCGCGGCGCGATGCGACGTTGCAGCGGAGTCTGAACTGGCTCGCGGAGCATCAGCAGAACGACGGAACCTGGGTGGCGGCATCGCTGAACAAAGAGCGGGATCCCAAGAGCGATCCGGCACTGTTCATGACCGACGCTGCGACGGCCTACGCGGCGCTCGCGCTGGAAAGCCATTAGTCGCTGTAAAAATGCGGGCAGTACCGGCGTGATCATTGACCCTTAGGTTCGTTCACCGTAACCTTAAAGTATCCCCACGGTGAAGGATTCCCCGATGCTCATTACCCTGCTCGACCTCGAGCGTGAGCCGGTAGGTTTCGACCTGACGTTTCCCCCCGGCGCCATCGATTACGGAGAAGAAGCGACCCAGACCTCAGAACTCGCGGTGAAGGGCGAGGCGGAGATGCTGCGCGAGCATCGTGGCCCAAAGGAAGTGGTCGCGGATATTCGCACGCGCGCGAAGTGGCAGGGGACGTTTGAGGCTCCGTGCGCCCGGTGCCTCGACCCCGTGAACCACACGCTGGCTGGCGACTTCGATCTGCTGTTTCGACCGTTGGGTATCGATGCGGGTCCATCGGAGCGGGAGCTGGGCACACCTGACACTGAAATCGGTTATTATCAGGAAGGCGGTCTGATGCTGGAAGATGTCCTGCGGGAACAGGTTCTGCTAACCCTCCCGGTAAGAACACTTTGCAGTGCAGACTGCAAGGGACTTTGCCCCCGCTGCGGACGCAATCTGAATGCAGGCGCCTGCACCTGCGACGCCACATCGGGCGATCCGCGGTGGACGGCGCTTTCAGATTTGCGCACGAGGCTGAGCCTGGAAACGAAAGAGACGCACTGAAAGAGTACCAGTCGAACACTGAAGTTTTTGGCCCGGAGTTTCTGCGCTGCCTGCGCCGCTTCCGGGAGCGAAAGGAATCTTGAATGCCGAATCCAAAGCGGCGCCACTCGAAGGCCCGCACCTCCAAACGTCGCGCGCATGACGCGCTGACCTCGCAATCGCTGTCGGAATGTCCGAACTGTCATGAGCGCAAGCTCCCGCATCGCGCCTGTCCCAGGTGCGGCTACTATAAGGGCCGCGAAGTTCTGGAAGTGAAGGAAGCCAAGTAGCCCCAGCGTCGATGCTCACCGACATCGCTCTCGACGCCATGGGCTCGGACAAAGCTCCGGAGCCCGAAATACGAGGCGCGATCCTGGCCTGCCGTAACTTGCCGGTGCGCGTGCACCTGGTCGGCCCCGAGCCTTTGATCCGCGAGCACCTGCACGGGATCATGGGCGTCTCGCGTCTCGCCATTTCGATCGTGCATACCGATGAATACATCGGGATGGATGAGAAGGCGGCGCAGGCGGTGCGCTCGAAGCGCAACAGCTCCATGCGACTTGGGCTGAAGATGGTGAAGGAAAAGCGCGCGGCGGGATTCTTTACAGCGGGCAACACCGGCGCGGGGATGGCGACGGCGAAGATGGTGCTGGGCGCGCTGCCGGGCGTGGACCGGCCGGCGCTGGCGATCGTGGTTCCGACGCTGTCGGGGTCGCCCTGCATCTTGCTGGACGCGGGCGCCAACGTCGACTGCAAGCCGCAAAATCTGGAGCAATTCGCCTTGATGGGCGAACTGTATGCACGCAGTGTGCTGCGCATTCCGCGGCCGCGCGTGGGGATTCTCTCTGTCGGCGAGGAAGAAGGCAAGGGCAACGATCTGACGCGCGAGGCGTCGCTGCTGGTGCGCAAGCTGCCCATCAACTTTATCGGCAACGTCGAGGGCAGGGACATTTATAACGGCAACTGTGACGTAATCGTTTGCGACGGATTCGTCGGCAACGTCGCCCTGAAGACTTCCGAAGGTTTGAGCCGGCTGGTGCGCGAGATGCTGAAGGTTTCCCTCACGCAAACCGTGACGGCGCAGGTGGGCGCGCTGCTGTCGCGTCGGGCGTTTAATGCGTTCCGGCGCAGGCTCGATCCATCGGAGTACGGTGGAGCGCCGCTGCTGGGCGTGCGCGGCGTCTGCATCATCGGCCACGGATCGTCGAACGACCGCGCCATCATGAACGGGATTCGCGTCGCGGCGGAATTCGCGCAGGCCGGTGTCAACGACCGGCTGGAGCGCGAATTTGCCAGCCGTCCGGCCGCATCCGCTGACGGTCAGGACCTCCAGCTTCCGATTCAGTAACAAGACCGGATGATGTTCGCACTAAAGATGATCTTGAACACATTGTGGCCCCACGATTCCATGCCTTGAGTATTCACGGAGGTCTTTCGATGCACAACAAGCTACAGGGCCCTACACGGAGGCAATTTGCCGGCGGACTTGCGCTCGTCCTGGGCGGCGGCGCCGCGGGTCTGCATGCGGACGCGATCGGGCAGAACATGCAGCAGCTGCCGCCGACATCGCCGAATGATCCGCGTACCTCGCTTCATCAGGACATCGAACTCGCGGCAACTACGCCGCGCATCGAAGCCGCTCTTCTCGATGCGAAACAGTTCGCCGCATTTACGGGGCTTGCTGCCAGGATCGACGCGCATGAGGGTGGAGCATTTTCGTTGTTCGGCGGGATGATTGTCGGGCGGAATATTGAACTGGTGTCCGGCCAGCGCATCGTGCAGGCGTGGCGGCCCACACACTGGGATCCGGGCGTCTATTCCCTCGTGAAGTTCGAATTTCGGCCGAGCAGCGCTGGTACGCTGGTGGTCCTCGATCACACGGGGTTCCCCGCCGGCGACTATGAAAGCCTGAGCTCGGGCTGGTACTCGCATTATTGGGAGCCGCTGAAGAAGTTTTTCGCTTGAGCGCAGCTTCGGCGGAGAACGATTCAGTGGGTGAATACGGTTGTGCCGCGCAGTCCGTCCGCGGTCAGAGCCGTGATGCGCGCGGAGACAAGACGATTGGCCGGCACGGCTTCGTCCAGCGTGAGCTTGAGGAAGTTGTCGGTGACGGACCGCGTGGTTGAACCGAGACCGGACTCAACCGTAACAGCAGAGAGCGAGCGCCCGATGAATCCCGCACGAAAAGCTCGGGATTTCTCAGCCATCAGATCGCGCAGCGCGGCCATCCTCTCCTGCACAGCGCGCGCAGGAACCGGATCCTGGCGATGCAGTTCCCACGCCGGCGTGCTCGGGCGCGCGGAGAACGGAAACAGATGCAGATAGGTGAAGGGCTGCGCCGCGATGAAGTCGTAGCTCTCGCGGAAGAGGGCGTCGGTTTCGCCAGGAAAGCCGATCATCACATCGGCGCCGATCGCAGCGTCGGGCAGCAGCCCGCGGATCGCCGCGAGCCGCTCGGCATAGTGCCACGGCCGATAGCGGCGAAACATGCGGCGCAGGATCGCGTCGGAACCGGACTGCAGAGGCAGGTGCGCGTGGCGCGCAAGACGAGGGTACAGGGTACAGGGTGCAGCCCCTCGCGAACTCCGACGAAGTGATTCGCCGGAGTTGCTGGCGCTTGGGAGGTCCTTCGACTGTGCTCGGCTCGCGTCGCGAGCCGAGCCTCGCTCAGGATGACCGGCGAATTCGCGGTACAGCGCAAGGAGGTCGGTGGACCAGTCCATGGGCTCGATGGAGCTGAGGCGGAGACGAGGGAGCGCGGTCTGGGTCAGAATCGCGGCTACGAGATCCTCGAATCGCTGCGCTGGTTCGAGGTCTCGGCCCCAGCGGCCGAGGTTGATGCCCGACAGCACCAGTTCTTTTCCATTGTTGTCGACAAACCTGCGCACATTGTCGAGGCAGGTGGCCAGCGCGATCGAACGCGAGGGTCCGCGCGTGGTCGGGATAATACAGAACGAACAGCGATTGCCACAGCCGTCCTGCACTTTCAGGTTGGGGCGGGTTTGCTGCGCGTCGGCAGCGAAGGGGAGCGTCGCGAGCTCAGTATGCGCAAAAGCGTCGTCGTGGAGAATCCTGGTCGCGAGCGAGCTGATCGGAACAAAGCTCTCGGTCGTAACCGCGGCCGGAGGCGCACCCGCAAACTGCAAAGCCATCTCCGCGACCCTGGCCTTGTGGCTGTTGCCGATCACGGCGTCGACTTCAGCCATCTCCGCGAGTTCCTGCGGGGCGCGCTGGGCGTAGCAACCAGTGACGATCACGCGTACACCCGGGTTCTGGCGGCGGACGCGCCGCACGTACGCGCGCGCCTGCCGGTCGGCCTCCGCGGTGACGCTGCAGGTATTCACAATGACAACCCTGGCCGTGGCAGGTTGATCGGCGGGCGCGAGCCCGTTGTGGCGCAGGTTGGCGGCTATGGCCTCACCGTCGGCGCGGCTGGCGCGGCACCCGAAGTTTTCTACGTGATATTCTGCCACGTTGCTCAGTGTATCAATGGGGAGCAGAAGGGCTCGAGAGGCCCCCGCACTCAAAGCATCCCTGAAGCGATTTTCATTTTTTTCGTGTACGATCCAGCGATGGGACCCAGGAGTTCGATATGAAACGACGCATTCTCTTGGTCGATGACGACGTTGCGATTTTGCTGACTTTGAAGGCGGTACTCGAAATCAGTGGGTTTGAGGTTACGACGGCAGCCTCGGGGCGCGAAGCCAGGCAGAAGCTGAAGTCGAACGAATATCACATGGTCATCACCGACCTGCGGATGGAGAGCGAGACCGCCGGTGAAGAGGTCGCGGCGGCGGCTAAGAAAGCGGCCAATCGGCCAGCGGTGGCCATGCTCACCGCCTATCCACCCAAGGATGCGGAATGGGTGACTACGTCGGACACGGACAAGGTTCTGGTGAAGCCGATGAACACCCAGGATCTCTTGCGGCAGATTGAGGCCATGCTGGTGGCCCACGAAGACAAGAAGCGCAAGGAAGGCGCCAAGAAACTGCAGGCTCTGACCGCGGCAGAGGCAACCGCCAAGAAGCCGCGCAAGCTGGCCGACGCGCGGTAGGACAGGCAACAGAGAGCAGCAAGTGGGCGCGGCACACGATCCACCACTGAACAACCTGAACGATGCGGTGAACCGAACTGCGCAGAGCGGTTCGGAAGCTAGCTGGCCTGACTGATAACCCGCTTCTGCTGGAAACAACTACGGCAGAGTACCGGGCGCCCCTGGGTAGGCTTGAAGGGGACCGTGGTCTCCGTGCCGCACTCCGAGCAGACGGTGCGCGTCTCCGGACGGGCCGACCCTGAGCCGGAAGCGCGTTTGGCCTTGCACTGCTTGCAGCGTTTCGGATCGTTCTTGAACTGCTTGTCGAAGAAGAAGAGCTGTTCGCCGGCCGTGAAAACGAAGTCCGTCCCGCAGTCGGCACATTTGAGAACCTTGTCGACGAAATCCATGTCCCGCTTCCCTCGCCTTTTGCCCGAAGTACCCGTGCTTGCGACGCCTGACTGGTAGCGCGCCCGGATCGCCCGGCATCTCCTGATGCCGGCTTGCTGCGACACGCCGGTCTGTCGCCGGCATGGTACTTCTGATTTGGATAAGGGGCCCTTATGGCAGCAGCGAGTCCGGCGGTCCGTTCAGGATTCGACGTTCCTGGCGAATCATCTCTCTGAAACTGCCGAGCCACGCACGAACTGCGGCTCAAAACAGCACCGGCCAAACGCCGGAAAACTCTGCCCCGGGGGACGGAGCAGAAGAGGTTCAGCCGGCCTGTGGTCTCAGAGCCTCGATGAGCACCTCTGAGAGTCAGCCCTCCACCCTGGCCTGAATACACCAGAGCTCAGATCTGGTCGGAGTCTGGGGACCTGAACAGACCGGCTTGGTTGAGTTAGTCCTGCTCTTTACGAGCCTTTTTGCGATTCCGCTTCCGTGCCAGCGCTTCCTTGACACGACGCTTTTCACCGGGCTTCAGGTAGAAGGAATGTCGTTTCACTTCCTTAATAATGTCTTCCTGCTGGACCTTGCGCTTAAACCGGCGTAATGCATTTTCAAGCGGCTCGCCTTCCTGAATGCGAACCTCCGCCAAAGAACTACACCTCCAGACGACCCACGCTGGGTATGGACCAGATTACAGGAAACCGGGGTAAACAAGCCATAAAGAAGACTTGGGGATTTGCGCACCCGTAACATCAAAGGACGCCACCAGCGCACACTCCCCCGTTAGCAAGTTTAGCGGGGACAGACGGACTTCGCCCCGTAGAGTTCCACATCTTTCGGTCAAAAGATCTGGCTACCTGTTGACATTCTAATGGAGCATGGGTTATCTGTGGAAATCCAACAGGAGAACCCATGGGCGAAGGCAAACCGGACCTGCTGCAGGGAACGCTGGACCTGATGGTCCTGAAGACTCTGGAGACCATGGGCCCGCAGCACGGCTACGGCATCGCGCGGCGCATCGAGCAGATCAGCGAGCAGGCGCTACGGCTCAATCAGGGAACCATCTATCCGGCGCTCCTCCGGCTCCGGCAGCGGGGATGGATTCGGGCGGAGTGGGGCACCTCAGAGAATGGCCGGAAGGCGCGCTACTACACCCTGACGAAGACCGGCAAAGCGCAGATCGACACAGAAACCGAGAGCTGGGAGCGCGTCGCGGCGACCATGGCGCGGTTCCTGGCAGTCTCGGAGGGGCGATAGCGATGTCCTGGCTGCGGACGGCGATCAGCCGGATGACGGCGATGTTTCGGCGGCGGAGGCTCGACTGCGAGTTGGACGAGGAACTGCGGGCGCACCTGGAAATGGCTGCGGAGGAGAATCGGCGCCGCGGGATGACCGAGGAGGAGGCTGGACAGAAGGCGTTGCGGGATTTCGGCGGAGTGACGCAGGTGCGGGAGCGGGTGCGCCTGCGCGAGGGCATGCCGCTGCTCGAAAATCTGCAGCGCGACGGGTCGTATGCGCTGCGCATGCTCAGGAAGAGTCCAGGATTCGCGGCAGTGGCGATTGGTTCTCTGGCGCTCGGAATCGGTGCGAACACCGCGATCTTCTCGATTGCCAAAGCGGCGCTCCTCGACCGGCTGCAGGTGCCGCATGCCGGAGAGCTGCGGCTGCTCGCGTGGCGATCGAAGCGGCAGAGCGTGGTGCACAGCTCGTGGGGGGACTGGGACAAGACCGCGGATGGAGTGTCAAGCACTTCGTTTTCGTATCCGGTGTATTTGCAAATGCGGAAGCAGAACCATGCGCTCGCGGATTTGTTTGCGTTCAAAAATCTGGGGCGGGTCAACGTGACCGTCGATGGCGAGGCGGAGGTGGTGCAGGGGGATCTGGTCTCGGGGAATTTCTACGAGCAGATGGAGGTGCGGCCCCAGCTGGGGCGTCCGATTGGGCCGGCAGACGATGAGAAACCAGGTGGGTCGCCGGTGGCAACGATCAGCGATGGCTACTGGACGCGGCGATTCAACCGGTCGCCGTCGGTGATCGGTAAGACGATTCTGGTGAACCTTGTCAATGTAACCGTCGTTGGTGTGAATCCCAGGGGGTTCACCGGAGCGAAGGGGACGCAGAGCTCGCCGGAGATTTTCATGCCTTTCAGCATGCAGCCACTCGTGTTTCCATACAGCCGGGAAACTTCGCTGCTGACCAGCGACCGGGTTTGGTGGATGCAGATGATGGCGCGGGCCAGGCCGGGCGTGGATGAGGCGAAGGCACGGGCGGCACTGGATGTGGCGCTGAAGAGCGCGGTGCGGGCGACGATGACAGTGAAGCCCGAGGAATCGATGCCGGATCTGGTGCTGGGCGATGGAAGCCGGGGGATGAACGAAGCGAGCCGGCAGCTGGCGCACCCCTTGTTGGTGCTGATGTCGCTGGTGGGACTGGTGGTGCTGCTGGCGTGCGCCAACATGGCGAATCTGCTCCTGGCGCGGTCGGCCGCGCGGCAGCGGGAGATGGGCGTGCGGCTGGCGCTGGGCGCGGGAAGGGCGCGGATCCTGCGGCAGATGCTGACGGAGAGCGTATTGCTGTCGGTGCTGGGTGGGTTGATGGGCCTGGCGGTGGGGTACTTTGGGCGGAACGCGATTCTCGCCATGTTCTCGAGCCCGGCCGATCCAACGACGATCCAGGGATCGTTTGACTGGGGCGTGTTTGGATTTAACGCAGCGCTGTCGGTGGTGACGGGAATTCTGTTCGGCGTGGGACCGGCGCTCGATGCAACTCGGACGCAGGTGACGAGCACCCTGAAAGACGCGGCGCAAACGACTACACGGCGGCGGAAGGGGTTTGCGGGGCGTGCGATCGTGGGATTCCAGGTGGCGCTTTCGACGCTGCTGGTGGTGGTGGCGGGCGTATTCCTGCGGACCATCATTAATTTGAGCCGGGTCGATCCGGGATTCGATCCGCGGAATATTGTGCTGTTTGAATTGCGGCCGCCCCAGACAGAGTATCCGGGGGCGAAAGAGGCTGCGCTGTTTCAGCTGATTGTGGAGCGGCTGCGTGCGGTACCGGGAGTCGAGTCCGTAACCCCGACGAGTGTGGCGCCGCTCTCGCACAGTTATGAAAACGACGACTTCCTGCCGGAGGGGCGGAAGCAGGGGCACGACGACATTGCTGACAACAGCACGGTGGGCGATGAGTATTTTGCGACGTTCCGGATTCCGATTGTGGCGGGGCGCGGGTTTGCAGAGACCGATACGGAGACCTCGCCCAAAGTTGCGGTGGTGAATCAGGCTTTGGCGAAGCAGTTCTTCCCGGGGCAGAATCCGGTGGGGAAGAGCTTTACGACGTCCGATGAGAAAGACAACAAGCTGATGTATCAGATCGTGGGAGTGTGCGCGGACACGCGGTATGGGAGTCTGCGCGAGAATCCGCCGCCAGTTTTTTATGTGGATTACCGGCAGGCGCCGGCGATTAATTGGGGGATGACGTTTGCGGTGAAGACGCGGACCTCGCGCGCGGCGATTGCGCCGTCATTGCGGCGGGCGATGCAGTCGGTGGACCGGAATTTGCCATTGACCGATGTGCGCACGCAGGAGGAGCAGATCGACGAATTGCTGCAGAATGAGCATGTCTTCGCGGATTTGACGGCGGGGTTCGGGATCGTGGCGCTGATGCTGGCATGCATCGGGATTTATGGGCTGATGGCCTACGCCGTTTCGCGGCGCACGAATGAGATCGGGATCAGGATGGCGCTGGGTGCGCGGGCGGAACAGGTCCTGGGCATGATCCTGCGCGAAGCCGTGTGGATGACCGCCATCGGCGTGGCTGTGGGGCTGGGCTGTGCGCTGGCGGTGGGACGGCTGATCGCGAGCCAGTTGTATGGACTGCAGGCGTGGGATCCGGTGACGTTGTCAGGCGCGGCGTTGTTGTTAGTGGCCGTTGCTCTGGGGGCGAGCTGGATTCCGGCGCGGCGAGCCGCTGCGGTGGATCCCAGCAGAGCCTTGCGGGAGAGCTAGCGTTCAGTGCACGAGATGGCAGGCGGAAGGGCGGGCGGGGTGCAGGCTTGGTTTACCCGCGTTGCAGCTTTGTTTCGGCGGAG
>Ga0181525_10001487_pt1 | contig 19933 bp, 13 predicted proteins | sample PEATcosm2014_Bin_48_FD_121100 | JGI IMG/M metagenome (GOLD analysis project Ga0181525, IMG submission 121100) | Peatland microbial communities from MTU Mesocosm Facility, Houghton, MI, USA - PEATcosm2014_Bin06_10_metaG | ecosystem: Environmental > Terrestrial > Soil > Wetlands > Peat | place...
CTGTGCGCGGTCGAGAGCCAGTTGAGGATGTCGTTGTTGAACGTCGTGTCGTTGGTGTTGTCGAAGTCGGTCACGCCGGGGCCGCCGTATCGATAGACAAATGCTCCGCCCGTGCCGCTGTAGCTGCCGCATGCGTACCACTTCGATTGCGGCTCGCAGCTCCCACCGTTGCTTGCGCACGATTGCGGAGCGCCGAGCACGGGGTTTGGTGCGGTGAGAAAATTCTCGAACGTCACCTGATCGACCGCAAGCGCGTTGTAGCCGTTAGCCTGCATGTACGCGACCAATTGGTTGACTTGATAGTTGACGACGTTCTGATTGTGGATGTCGAGCGGGACGTCGTTCGGAAACCCGCTATACGTCCAAGGCACGTCCTGCGTCGGGTTGCCGTTGTTGTCGCAGGCGTAGAGAACCCAATCGGGATGTTGCTGCTGCCAGCACGAAAGATTGCAGCTCGAGATCAGGTATTCGTCTTCGAACGGGATCTCGTAGCGCGAAAGAATCTGGCCGGACTCGCGATTCGGTGCGCCGATCCACGTTTGCGGCTCGAACGCGCCCCACACGCTGTCGTAATGTTGCGCTTCGGTCTGAATGTTCGCCGTCGACATCGGACCGAGCGGTTGCCCGCTGTCGTTGTTGCCCCAATTGTCCGTCAGCTGGATGAGGCCGAATCGTCCGGTCGTATTGGGCAGAATCGTTGGGCCTTGCGGCGCGGTCGTCGCAGTAGTTGTCGGCGCCGGCGTCGGTGTGAGTGTGCTTCCGGGTCCGGGCGTTGCAGTCGGATTGCTCGAGGCGATCGGCGCTCCCGGATTAGACGGACCGGCCGGCGTCGACGAGCCTCCGCCGCCCCCTCCGCACGCCGTCAATGTTACGATAACGATCAATGTTGCGAGCGCGCCTGCTCGCCGAAACGCCGAATTTTCCAACGTCTGGCCCCTTGTACTGCCAGCATACGGCGTGACGCACTGAGCAAAGAACGGACCTTTGGGTGATGAGTCCTGGTTCGTTCGTCACGGAACTTGAATTATTTCATCGAAGGCGCGCTCATGAGAAAGCTGCTTTTCGTAGTCTGCGCGTTTTTGTTAGTGAGCGTCTCCGCGTCAGGGGCAGAAACATCGCCTAGCCCAATGCCGTCACCGCCGCTCATCGCGCCACGCCACGTCATCATCGACAACCCGCAACCGCAAGCACCGGCGGCTTCCTACTTCCCGCCCGGACAGATTACCGGCGTGTGGCAAGGCTGTGGACCGTCGCAGAGCATGGGCACGATCGAGGATTTCAACACCGATCATCCTCGGGCACGCATCGTACAAGTCTTCGTCGATGCCAGCGTCCCATGCAAGACGCCGACCGCGCACACGTTCGTGATCGTCTACCAAGAACCGGCCGCGGTCGTTCGCCGAACGATCCGACAGCCGATGAAGAAATAGCGAATGAAGAAATAGCGGTACGCTACGGGTCGTTGAACAGATAGGTCGTGAACTCGCCGACGCGTTCGAAGCCGACGCGTTCGTAGAGCTCGATCGCATTCGTGTTGAAGTCGTTCACGTAGAGCGAGAGCGTGGGGACGTCGTTGAGCAAACGCCGGCAGATTGCGCGCATGGCACGCGTCGCGTACCCCTTGCCGCGCTGCGAAGGCGGTGTCCAGACGCCCTGAACTTGCGCCGTACGCGCGGTGCGCGAGCCGACGTTGCACTGAAAGCGCAGCTCACCGTTCTCTACCCAGATCCACCACCAGCCGCGTTCGATCAGGCGAGAAATGCCGTGCATGAAGTTCGTCCGATGCTCGCGCGGATCGTAGCCGAGCTCGCCGACCATCATCTCGGCTGAATTGGTCGCGATCAGGTCGAGATCGCTGGCGCGCGCTTGGCGAATCGGGATATCGTCGCCGCCGGCAGGCATGTGGTCGATCGCGTAGAGCGGCTGCGAGGCGCGGACCAAAGAAGGCTCGCGATACCACGACTTGATTCGTGCCCAAAAATGATTGGTGATGTGACGGGGGCCGACGATCATCCGCGCGCGCGGCCGTTCGCGCGCCTCGAACGCGAAACCGTCGATTGCCGCAACATCGTCGGCCGCGAGCGCGATCTGCGGACCGAAAAACGCAACGCCGGCTACCAAGCGATTGTACGAACGCCACACCGCGATCGAGTCGTACGCCGTCGCCATACCGAGTCCACCCTCGACGATCCATTGCATGAAGGCGTTCTCGTATGGTCGACGCGACAGGTACGAGACGACTTCCGTTCGCGCAACGCGGCTTAGGGATTCGAGCATTCGGTTAACGTCGCGAGGTTCGTCACATAGCGCCGCGAACCCGGCGGAATGATCGAGGAGATCGCTCGACGGCTGCAGCGCGCGCGTTCCGTGTTCGTGCTAACCGGTTCGGGGATCTCAGCGGAAAGCGGCTTGCCGACCTTCCGCGGAGTCGGTGGGCTGTGGAACTCGCATCGCGTCGAGCAGCTCGCGTCGCCGGATGGCTTTGCGCGCGATCCGCATCTGGTGTGGTCGTGGTACAACGAACGCCGCGCCGCGCACAAGCGCGCGGAGCCGAGCCCGGCGCACTACGCGCTGGCACGCCTCGAGCCGCACTTTGACGAATTCACGCTGGCGACGCAGAACGTCGATTCGCTGCACCTGCGCGCAGGCTCGCGCAACGTCCTGGAGCTGCACGGCAATCTGCGCGAGGCACGTTGTAACCGGTGCGGCGAGATGCTTTCGATCGATGACGGCTTGCCGGTCGAGCGTATCGAGCACACCTGCGGCGGTCTTTTCCGGCCGGGCGTCGTCTGGTTTGGTGAGTCGCTCCCGGTTCGTGAATGGTCGCTTGCCGCGCAAGCCGCGCAGCATGCCGACATAAAGCTCGTAATCGGGACGTCGGCCGTCGTTCATCCGGCCGCGTCGCTTGCGTTCGGCAACGACGCTTTTCTGGTCGAGATCAACCCGGAGGAAACGACGATATCGGATCGCGTCGACGCTTCGTTGCGGATGCGCGCTTCCGACGCACTGACGGAAATCGAGTCGCTGTTCGCCCTCTACGGCGGCAGCTTGAGCGGCGGCCGGCCGCTGTCGTCTTCGTAATAGCCTTCCGCGGCAATCGGATCGGGCAGCGCCGGCGAGTTGTCATACGCGCCGAAGCCCGCCGTTTCCGGAATGTCGAGCTTCTTTTTCGGAGGTGGCGGCGGTGGCACGCGGCGTTTGGGAGGCGGATCGGGCCGCGCCTTCGGCAGCGGCGTGCGCGGCTCTGGTTCCGTGAATTCACGCTGGTTCGGGTCGCGTTCGGGCAGCCCGGCGATTCGCTTGTCGAACGTCGGACTGCCTTCGACGACGTCATCGACTCGCGTGCGGGGGAAGGCTTGCGGCGGGGGCAGGAGCAGACTGTCTTTCTCTTCCGGTTTCGCCAGACCGCGAATGACGTAGCACTTCTCGTTGCGCTTCATTCCGCGCAACGGCACCGTGCCGGCCGAGACGTTGATGAACATCGTGCGCACGGGCTCGATCGTCGTCTCGGTGACAATGATGTACGCGCTCATCGGCTCGGTGCGTTCCTGCACGCGAGAAGCGACGATCGCGGGGAGTCCGACGACGGTGTACTCGCGGCGCTGCGGGTAACCGACTTCACCGGCGACGACGTTGCCGCTGTTGATGCCGATCCCGATGCGCAGCGGTTTGCGTCCCTCGCGTATCCAGCGCTGATTCATCCCGTCGACCAGGCGAACGATGTCGATCGCGGCGCGGATCGCGTGCTCTTCTTGCAACGGGTCTTCTAAAGGAAAACCGAAAGCGCCGCTGATTCCGTCGCCGAGAAACTTGTCGACCATACCGCGGTGCTTTTGGATCGAGCGTCCCGCAAGGGTGTAGAAATCGTTCAGATACCGGAGCGTTTCTTCGTGCTCGAGCTGCTCGGCGAACAGCGCAAAATTCCAGATCTTGCACACCAGAACCGTCGCGTAGCCGCTCTTGGCCGAAAATGCGCGCGCGTCGCGACGCTCGAGCAATTCGTCGAGGATGTTCGGCGAGACGTAACGGGAGAAGATCGACCTTACCCGGACGGTCTCGCGTTGGGCCACAATGACGCGCTGGGCCTGCACGTATGCGACCACGATTGCTGCGACGGCCGCAGCAAGCGCCAGGAGCGCTATTCCCATTATCTCCCACTTATCGGCTGCCGGGGTATACTTCCCGCCGCAAAGGCCGAAATTGGCGCTTTTTTTCCAAGGGCAGGCAGCCGTCCCGGGCGAACCGGATTTTCCCGATGGACGGCTTGGTCTTTCTGAAAGAGCGTATTCCCGCGTATGCCGACTACGGTGATGAAGACGCGCGCCATCTCGTCGACAAGCAAGTTCGAGCCTACGTCGGCGAGGCGCTCAGCACGATTCGGGAGCGGCTCGCTGCGGATCTTGCCGAGACGGTTTCGGAGCAACTCGAAAAAACGCTTCTGATGTGCGAGTTCTCGAACCAGCAGCTAATTCACGTGCTGGATCATGCGCATCTCTCGACGATCGAAATCGAAGAGCTGCACGAAGTCGACCACGAGCTGATTCAAACCGCCGATCGGGCCGACGCGATCGAGGCGCACAAGCTCGATGCGTATCTTTCGGACCTCGTGTCGCTTTTCGCGCGCCGCGCGCAAGCCGTCTTTTGGACGGAGGACCGCCGCTAACGGACCCGACCCAATATGTCGATTTGATCGACAGTCTCCTCGGGCCGGAAGACAATCCGAAATCTGCGTTCCACGATCTGAAGAAGATCGAAGGCGTACGGTTCGACGGAAGCAAGTGCGCGACGTGTCCGACGAACTGCTGCGTCGTACACAATGACGAGCAGTACATCGCGATTCGCGAAGATGAGCTCGACGTAATCTATCGAGCTTTTCCCGAAGCGCCTAAGGTTCGTGCCAACGTCAAGGGTAAGGACGGGCGGCGCTACTACACCGTCACCAAGAAGGGCGCGCGGTGCGAATTTCTCGGCGACGATCTGCGCTGCACGGTCTACTCGGCTCGGCCGCGATATTGCCGCGAGAATCCGGGGAATGCATATCACCTCTCGGGATGGGACGGGCTCGCGTACGATCTGAAGCGTTGTCCGGGTACCACGTACGAAAAGCCCGTGCTGTGCTTGAATTCCGGCGGCCTCGACAGTCTGGTCGTGCAGGCGCATTTCAAAGCGCACGGCTTTACTCCGTATTCGCTCTTCATCGACTATGGACAGCCGGCTCGCAACGGCGAAATGGCTGCCGCGCAAACCATCGCGAATTATTACGGCGGAAAGTTCTATCGCGAAGAAGTCAAGCTCGAGCTCTGGAATGAGCTTCCGATTCTTCGTGCCGCGCCGCTGCGCAATTTGATCTTCTTTTCGATCGCGGCCTCGTATTGCGATACGCTCAACATTCCGCGGATCGGCTTGGCGTGGGACGACAAGTTCGTCCTACCGAAAAAATTCGAGATCATCGCGCCACTGCTCGGCAAGAGCAAATTGCAGGTCGCGCGCCTGGGCAAAAAGTACGGCGCCCCGTTCGAGCTGACATGGTCGTGCGAGGTGGCCGGACCAACGCCATGCGGTGAGTGCGCAAAGTGCCGGAAGCGAAGCTCCGTCTTGGAGCGCGCCGCTAAAAGTGGATCCGCGGGATCGAGGGTAGCTGGTTCAGCAGCTGGTTCTTGAGGTCGGCCCAGTTCGACGGAACGCCGAAGTCGCCGGCGAATTGGTCGACCGCTGCCTGCGTGAGCTTGTTGACCGCCAGTTGCACGACGCCGTTGACGATCTTCGCGGTCAGTGATTGACCGGCGTTCACCAATTGAACCTTCCCACCCGAAAACGTAACCGAGACCGGCTGGCTCGCGGAATAGACGTTGACTGTCAGCGAATCGCCGTCGACGCCGATGTCACCCTCGGTTCCACGCACGGCGATCGATGAGGTCGGCGTCACAAAGGTGTAGTTGGCTTTCGCGCCTTCCGGATGCTCGACTTTGAAACGTGTTTTGCCCGCATAGACGACGAATTGCGCGGACGCTATGTCGGCTTGATTGAAGAAAGCGAGCTGAACGCGCGTCTGCGCTCCGAGCGTCACCACCGAGGAATCGGGCAGCTGCAGTTTGCCGAGTGACGCATCTCCGGTGATTGCCGTATCCTTGTCGGTGATCGCGATCGTCGCGTTCGGCGCCAGCGCGGTCGTCTTCCCAGAATCTTCGTAAGAGACGCTGCCTTTGACGTTGGCGAGAACCTTGTCGCCGGCCGCGCTCGCGTGCAACGGAATCACGAGCAGCGCCCCGGCAAGCGCAGCAGTCGCCGCCGCGCGTACAGGGATCGTCTGCGCACGGCCGCTGACGTCGCGCAAGATCACGAACAAACACGCGGCCGCAAAGGCAAGGCATATTATGCCCAAGCCAACCTCCCCAAGACACAACTTTCCGATACCAAAGAGCATGCCGTAGACAAGGCCACAGCCGGCGAACCAATCACGCAAGTCGATTCCGAGATTTTCGCCGCCCGGACGAACGCGCGCGTAAAAACGCTGCAACGTCGCTTCGCTTTCCGGTTGCGTGAGGAACGTCACGCTCAGCCAGACGACGCTGGTGATCGCGACGGTCAGAAGCAAGCTGAGCGCAACCTGATTCGGCCCCGAAAAGGCTTCGAGCAGCTTGAGCGTGGTCGCGACAACACCCGAACAAACGAGCGCCGAAATCTCGCTCCACGCGTTGATGCGGGGCCAATACCAGCGCAGAATCATGACCGGTCCGACGCCGGCCGTGAACGTGATCAAATACGTCCATGCTCCACTGACCGAATCCATGACGCCGGTAACGGCTGCGGCCAGGATCATCGCGCAAATCGTGGCGGCGCGCGAGACCCATACATAGTGCCCTTCGGGCTCGTTCGGCCGCAGAAAGCGGCGATAGAGATCGTTCGTCATATACGACGCGCCCAAATTGAGGTGCGTTCCAATCGTCGACATGTACGCGGCCAGGAACCCGGCCATCATCAAGCCGCGTAAAGCTATCGGCAAATGGTCGATCATGGTTTGCACGTAGAGCAGCTCGGGATCGACCTGTCCGGCGGCATTCTTTACGCCGGCCGGATACAAGACGAGCGCGCTGAGCGCGACCAGGATCCACGGCCACGGTCGCAACGCGTAGTGCGCAACGTTGAAGAACAGGGTGGCGTAGATCGAATTCTTCTCGTCTTTCGAGGCGAAGATTCGCTGCGCGACATAGCCGCCGCCGCCGGGCTCGGCACCAGGATATGACGACGCCCACCACGATACGGCGATGAAGACGAGGAACGACTCGAGCGGCATCCACGCCGCTCCCTGCAGCGGCGGAAAGAATGCGAGCAGACCGCCTTGTGCGACGTGGTGCGCAGCGTCGAGCGCGCCGATCTTTTCGCGCAGCACGGCGATGCCGCCGGCGGCGGCTACCGCCGCGACGGCGAGCACGATTGTCATCGTCATCTTCACGATGAATTGGAGCAGGTCGGTGACCAGCACGCTCCACATCCCGCCGATTGCGACGTAGATTGCGGTGAGCACGAGGCAGATGCCGATCGCTTCCCATTTCGGGATCCCGAGCGTCAGCCCCAATATCTTGGCGATCGCGAGATTCACCCAGCCCATGATGATCGTGTTGATCACCACGCCCTGATAGAAGCCGCGCGTCGCGCGCAGCGCGGCAGCCGGCTTTCCACTGTAACGCAGCTCGACGAATTCGACGTCGGTGAGCACGCCCGAACGCCGCCAGAGCGCTGCGAAAAAGAACGTGGTGAGAATCCCGCTCATCACCATGTTCCACCACACCCAATTTCCGGCAACGCCGTTCTTCGCGACGAATCCCGTCACCGCGAGCGGCGTGTCGGCTGCAAACGTCGTCGCAACCATCGACGTGCCGGCCAGCCACCACGGTACGTTGCGGCCGGAAAGAAAATACTCCGACATGCTTTTGCCGCCGCGACGAGCGAAGTACGCGCCGATTCCAAGATTGATCGCAAAGAACGCGGCGATCACGCCCCAGTCAAGCGGACGAAGCTGCATTACGTTGCGCCTTGTTGAAGGAAACGTCGTGCGCCGCCTGCTCGCAACCGCCGCGTTTCTTTTCAGTTTGTCGTGGGGTCCGGCGGCTGCCGCGTTCGACCCCTCGTTCATCGTGCCGCAGCCGCGCGAGGTCGCAGTGCGTGCGTGCGGTCACTGGTATGGGCGTCCACTGCGGGTCGATGGCCATTTCGATCCTGGAGCGCGCGAGCTCATCGACGAGCGCTGGACCGCGCTCGGAATTCCACGCTTGCAAACCGGAGCCTCGCCGGACGTTCGCGTGCAGCGCGCACCCGGAGGTCGCGAGCACTATCATCTGACGATCTCGCAGCTTGGCGTCACGATCGCTGCTTCGGATGACGAGGGAGCATTCGATGCAGCGATGACGCTCGCGCAGCTCGCACGTCCCGTCGCCGGCGGCTACACGCTGCCTTGCGTGCAGATCGACGACGCTCCAGCGCTGCGCTGGCGCATCATTTCCGACGACGTCTCGCGCGGGCCATTGCCGACGATGCGTTATTTCAGGGAACGCATTCGGGGCCTGGCGGCGCTGAAGATCAACGGCTACTCGATCTATATGGAGCACGTCTTCGCCGATGCGGCGCATCCGTTGGTTGCGCCTTCCGATCCGATCACGCCGCAACAGCTGCGCGAGCTGCGCGGTTATGCGGCGCGCTTTCACGTCGCACTGATCCCCGAGCAGCAGACCTTGGCGCACATGCACAATACGTTGCGATGGGAAGAATTCGGAGCACTTTCGACGCCGCCGCACGGCTGGCTGCTTGCGCCTGCGAACGAAGGAACGTACGCGTATCTGACGCCGCTCTTGCGCGAGATCGGCGCCGCCGCCGGCAACATGCCGTTCTTTCATCTCGGCTCGGATGAACCGCTCGAGCTGCGCAGCCCCGACGTTGCAAAGGTCTTCGCCGGTCATGTCAGCCGGGTCGCCGCGCTCGTTCGGCCGTTTCACGCGCGGCCGATGATTTGGGATGATGCGATTCAGCAAAATCCGGCGATTCTCGGGATGATTCCGAAAGACACCGTCATCGTCGATTTCCACTATGGCCGGGAAAAGACGTTCGCGCCCTACATCGCACGCGTCGCAGCCGGCGGCTTCGATCAGATGGTGAGTCCCGGCGCCAACAATTGGAACGAGCTCTTTCCACGCATCGATCTTGCCTTCGACAACATCGCGCGGTTCGTCGGCGACGGACGCAACGCGCACGTCCTCGGAATGTTCATGACCGTGTGGCATGACGACGGCGAATCGTTGTACGAAGCCACGTGGTATCCGATCGCATTTGCAGCAGCCAGTGCTTGGCAAAATCGCGACGTCGAGCGCGCCGCCTTCCCGCAAGCCTTTGCATGGGCGTTCTTTGCGAGCGACGATCCGCGCTGGGCGAACTCGCTCGAGCGCCTGCGCTCGATCGACGCAAACCTTGCCGGGGACGACGATCCGAGCGACTATCTCTTCTGGGCCGATCCGTTCGATACGCGCATCGGGGACCGCGTGCGCAGCTCGGTCGACGTTGCGAAGCTGCGGCTCGATGCTGAAGCAATCATGAGCGAACTGTACGCTACTCCGCCCATGCACGCAAACGCGGGACGCATCATGGCGCTCGCGGCGCGGCGTTACGACGTGCTCGGAAGGCGCTTTCAGATCGGGGTCGAGTCGAAGCGCTACTACGACGACGCGCGCAGTCACGCTGCGGACGCGAACGATAGCCCGGTGTATCGTGGACTCAATCTCGCAAAGTATCTGTGCTGGGAGCTGCGTGACGATTTGCTGACTATCGAGCCGCTGTATCGCGAGGCGTGGACGTACGAAAGCCGTCCAAGTGCGCTCGGTGCAGTCCGGGCGCGGTTCCATCTTGCCGAGGAAGCGGCAACGGCCGAAGCCGATCGCTTGAATGCAGCCGAACGCGAAGATTTTGCGCGCAAGAAAACGCTCCCTGAATTCGAGCAAGTCATACGCCGCACGCAATAGTCGCAGCGCTCGCCGCCGCGCTCGCGCTTTCCGGACTTTTTGCGCCACCGTCGGCGAGCGGCACGCTCGGCGTCGAAGCGCTCGACGCGCAAGCGCGTCCGGCAGCGACCGAGCTATTGCGTCAAGTGCAAGCATCGCGCACATTACGCGCGATCGAGATCGACGGCGATCCGTCTGCCGGCGACTGTGCGACCAAACCGTACGCTGCGGCGGCGCGCCTGTCGTCCACCGTGATACGTGGCAGCGGTGGCTGGTGGTTCGACGTGGGACTCGTCTTCGTCGACTGCGCGGGCTGGAGCATCGATGAATGGCACGAGTCGGACGTCCTCGCGCAACCGCCGGGCGCATCCGACGCAGAGCGACTCGGCGTGAACTTGGCGCTGCGCTTGCAGACCTGGATGCGTTCGCACGAAGCATTTGCCGCCGCGCTTTTTAAGGACGGGCTCGCGTACGATCCCGCAAACCGAGCGCCGACGTTTTTCTACACGCTGTTCAAAACCGATGACGGCAATATGCGCGCATTCGTGCGACCCGGGGGGCCGGCGTACATCGCGGGCCTACGTACGAACGATATCATCGATAAGCTCGACGGCAAGTATTGGTGGGAGTACGGTACCTATCAAACCGAGCAACGAGCCTACGATGGAAAACCGCACGTATTCGACGTCACGCGCGGGAAGACGAAGCTCCAAATCAGCTTGGGCGAACCGTTTAAAAGTATTCCTTGAGATTCGGCCAGAGTGTCGCGAGCGGGATGCGTATCTCGCGGCAAACGAGGATCGGAATGCCGACTTCCCAATCCAGCGTGTACGGGACGTTAAAACGCGTGACGAGCCGTGCGTGCTTGAAGAGATGCTCGCTCGCACCGCAATTGCCGAAATCATCGATGATGTCGCTCTTGGTGTGACCGAGTAATGCCCACGTCTTGAAGAGATGCTCGGTCGAGCCGGAAACATCGATGATGACGTTGCCGGTGTAGCCGCGCGTGCCCCACAGCCAGTATTGGTTATGGTAGCTGATGACCGGGACGTCCGGGGTGAAGAATTCAATTGCCGCCGCTTCGCCGAAGTTTGAGGCCACGACAACGGCTTGGGAACGCTCGGCCGGCGGCAAGGATTTGTAGATGCCTTCGACCGTTGTTGCAAATTGAGGCCAGCCGTGCATATCCGCCCAAACGCCCGGTAGCGTCGGGATATTGCTGCCGGTGAGCCGCAGCTGATACGCAAGAAACGCGCGCTCGGGAAGAATTGCGAGCGCGTAAGGGACGAAGATCGCGCCCAGCACGAGAACATATGCAAGCAAGACACTGCGAAAGATCCGGAGTTGCGACGTCCAGGCTTCGATCTGCATCGCACCGGCTGCAATGAGGATCGGATATACGTCCGCTGGATAGTAGTACTTCGCGTGAAGGAGCAGCATCTGCACGATCAGAGCGACGTACGCGAAGGCGAGAAAACGATACGGCGCCGTGCGCAAGAACCAGAAGAGCCCAATCATCCAGACCGGCGAGAGGAAGAGATTCGTCGTTAGCGCCTGCTGAAAAAGAAAGACCGGCGGGCTCGAAACGAGGTTTTTGCCGTTTTGACCGGCTCGCAGCAGCTCCCACATCGGAAAACCGTAGTGTGCTTGCCACGCGAAGTTGGGGAGCGCAACGGCGAGTGCAATGCCGCACCCCGCCGCGAACCATGGATTCCGCATGATGCGCCGCTCGGGCGTCAGTAGCAGTCCCAGAGCGAGCGACGCGAGCAAGAAGAGCACGGTATATTTGCTCTGGACCGAAAGTCCCGCGATCAAGCCGACGAGGAGCCAGAGACGCGGATCTGCTCCCTTTACGATCCGAACGATCAGCAGAGCCAAGAGCGGCCACGTCCACAGTCCGACTTCGTCGGGAGCGGCTATTTGCCCAAAGCCGAGCAGCACGCCGGCGAAGAGAAAGGCCATCGACGCCAATACCTGCGCGAAGATGCCGCCGCCGAATTCGCTCGCGAGCAGACACGTCGTGAAAACGCCGGCGGCCGCGAACGCCGCCGGAACGAGGCGTAAGAGGAACACGGAGTGTCCGAAGAGCTGCGTCGCTGCTGCGAGCAGCGGAACGATCGGAGGCTGATCGACGTAGCCCCATTGCGGATGCCTGCCGCAAACGATGAAATACAGCTCATCGCGAAAGAAGCCGGAGCGAGCGTTTCCAAACGCATGGACGAGAAAGACCACGCCGGCCGCGAACCAGGCTACGTTCATCAACGCTATCGTGACCGATTTGCCTCCAGTTGTGAAGGCGCAAAAACTCGCGTGTTACTTTCGTGTAACGCGTGAGAAGCATCGATTTGCTACCCGCGTTTGTTGTGCCACAGCTTCGGATATGCTTTGACCTAGAATCCGATGTTTAAGATTACCATCGTAGATGAACAATGGGCGAACGCCGCGACGTACGCGCGCCTCCACGTAGAGTTTCCGGGAAGTCAGGTCACCTGCTTCAATTCGCCCGTCTCGGCCTTACGTGAATGCGCGCTCAGCGTGCCGGACGTTCTCGTGATCGATGATCGCATTCCTGAGATGGATCCGATCGCGTTTGCACGGCGTTTCAGAGTTAACGCCGGAGCGAAGAGGCTGTTGATCTTTTTGATGAGCTCCCAACCGCATGGACTCGCGGGCGGCGCAAACGGTAGTGGCGTCGACGCGTTTCTGCCCAAACCGATCGACACAGATTTGTTCATGACGTTGCTCCACAAGGCGCTGGAGCTACGCGACGCGCGAAATAGGCTCGCCGCGAGGGCGGGCTAGCCAGGGTGAAAAGCGACGAGGAAGATGAGCGGCGACGAAAAGTTCCGTTTCTGCTCGTCGTGGCGTGCGATGCCGGCAAATCGGGAGCATACAATTCTGCGCTGAAAGACATTGGCGGCGTGGAGCTTCACAACTCGACGAACCCGGGCGAGGCTCTCGAATGGGCTAAGGGCAAAACCCTTGCGGCCGTCGTTGTCGACGAGAAGCTCTCATCGATGGATGGCGTGGAATTCGTTCGCCGTCTTCCCGTTTCGGCAGCCATCCCAAAGCCGCACGTCATCATGTTGAGCGAGACCTTCGGCGGCCAGCCCCCTGCAGCGCTGCGTGAGGCGGGTGTCGACGATACGCTGCATAAACCTGTCTCGCGCGATAATTTTGCCTCTCTGGTGTCGAGCGCAATCGGACTGCGGCTTGCGCAGGCCGCCTTATGGGCACGCGCCACTTTGAAAGACGACGCGGCGGACGCGGCCAAAGCCGCAGCCTTGCCTGCGCGGAGAAGACGCTTCGTCATAGCCGCGCTGGCTATGGTTGCGCTAGCGCTCATCCTGGCTGCGGCGATGCATAAACATCGCGAGCTCGCGCAGCGAATCTCAAAGGTTGCGGCAGTACCGGTCGCGGCGCTCGCGCTGCTTCACCCGAAACCAGCCGCAAAAGTCACCTCATCATCCACCTCATCATCCACCTCATCGCCCGCAGGAAAACCGTCGCTATCGCCCTCGTATTCTGCGCCGGCAGCAGGCGACGGCTCAGGCGGCGTCGCTGCAGCAGCCGTTCCCGCCGGCGGTGAAATTCCTCCGGCGCAAGATGCCGCTGCGGCCGCGCCTGTGCCGATGCCGACTCCGCTCGCCGGGGGACCGGCCGGCCGCTCCAAGCCATCGCAAAGACAAGGCGAAGCGGCTGCGGCGATCGGTGCGCTGAGCCAAAATCCGGATGCCGGTGTGCTCGTATTAGATGCAGCGGGGAAACCTGTCGCTGCATTCAATCCCGACATCCCCCGTGTACCTGCCTCGACCATTAAGGTGTTAACGGCGGCTACAGCGCTTGCAACGCTCGGACCGCAATTTCGCTTCAAGACACAACTGGTTGCGCATGGAACCGTGCGCGACGGAACGCTCGATGGTACGCTGACGTTCGTCGGAGGCGGCGATCCCGTTCTGAGCTCGGACGATCTTGATAACGCGATCTCAGCACTCGAGAAACGCGGCGTGCGAAAAATTCACGGAGATCTCGTGATCGATGCAAACGCGTTCACAGCGCAGCCATATAACACCCACTGGGCGGTGTCGGATCGCAGCTATCCGTATGCCGTCGGCGCGAGCGCCGTCTCCGTCGATGAGGGAACGCGCACGCGCATCGTCAACGGCGTGCGCGTCCCTGAGGCCGTGGATGACCAGCAGGCTTACGCCGGCCTCGTCCTGCGCAATCTGCTGAGCGCGCATCACATTGCGGTCGACGGAGCAACGCGCTCCGGGCGCTCAGACGGCGGAACAGTTCTTTGGGAGCACGAGTCACCGCCGCTTACCGCGTTGACGCGCAAAATGCTCGTAGAATCGGATAATCATATTGCCGAGCAGCTGTTACGAGAAACGGGTCTCGTCGCATCCGGCGTCGGCAGCGAATCCGCCGGCATCGCGAAGCTTCGCGACTACCTTTTGAAGCACGCCGTACCAACGGCCGGGCTGCAATTGTACGACGGCAGCGGTCTCTCATTGCAAAATCGCGCGACGCCGCGAACGCTCGCGACGATGCTCTGGCGGATCGGAAACACAGCGGAAGGCGAACGAATTCGTGCCGCACTTTCTGAGGTGACAGAGACTCCGGTGAGCGCGGGCGATGTCGCGTACGTCAAGACCGGACGCGTCGGGACGTCGAGAGGTTTGGTTGGCTATTTGCGCCGGGGTCAAGAAGGCTTTATTTCATTCGCCTTTCTCTCTGACGGACGGAAAGAATCCGCGGCTGTCCTTGCAGACAGTCAGAATCGAGCGCTTGTGCGCTTAACCAGTTTGATGCAGTGAAAAATAAAAGCAACGGTCGTGTCACGCTCGTGTAACGTTTGAGGACGTTATCGGCAATGCGATCGGGACGGAAGACGAATCAAGCCACCCTCAACTGCCAGCGCGGCTGGGATGACAAACGCGCGTGTGACGTTGCTGTAACGGTTGTGAAGAGCGCGGCGTGATAACTTTCGCGCTTGCGGTACGAACACTTTGTGACGGGCTCTGAAGATACTCGTGCATTGCAGAGAGCGCAGACCGAATTGCACGCCTCTGACGCCCGCTACCGCGGACTTTTCGAATCTGCGCGTGACGGACTGCTCGTCGCCGACGCTGCGACCGGAGAGGTCGTCGACGTCAATCCGGTTCTTATCGAGCTGTTGGGTTATTCGCGCGAGGACTATATCGGGAAGCCGCTCTGGAGTACTCGGGCGTTTGGGAACATCGTCCCAAATGACGCTGCGTTTCGCGCACTTCAAGCGCAGGGGAGCCTGCGCCGCGAAGATGCGATCGTCGAGGCGGCGGATGGCTCGCAGCACGAGATTGATTTGGTCGTCAACCTCTTTCCCGGCGACCATCGACTGCTCTTTCAATGCAGCTTTCGCGACGTCACTGCGCGTTTGCGCGCGGAACGCGGGGAGCGGGCAATGCGAGTGGAAAGTCGTGTCGCCGCGTTGCGATTCCGGAAACTCTTCGAGTCGGCCAGCGACGGAATCCTGATTCTGGACGCGACCACCGGAACGCTGAGCGACGTCAATCCTGCGCTTACGACGCTCCTCGGATACCCGGCGCAAAGCTATTTAGGGATGCGCCCGTGGGAGCTCGATTGGCTGACGCCGATCGCTGCCGACGAGAGCGCCTTCGAGGAACTGCGCGCTAAAGGATTCGTCCGCATCGACCAGGTCGCGCTCGCAGGCAGCGCCGGCCAGACGCTCGAGTTCCGGGTCGAAAGTACTGTCTATGGATCCGGTGAGTGGGAAGTCGTGCAGTGGCGCTTGCACGATATCACCGCTCAGCGACAGTGCGAGCAGACGGTCCGCGATGATGAGGCGCGGTTTCACGCGCTGGTCGAACAGCAATCCACGGGAGTGGTCATGCTTGGCTCGGATGGTTCATATACGTATGTGAATCCGGGGATGTGCGCCATATTGGGCCGCGAGCGAGGAGAGATTCTCGGAGAGACAGGGCTGGCGTTCGTGACCGAAGATGCTCTTCCGGCCGCACGTAAGATTCTTCAGCGTCAGCTTTCGGGCGATACGACCCCGATTGATTTCGTGACGCGAGTCTGGCGTAAGAACGGCGAGGTTCGGGAGCTCAACGTTACCTCCACGATGACGTCGTTTCAGGGGAAGCCTGTAGCGATAGGTAGCGTGGTCGACGTCACCGATCGGATGGATGCCGGGCGAGTACGAAAACGTCTCGCGACGATTGTAAACGCGGTTGACGACTCGATCGTCAGCACGGATTGCGCGGGCACGATCGTCACGTGGAATCCGGCATCCGAGGACATCTACGGATATTCTGAGACGGAGGCAATCGGGAAGGACGTACGCATGCTCGTGCCGGCGGAGTTCATGCCGGCGATCGACGAGATGTTTTCAAACATGATTGCGGGCAATGCCAAGAATCTGTTTCGCTCGGAAATTCCATTGATAAGAAACGACGGATCGAGGATCGACGTCTTCCTATCGATTGTGCCTCTCAAGGACGAAAGCGGAACGGTGACCGGCGCAGCCGGAGTCAGCCGGGACGTTACGGAGCGCAATGCAATGGTGCGTAGCTTGCACTCGAGTGAGGAGCAGTTTCGGGAGCTCGTCGAGCAAGCCCCCGAGGCAATCCTGCTCTTTGACGCAGACAAAGACAAGTTCGTCTTGGCGAACCACACCGCACTGGAGCTCTTCGAGAGCAGTAGCGAGCAGCTGTTGAGCTCCGGTCCGAAGCAATTCTATGCGGCCGAACAATCGGACGACCTCGACGTCAGCGTCTCATACGCGGATCACACGCGCCGCGTGCTGTCGGGCGAGAGCGTAACGTTCGAGCGTAGCATTTGCGTCTCGAGCGGGGCAGAAAAGGAATGCGAAGTGCGGTTGAGCTTGCTGCCGTCTTCGACGGAGCATCTGATCCGCGCCAGCTTTATCGAGATCACCCAGCGTAGGCGCGCGGAAAAAAAGGTTGCGCGGGGGACGCGGGCGCTGAAAGCGCTCAGCGCCGCGAATGAAGCTGTGGTTCACGCGACCGACGAAATCACACTCTTGCAGAAGCTGTGCGACCTTCTCGTCGACGTCGGCGGCTATGCATTTGCGTGGATCGGCGTCCCGGAGGTCGACGAGAACAAGAATATTCGCGCCCTTGCGCACGCGGGGTCGGACGACGGCTATCTGGCGGATGTGCAAACTTCGTGGGGTGATGCCGCTCGGTCAAAGGGGCCTACGCACCGCGCGATGCGGACCGGCGAAATGCAAGTCGACGCGGAGTATGACGACGTGCGGACGCGGCCCTGGCGTGAGGAAGCGCGCAAACGCGGCTTCCTGTCGGCAATCGCACTGCCGCTGAAAATCGGCTCGGGACCATTTACCGTTCTTACGATTTATGCCGGAGACGCCGATGCGTTCGACGCCGAGGAGCTCGGGCTGCTCTCGGACCTGGTCGACGATCTGGCTTTCGGCATCGTCGGGATCCGCAACTCAGATCAGCACAAAGTCGCGGTGCGCAAACTGCAAGAAAACATGGAGTTAACCGTCCGGGCGATTGCGAGCACACTTGAGCTGCGCGATCCGTACACGGCTGGGCATCAGCGCAGGGTCGGGATGTTGGCCGGACTAATTGCGCGCGAGCTAGGCTTCTCCGAGGATCGCGCTCACTCGGTCTATCTTGCCGGCGTCGTACACGATATCGGAAAGATCACGGTTCCGGCTGAGATATTGAGCAAGCCCGGCAGGCTGACGTCGACGGAGTTTGATCTGATTCGCGTCCATGCTGAGGCGGGGTATGGAATTCTCAAAGACATTGCGTTTCCGTGGCCGCTTCCGGAGATGGTCCGGCAACATCACGAGCGCTTGGACGGATCGGGCTATCCGCGCGGACTCACATCCGCCCAGATGTTGCCGGAAGCGAAGATTTTGGCGGTCGCCGACGTCATGGAAGCAATGCTGGCGCACCGTCCTTATCGGCCCTCTCGAGGCCTCGAAGCAGCTTTGGCCGAGATCGAGCGCGGCAGAGGATCGGTATACGATCCGGACGCGGTCGACGCGTGTTTATCGCTCTTCCGAGAAAAAGGCTTTACTTTTGATTACGAGCAGGATCGAGCCTCAGGTCACCTATGACTTTTTTTCTTCACCGGCAGCGCCTCTTAGATCGCGTTCTTCGCAGAGCCGCACCCGTTACCGCGCTGATCGCTCCGCCGGGTTTTGGCAAGAGCTATCTCGCGCAACAGATCGCCCGCCTCGACGTCAAATGGAGCGAAATCGATTGCGCGCGCGATCTGGCTCCGCAACTTTCGGAATGGCAGCGACTCTCGGAACCGCAAACGCTAATTCTCGAAAACCTCGAGTGTCTCGAAGACCCCGAAGCGTCGCAAGCAATCGTCTCGGCGTTGTTGCCGGAACGGCCCGGCGGAGGTAAGCTCGTCGTCTGTACGCGCAGCGACCGCGTTCTCCACTTTGGAGACTTGGTCGCTCCGCATCTGTTGACCACGATTCGCGGCGATCAGCTTGCATTCGATGACGACGACATGCGCGAGCTGTTCGCGGGAGCGAACCTTTCGGAAGCCTTGTTCCATCGCGTTACGCGTTTCACGGAGGGTTGGCCGGTGCCGGCGCTCTATTGCGCGCAGCTCGCACACGATGGAGACCTCGAAAATGCTTTCCGCGAGATGAAACCGGAGGCATTCGCCGATTTGTTCGACTACGTCGACCGGCAGGTTCTCACGCAACTGCAGCCCCGGCTGCTGCAAGCTCTCTACACGTTAGCAGGGGGCATCTACCTCGGCCCCGAGGAGCTCGATCAGATTTTCGGGGTTAAAGCAGACGACGTCCCGTTTGGGGAGTTGATCCGGCATTTTCAATTCGCGCGGATTGGTCCGCAACACCGCCTCGAGATATCGCCTCTGATCGCTGCGGTGATCCGCGACCGGCATGCGATGGAGATGCAAGACGCCTTGATTGCAGTGGCGCGCTTCCATGCTACGCGTCACGATCTGACGGGAGCCGCAAAATGCTACCTGCAAGCGGGGCAAATCGACAAAGCAGCTGAGGCGCTCCGAATGACGAATGGCGCCGACTTGGAATCCGCGTATCTCGTTTCGCGTCTTCCCGAGACGTGTGATGCGGCGAGCCTCAAATACTATCCGGAGGTGTGGGCTGCCTTCGCGCGCGCGCGCCGGCTTACGGAATCACCCGAGATATTAGTACACGAGGCCGCAATGGTCTTCGAAAGTCTCGAGCCCGATTGCGCGGATACGCTGTTCAACACGATCGTGGCTCTCAACGCAGTCTTTCTCGCAGATACGGGGAGGCTCGGCGAGGCACGCACGATGCTCGAACAGGCGCGACGCGGCGATGCGGGCATGCTCAATGACCCCGGAGGGTTGCGGCTCGCCGGGGCGCGCGCAGCGATCGACGCAATGGAAGGACGTTCGCGCGAAGCTCTGGCCGCATGGCACAAGATCCAGCGGCATGTTCTCGCGCAAAAAATTTGGTTCGCGCAATTGATGCAGATCGAGATTTCCGCGGCTCGGGCCAGCGGTCAGTGGGAAGTCGAATATCAATCGATCGAGCACATGCTATCCGTCGCGCATCAAGCCGGCTCTCCGGCGACCATTGCCTTGTCGCTGGTCGAGGGCGCCTTCGGCGCATGGCTCGCCGGCGAGGACGAGCTTCTGCAAAACTACCGCGCGCAGCTCGTCAGGCTTTTGCGGCAAGAAGATCTCCCGGTCTTCCTCAACTTTAGCTTGGCTTTGCAAGGGCTGCCGCTCGCGCCGTCGAGCCGAGGTTCGTTCGAATGTGACGCGTACGCGCATTTGTTGGCCGCAGTCGAGAAGCGCGATCCATTCGAGGCAGCAACGTCGGCCCATCTCGCGCAAACGTTTGCGGACAAAGCGGGAATCGGACTCGTGCGAGTGCTGACAAGGATTGCATCCGCTGAAAAGGTCCC
>Ga0181525_10001489_pt1 | contig 19927 bp, 15 predicted proteins | sample PEATcosm2014_Bin_48_FD_121100 | JGI IMG/M metagenome (GOLD analysis project Ga0181525, IMG submission 121100) | Peatland microbial communities from MTU Mesocosm Facility, Houghton, MI, USA - PEATcosm2014_Bin06_10_metaG | ecosystem: Environmental > Terrestrial > Soil > Wetlands > Peat | place...
CAACGTCGCCAATGACGGCGGCGCAATCTGGTTCTTTGCTGCTCCAGGATCCGGTGGATTGACGGTCGCGTTCAGTACCTTTTCGGGCAACGTCGCGTCACAGGGCTCCGCAATCTCCGAGGGGGGCACCGGCATGTTCCGCGTGAAGAGTTCCATCTTTGCAAACAGTTTCAACACCTGTTCTTTCTCTCCAGGTGCATCAGACGGGTACAACCTGTCTGATGACAAGAACTGCCCGCTGGGCGCGCCGACAGACATGAAAAATGTTCCCGCCGGACTCAATCCCGACGGCCTCGAGAACAATGGAGGTCCCACCCAGACGGTCGCGCTGCTGGCTTCAAGTCCCGCGGTGAATGCCATTCCGCTGAGCTCCTGCACAACGATCAGCGGGAGTCAAGTGAGCACCGATCAACGGGGCGTTTCTCGGCCTCAAGGAGGGGGTTGCGACATCGGCGCCTACGAGTTGGCGCCGGCTCGCTTTATTCCTCCCTTGCCTCCGCAGCCTAATCCGCCATCGAGCCTCAAATAAGGAACCAATCAAACGAGCGTTCCTTGGGCGTGGCGACCTCCATGCCTGGCTCGGTTTGTCCATCAAAAATGAGCCTTCGAGGACTTCGTAGTGGCGTGCGCGGCACAGGCCACGTCGGGAACGCAGGTGGCCGGCGTCAAGGCGTGGCAAACGCAGCAAGCGCTTTGATGGCCTCGTGCGAGATTTCGTGACCGCCGTCGAATTCAATGTAGCGCACGGACTTTTTCGCCGACTCGAGCAGCTTTGCGAGCGAACGCGATCTGTCCACCGGGCAAACCCCGTCCCGCGTTCCGTGCGCGAGCAGGAAGCGAAGGTCGCGATCGGCCAGTTGTTCGCGGCTCCGGATGGAACATGGCGAGAAGCTGGCGACCGCGGCGATGCGCGGTTCTTCCGCGGCAATGTCGAGCGCCACCGCTGCGCCTTGCGAAAAGCCGACCAGGACGATGCCATGCTGCGCGTGCAGATCGGCAATCAGCGAGCGAACGCGTGCGCGGCTTTGCGCTCCCTCCGCGGAATTGCGTCCCCAGCTGTAGTCGAAGAAGCCGGAACGGTAGGGGCCCTGCACGAGCACAACGGAAACGTCGCCCGGGAGGCCGGCGCTGCGCAGTTCTCGTGCGACTTCTTCTCCTTGCTTGAATCCCGCACCATAGCCATGGAGAAAGACGATGACTTGCGCCGCATCTGCCGGGGCCGGACCGTCGACGATTGTCGCGAGGCCCAAGGCTTCGGAGCGCGGCGCCCATAGCCAGTACAGGAGGATTGCGATGCTGCCGGACACGAGCAGCATCATCCATGGAAGTTTTCGAATGCGTGGTGACACGAAGCCTATGCGATCCGGATCAGACGCCGTGCTGGATCGGCCACACCTCGAGGTCCCCGTGCGCGACGGCACACGACTTGACGCTCTCGGCCGAAATTGCGGAGTCAGTCTTACGTGGGAGCGTATCTCACTTTACAACATGACCCGTTTCACGCTGTTGGCCTACACAAGCCGATTCACGGTTTCTTCTTGTAGGAATTCCACGTCCCGCTCGCATGGCGGGATTTGCGGCGGCCGCCGGGACACGCGCTCGACGGCCGCCGCGCACACGATTGCGCTTATGCGGTCTGGACGAGCTCGGCGACGACCTCGGCGAGCTTGTCGAGGATCTGGCTGAAGCCTTCGGCCGCGCCTTGCTGCTCTTCCTTGGTGGCGGTTGGATCGTTGCGCGTGAAGGTCAATTTGGTCTGACCGTTGCCGTAGTCCTCGAAGAGGATCTCGTCGATGTTGCCTTCCCGGTCCTCTTCGGGGAAGCCGTAGTTGGCGGGACTCACCCGATTGCCCTCGGCGTCGGCGAAGTACCAAAGCCATATGATCTTTTCGAGGGGGACGATCTCGCGGAATTCGCCGCCGTTGTAGAAAACGTGACCGTCGGGGGTGCGCATGGAATAGGTGAAGCGCCCGCCAACGCGCAGATCGATGCGACAGACGGGCGAGGTGAATCCTTTGGGGCCCCACCATTTCATGACGTACTCGGGGCTTGTCCAGGCCTTCCAGACGAGCGCGCGTGGGGCGTCGAAGACGCGGACGAAAGTCTGAACGCCGGGGTCATTGCTTGCTTGCTTTTCCATGGCTTTTCTCCTCGTATTTCATTTCCTGCAGGACCGCATCGAGTTTGTCGAAGCTCTCTTCCCAGAGGCGACGGAAATCGAGCGCCCAGTCGGCGACAGCCTTGATGGCGGTGGGTCGTAGGGTGCAGATGCTTTCCCGCCCGCGTCTTTGTTTGACCACGATCTTTGCGCGCACCAGGCAGGCTACGTGCTTGGAAATCATCTGCTGCGAAAGCGCGAAGGGTTGCGTGAGGTCGTGAATGGAGGCCGGTCCGAGGGTCAGCTTGATGACCATGGCGCGGCGGGTGGGGTCGGCAAGTGCCGCGAAGCTGGAGTCAAGTTTATTCACAACCAAACGGTAGTGAATTGTCAAGGGAATGTCAAGTGTCGCTCTTTGGATTGGTCATGGAGCAAAGCACTCCGGTGATGCTCATCGGCAATTCCCATGGCGGCGTCGTCAGCGAGGGCGGAATCTGCCTGTAACAATGCCGGGACTCGTCCGGTCGCAGGTCTTTTGAACCATTTTTCACCGGTTCGCCCTCGAATCCGGCCGTCAGGATTGCGTAGCGGCTAACATGTGGCGCTATGTCCGATTCCGTCGATGCCAATCAAGATCGTTCCGACACCTTCACGACAGCCGGCTTGAAAGAATGCAGGCGATTGATGGTGGATCGCCATACACGGCCGGATAACCTCAAGGGTTCGATTCAGGTCGCGACTACGCTGGTGCCGATTGCCGGGCTTTGGTACGCCGCTGCGGCGACCGCGAGCGTCTCCTACTGGCTGTCCGCCGCTTGTACGGTCCTGATCAGCTTCTACCTGGTGCGTGCGTTCGTGCTGATGCACGATTGCGGCCACGGTAGTTTGTTTCGCACGGGACGCCTGAATCGGGCATGCGGCTTTGTCTTTGGCGTGTTGTCCGGCATCCCGCAACCCGTCTGGGCGCAGCACCACTCTTACCACCACCAAACCAACGGCAACTGGGACAAATATCGCGGCCCCCTGAATGTCATTGCGGTCGACGAATACGCGGCAATGACCGGATCGCAGCAGCGCCGCTATCGATATTTCCGCAATCTCTGGCTGATGCCGATCGGCGGCCTGCTTTATTTCATCGTCAATCCGCGGGTCAACTGGTTGCGCGCCACCGGCAGGCTGGTGTGGCATGTCATGGCAGGAAAGATCGCATGCCCCAGCAGGTCGCTCCTGGCGCATGCCCGTGACTTCAAGACACCCTACTGCACTTCGCTGCAGGAATACGGGCACATGCTCGCGAACAATCTCGCGCTGTTGTCGCTCTGGGGCTTGATGGTCTGGTCGATCGGGCCAATCTTGTTTTTCGCGGTCTACCTCGCCAGTGCGTCACTGGCCGGCGCGGTTGCCATCGTGCTGTTTTCGATTCAGCACAATTTCGAACATTCCTACGCCAGTCCGGACGAAGGCTGGGATCGGGATATGGCGGCGGTGAAGGGCACCAGTTTTCTGGTCTTGCCGCCCTGGCTCAATTGGTTCACCGCCAATATGGCCTATCACCACGTTCACCACCTGTGCGCCGGCATTCCGAACTACGGCCTGGTGGCGTGCCACGACGAGCACCAGCACGTGTTTTCCGGTGTGAGCCGCATTCGTCTGTCGCGCGTGCCGCATTCCATGCGATACATCCTTTGGGATGTTCGATTGCAACGCCTGATTTCCGTTGCCGAGTACCTGCAACTGGCAGCGAACGAAACTCCGCGTTGATTCCGTGTATCTGCTCGCGGGGGAGTCGGATGACATTTCGACCCCGCGCAGGTCCGGTTCCTGCAGACACGGTTCCCGCTCTGCAGGCCATTCATGCAGGCGATTCGCCGACCGGACTTGAATTCGGCGGCGCAATTCCCCGCATTCGCTCCAAGCTTTGATGCACCGCAAGCTCCAGGTGGCGGATTTTCAATATCGTTGTGGCATCGAATCAGGTTCCGCGTGGAACTGCATCGACCCGCATCGAATTGAAGGCCATGAAGTTCAGCTCGCTGTCCGGCCAGACTCGGCTGGCATACAAACTCCTCATCAATGATCGCGCGAAGTTTGCAGCGCTGCTGCTGGGCATCACATTCGCCGTCTTCCTGATCCTCATGATGATGTCGATGTTCGCCGGCGTGCTGCAGCGCTCGTCTTCGGCGGTCATCAACGTCGGCGCGAGGATGTGGGTCATGGACCCCGCGGTCACGACGCCCTCGAGCAGCATTCCCATGCCCGACTACGTACAGGACGCCGTGCGCAGCATTCCCGGCGTGCGCTACGCCGTGCCGCTGTACTCGGGCGCGGGTCTGGTGAAACTCAAGGACGGCACTTTCCAGCCGTCAACCATCATTGGTCTGGATGACACCAGCTTGTTCGGGCGGCCGAAAATGGTGGAAGGAAAAATCGAAGACATCTACGCGGAAAACGGCTTCATCGTCGTGATGGACGCCGATTACGGCAAGCTCCAAAGCCCGCCCATTGGTACCGAATTTGAAATCAACAACAACCGTGCCGTGATCGTTGGCACGGCCAAAGTGACGATCTCCGGCCTGTTTGGCATTCCAACTCTCTACACCACGTACAGCCGCGCGATCCAGTATCTGCCGCAGGCGCAATTCACCGCTTCATACATTCTCGTCGAGCCCAACAGCGCGCAAGACGTCGCCCGCATCAAGGACGAGGTGAAGCGCCTTGGGTACCTGGCACTGACCGAGGATGAATTCATCCAGCAAACGGCCGACTGGTACGAATTCCACACCGGTCTGGGCATGAACATCCTGATCATGACGCTGGTGAGTTTCGTCGTCGGCTTGTCGATCTCCGGGCAGACGTTCTACACATTCATCCTCGAGAACCTGGAGCGCTTCGGTGCACTCAAGGCCATCGGTGCCCGCAGTCGCGAACTCGTCGGGATGATCCTGTTTCAGTCCACTTTCACGGCGCTGACAGGCTACGGCCTCGGAATAGGACTTTGCGCGGGAATCATTGCATTGGCCAAGGCGCGCCTCCCAGACTACGCGGCGATCATGACGTTTCCCAGCTTGGGGATGGCTCTTGGCATGGTGGTCGTCATCGTCGCGATCTCGAGCTATATCGGTGTGCGCCGCGTACTGCGCATCGAGCCCTTCGATATTTTCCGCAGTTGAATCATGAGAGCCGCATCGGCAGTCGAAAACACGCCGGACGCGGGTGGCCCGGCGGCAGCGGTGCGCAATGCGATCGTCGCCAGCGATGTCGACAAATCCTTCGGCGAGGGCGAGGCGAGAACCCGGGCATTGAAAGGCGTGAGCTTCGAGGCGCGCTACGGCGAGATGCTGTACATCGTGGGCCCGTCGGGCAGCGGCAAGACGACCATGCTCAGCGTCATCTCCGGCATCCTGCGGCCTGATGCCGGGAGCGTTCTCGTCAAGGCTCAGTCGATCTGGAGCATGACCGCTGATGAGCTGTGCGAATTCCGCCTTCGGACAATAGGCTTCGTCTTCCAGGACTATCACCTGTTCCCGCGTCTGACGACGGCGGAAAACGTGGCGATCCCGCTGATCCTGCAGAAGCGCCCCTGGGATGAGGCGATCGCCGAAGCCTTGCGCTATCTCAAAGTCGTCGGCCTCGAGGGCCGTGCCCATTTGCCGCCGGTCAAGCTCTCCGGTGGCGAGCAGCAGCGGGTGGCGATCGCGCGGGCAATCGTGAGCCAACCCGACATCCTCATCTTCGACGAGCCGACGGCATCGCTGGACGGCGATACCGGACGTTCCATCGTGCAATTCGTGCGCAATGAAGTCCTGAACGACAAGCGTTGCATCGTGATCGTCACGCACGATGCGCGCATTTACGAATATGCGCATCGAATCCTGCGCATGGAAGACGGTCAATTGAAAGGCGTGCAAGATGGCGAATCTATCAGCGGTGACTAGATTCACGGGCACCCGGTTGATATTCCTCCTGGCCGGCATTGGCGTGGCAGGAGGCCTCATCAGCGCGGTGCTTTCCAGCCAGAAGCAGCCGGCCCAGCTACCGGCCTTTGAACCGGCATCCAATCCTTATGCCGACGGCATCTTCGCCAATGGCATCATCGAGAGCGACCAGGCGCACGGCTCGAACGTCAACGTCTACCCTGAGGTCAGCGGAACGGTGGTCGCCGTGCTGGTGCACTCGGGACAGGCGGTCAAGCGGGGCGACCAGCTGGTACAGCTCGATGACCGCGTACAGCGCGCGACGACCGAGCAGATCGAGGCCCAGGCCAAGGCTTCCCAGGTGGGACTTGACGAGCTCAGGGCCGAGCCGCGCCCCGAGACTCTCGTCGTTTCCGAGGCCCAGCTTGCCGCCGCCGAAGCCGCAGCCAAGCAGGCGCGTGACACCTACGACAAGCAGCAACGCGCCTTTGACATCGATCCGCATGCCGTGAGCCGGGATACCTTGGATACGTCGCGCAACGCCTGGCTGGTTGCAGATGCAAACCGCAATACCGCGCAGCGCAACCTTGAACTGACGCGAGCGGGAGCTTGGGCCTTCGACGTCCGCAATCAGCAGGCGACGGTACTGTCGCTCGTCAAATCGGCGCAGGCGGCGCGCACGCTGCTATCCAAATTCACCTTGCGTGCGCCGGCAGACGGCGTCGTGCTGTCCGTAGGGGTGAATGAGGGAAATTACGTCTCGCCGCAAGGGGTCTACAACACCTACACCCAGGCGGCCAACGACCCGGTGGTCGTATTTGGCACTTCGCCCAAGTCGCTCGACGTGCGCTGCTATGTCGATGAAATCCTGATTCCGCGTCTTGCGCCGGGGAAGGACATCAAGGCGCGCATGTCCGTACGCGGCACGAAAATGAGCGTGCCCATCGAATTCGTCCGCATCGAGCCCTATGTCACGCCCAAGATCTCGCTGTCGGACGAGCGCCAGGAGCGCGTCGACTTGCGCGTTTTGCCGGTGATTTTCCGTTTCCAGGCGAACGAAAGCGAACCCGTCTATCCGGGTCAACTTGTCGATGTCTACATCGGCAGGTAGGGGCAAAGCGGACATGAACCGTAGTGATTTCCGAAGCGCCCCCCGCCGGTTCGGCCGGGGCCGAGGCGCCCGGGTTGCGCTGGCATCTTTGGTTTGCACGGGATTTGTTGCCTGTGCGGTGGGCCCGGATTTCCATCGCCCGGATCCGCCCGCGGGCGAAAGTCTGCTAAAGCCGGGACAGATCGACGGCGCGTTGGAGGCAGACGGCCATGCACAGCATTTCAGCCGGCAGGCTGACCTGCCTGCAGAATGGTGGAAGCGCTTTGGCTCCAACGACATCAATACGCTGGTCGAACAGGCGTTACAGAACAGCCCGGAGATCCTGTCCGCGCAGGCGACCTTGCGCCAAAGCGAAAACAGCTTGCGTGCGGGCTACGGCATTTTCTTTCCGCAAATCGGCGCAAGCGTGGACGTCGCGCGCCAGGCCAGCCTGACCAATCTTCCCCCTCCCGTCGGCCATGGACTGGCGGCCGTTGGACCGTACAACCTGGGAACCTTCGGTGCGAACGTCCGTTACGTTCCGGACCTGTTCGGCGGCCAGCGCCGCACAGTCGAGGTGCTCGGCGCGCAGGTCGATCTTCAAAGTTACAAACTGAGTGCGACCTATCTGAGTCTTACGTCCAACATTGTCAACACGGAGATTGCACGCACGGGATACCTCGCGCAGCGCGACGCGACACGCGCCATCGTGCACATGCTCGATGATCAGATCCGCGTGGCGCAGACGCAATACGAGGCCGGTACGGGTACCTATTCGGCAGTCCTCGTGCTGCGTACACAGCAATCGGTGGACGAGGCGGCACTGGCGGCCCTTCAGCAGCACGTGGAAGAAACCGAACACCTGTTGGCCCAGCTCTGCGGACAGACGCCGATGCAGTTCGATGCGCCTGGGGAAATCCTGGAGCAGATCACATTGCCGGGGGAGTTGCCCGACAACTTGCCCTCCAGTCTGGCGCGCCATCGGCCCGACATACTTGCCGCAGAGGCGGCAGTGCACGCTGCTAGCGCGCAGATCGGCGTCGCCACGGCGGATCTCTTCCCGAGTCTGACGCTGGGTGGGACGGCTGGTGCCGGCAACTCCGTCATTTCACAGATGTTGCGAACGGGTACGAAGTTTTGGTCCGCGCAAGCCGACCTTGCAGGCTCCTTGTTCAGCGGCGGCAGCCAGTGGTACACGCGCAAGGCTGCCATCGATGCCTATGACGCTTCGCTCGCGCAATACGAGAGTACGGTTTTGGTCGCACTCGAACAGGTTGCCGATACGATGCGCGCCCTCGACCACGATGCCCAGGCTCTGCGCGCGGAGGTGGAGGCGCTGGCGTCGGCCGAGGAAAACGTCAAGCTTACGCACGCCAATTACGAAGCCGGTACAGCCGCATATCTGGACATGCTCACCGCCGACCTGCAGTACCAGCAGGCGCGCCTGGGCTACCTGGCAGCGGTTGCACAACGCCTGCAGGACACGGTCGCTCTGTACGCGGCCCTCGGTGGGGGCTGGTGGAATGGCGGCCAGGTCGTGCCGCAAGCGCGGGTCGCAGGCTCGACGGCGACAGGACCCAAGGACTGACGCGCTCTTGCTGGCGCGGCACAAGGCAGAAGTGAAGCCGTGAAGAGCGTGATTTCGCATCGGAAAGATCGAATCGGACCAGCGCCCGTGATTCGCCTGGTATTTGACACAAAACAAAGCGCGACGATGCGGGCGGTTTAGCCTGGGAACAGCGTTTCGAAAGGAGATTTCCCATGGCAAAAACGATGCATGGCGCTGTCGTGAGGGCTTTCGGCAAACCTCTTGCGATTGAGGAACTGCCCATTCCAACTCCCGGTACGGGGGAGGTTCTCGTGAAAATCGTGTCCACGGGTGTTTGCCACACCGATTTGCACGCGGCCGATGGCGATTGGCCCGTAAAGCCCAAGCCGCCCTTTGTGCCGGGTCATGAAGGCGCCGGGATCGTCGCTGCCGTCGGCCCCGGGGTCAAGGATCTGAAGGAAGGGGACCCGGTCGGCATCGCTTGGTTGCACGATGCCTGTGGATGTTGCGAGCATTGCATCACGGGTTGGGAAGCGCTTTGCGAATCCCAAAACGACAGTGGCTATAGCGTAAACGGCTCGTTCGCCGAATATGCAATCGGCTCGGCCGCCTTTGTCGCCCGACTTCCGAAAAATCCGGATTTCGCCGCTCTCGCGCCGATCCTGTGTGCGGGAGTCACTACGTACAAGGGTATCAAGGAGACCGAAGCACGGCCGGGCGAATGGATCGCCATTTCCGGCATCGGCGGCCTGGGACATATTGCCATCCAATATGCGAAGGCGATGGGCCTGCACGTTGCGGCACTCGACGTCACGGAAGAGAAACTCGCATTGGCAAAGAGCATGGGTGCCGAAATCGTGCTCGATGCAAGATCGCAGGACGCAGCGGCGCAACTCGTGCGATTGACCGGTGGCGGCGCGCACGGCGTGCTGGTGACCGCCGTTTCGCCGCCCGCCTTCAGTCAAGCGCTCAAGCTGGTGCGGCGCAAAGGCACCGTGTCATTGGTCGGTTTGCCTCCAGGCGACTTCGCGACGCCGATCTTCGACGTGGTTCTAAAGCGCATTACCTTGCGCGGCTCCATCGTTGGAACACGCAAGGACTTGGCCGAGGCGGTGGAGTTTGCCGCGGAAGGCAAGGTGCATGCCCATATCCACAAAGCCAAACTTGCCGATATCAACCGGATATTCACCGACCTCAAGGCCGGCACGGTCGATGGGCGGATCGTCATGGATCTCTAGAAACAACAAAGGCTTGAACCTCGGGAACCGCTGCGCCGCTCCATGCGGTGCAGCGCACAGACGCCAGACGTCATGCCCGGCATGATTGCCTGCGATGACGCTAGGCCCATTGTGTGCGTTGCGGTCCATCGATGGAGTGTTCGCATGAATTCAATCACCCTGTTTATTGTTGCCGTCATTTTTGCGGTTGGGGCAGTAGTGTTCAGCACCGGTAACCTGGCGATCGCCGTCGGTCTCTGGATCCTCGCTGTCGTCATCGCCCAGTCGTTGAGAATGGCCAACACCTGGCAGAAATTCGTCATCCTCCGGGCCGGCAAGCTCCAAGGGGTCAAAGGGCCTGGATTGTTTCTCATCATTCCGGTCGTCGACAACGTGGTGGCAATCATCGACGAGCGCATCCAGACGACGGCCTTCAATGCCGAGCAGGCATTGACACGGGACACGGTACCCGTGAACGTGGACGCCATTATTTTTTGGCATGTGCACAACGCGCAAAAGGCAGCGTTGGCGATCACGGACTACCGCCAGGCGATCGATCGGGTCGCGCAGACATCGCTACGCGAAATGATCGGTTCTTCCATGCTTGCTGCCCTGCTGTCCGATCGCCGGACCGCAGACAAGCAGTTGTGCGAAGAAATCGGCCAAAAGACCGCCGAGTGGGGCGTGACGGTCAGTTCTGTCGAGATCCGTGACGTGGCCATTCCCGTTGCCCTGCAGGACGCGATGTCGCGTCAAGCGCAGGCAGAGCGCGAAAAGCAGGCTCGCGTCATTCTCGGCGCCGCGGAAGCCGAGATCGCCGGCAAGTTCGTCGAGGCCGCGAAGATTTATGTTTCCCAGCCCGGCGCCTTGCAACTGCGCGCGATGAACATCATTTACGAAACGACCAAAGAGCGCGGTACTACGATCCTGATTCCAAGTTCCATGGTCGACAGCATGAACCCGGCAACTGCCGTGGCAATATCCCTGGCGGGCAAATCGGATGGGGCCCAAGCCGTCGTCGAGGACCCCGTCCATTAAGCGAAAAATGCTCTGCGGTGCGTGCGACGCACCGCAGAGCAGTGCTTGGCTTCGTCCTTTGTCTAGAAGGAGGTGACGGTGGAATTCGGCAAAGTCACGGCGGTCAGTTGTCCTTTCGACAGGTCGAACGCGTAGGAATTGATGCTCGACGAACCCGTGATGTCGTAGATCTCACCGATCTGCGGCGCATAGGTCAAGGCTGCCAGGAGGCTGCCCGACGGTGCGACGTAGGTGGTCGAAGAGCCCGCCAGTTTCAGCGCCGCGCCCGGCACGCCCGTGCTGAGCGGCACCGGGTAGATGCTCGCGCCGCCGTCGCCGACCTGCGGATCCGTGATGCCGATGATCTGCAGTGCGACATCCGAGCTGTCCTGAAAGCCTCCCGAGCCCGTCAGGAACTGGCTGTTGGCCACTGCCTGGTTGGAGGCACCCACTGCCGATCCGGCCGCGTTCACGATCACGGAGAAGTGCTCGGTCGTTCCGGCGCTGGCGCCCAACGCATCGAGGTTGATCAAGGCAACGCGCGAGCTGGGATCGCCGGCGCTTTGCTCGCCGGTAAACGAACTCAAGGTCTCGCCGGTCAACTCTGACGGGCTGGTCGGCAAGGCTTGGTTCGCCGAGCCGACCACCAGCGGGTAGAAGGACCACTTGTATGGTTGGGCGGTTCCGGTGGCGGTTTGCAGCGAAACCAGAACATTGGTGCCGTTGGCCACCAGCAGAACCATGTTCGTTCCGCCGTTCGTATACAAAGTGACCGGGGAACCGCTGGTCAGGCCAACCTGAATGAGCTTCTGCGATGTCGAACCGCCGTCGATGAAGTACAGATTCGTCCCATCGTCCGGATCGTCACTGGTCGTGAGCGTGTCGCCGGCCGCAGCCGTGTAGACAAGCGTGGCGCTCGTCGAACCGCTATTGACGCGGTAGACCAGATGCTGCGTGGGTGCCGACGTCAGGGTGACGTCGAGAAACAGCACTGCCTGTTGGGCCGTGTCATGCAGCAGTGCAACGCTATTCACGTTCTGCAGGGCTACTGTCGGAGAGCCCGTCAGCGGCGTGCCGCTGCTGTACGGGTAGATGTCCAGCGCGTGGTTGGTGCTGTCGAACAGCACGATTTCCGTGAGACCGTAGGAGCTGGCGCTGTAGACCGGCTCGAACAGACTGATACCCGGAATCGACAGCTGCGTCGGTGCGGTGCCGCTGGCATCGGTGTAGTTGACGAGCCAGTACGTATCGGACGTTCCGCAGCCACCACTGCCCGCAACGTCTACCACGGCAAAGATCGACGTGGGCGTCTGAATGTTGGTCTGGGCGCCAGCGGTGGCGCAGATGACCTGACTCAGCGTGCTGCCGCCCAATGCGTGCGAGAAGGTGCCAATGGCCGCCACGGTCGGTACGCTCGAGGCGTCCAGCGGCAGCCCGTATACATGGACATTGCTGCTGGTGTCGGCCGCGACGTACATGAATTTGCTCGGCGAGAAACTCGTGATCGTTGTGCCGCTCAGGCTCAGGTTGTAGGAGCCCGCCGCGATCTGGACACCGGCACTGAGATTTGACGTATTGGCAACCAATGCGGGCGTAGTCGTCTGCGAGGCTGATGGCACTACGACAAGTCCAGTTGTTCCCGATGAGGAACTGGCGCCGGCCGAGCCATATGGCAGCCAAAACGGGCTGGTGGATCCGCCTGAACCGCTTCCCGACCCGCTTCCCGACCCGCTGCCCGAGCCGCTGCCCGAACCGCTGCCCGAACCGCTGCCGGAGGAGGATGGACTGGAAGAGGAACCGCCGCCGCCGCCACCGCATGCGGCGAGTAGGCAAATACCGAATAAAACCAATGTATTGCGGAAAACATTTGCAGGGTGACGCATGGCGAGTGCTCCGTTGGTTGCGGGAGCCGCCAAGGTATCGAGGCGGGCGTCACCCGGGCGTCACGGACCGACCTTACCTTGGTCACGTGCTGCGGCGCGAAAATAAATTCGCGTGACGGGTTCACCCCACCGCGGTTTCTAGTTAGGATGCAAAAATGCGGTATAGGCGATGGTCCGACGAATGTTCGAAAACCGATCTGCATTCTTGCGGTTTGCATCGACCGCGCGCCGCGCGGTAGTTCCGCTTTCGTTTTCGAAGAACCGCAGGCCGATCCACCATCATCCCCCGGGGTTCGTTGCGCATGGTTGACGTCTCGACACGATCAGCTGTCGACGACCCGCAAAGCAACGCACCTGCGCGCAAGATCGAAATCAAGTTAGGCGGCGAACCATCGTGCCTAGGTGCCGGTGGCAAGCGTCATGTCCTGGAGCGCAAGTCGGCTGCTTTGCTTGCCTACCTTGCCTTGGAAGGGGCGACACCGCGCGATCGCCTCGCCACCCTGTTCTGGCCCGGCGCCGACGCGACGCGTGCGCGCGGAAACCTGCGTCAAAGTCTGCTTCGTCTGCGCCGCCGCTTGGACCTTGAAGAGGACATCGTTACAGACGATGGCGCGGGCAACCTTCGAATCTCGGAGCATATTCAGGTCGACACGGGGGGCGCCGCTGCGCACGAGTCGACGCAAATTGGGGGCGGGCAAGCGTCCGACAGTACGCTCCTGGGGGGCATGCAATTTCCCGAGAGCCCGCGCCTGGATGCATGGTTGGAGCGCCACAGAACGGCGCGCGCGGCGGCGCAACGCGTGCGGCTGCTCGAACGTGCACGGGAGCTCTTCTCCGATGGGCAGTTTGGCCCGGCTGTCGCGGCGGCCGAATCGGCGGTAGCGATCGATCCGATCGCCGAGGAACCGTACCGGTGTCTCATGGAGTGGTATTACCTTCGCGGCGATCGGGCTGCCGCACTTGTCACGTGGGACCGCTGCCTGGAAAACCTGCGCCGCGGCTACGGCCTGCGGCCGTCGGCCGAAACGGCGAAACTCGCCCGGTCGATCCAGGATGCCCAGGCGGAAAATCCGCAGGGCGCCAAAGTCTGGCGAATTCCCTCGCAGCTTCTGCGTCCGCCGCAATGCACGGGGCGTGACGACGCACTGCGCCAGATGCGCGCCGCCTGGAAACTCGGACACGTCGTTTGCGTGGTGGGCGAACCGGGCATGGGCAAGACGCGCGTGCTGGACGAATTGGTCGGACCCGGCGCAAGCGCGGGGCACGGCGGCGCCCGACCTGGCGACGCGGCAGCGCCTCTCTCGGCGTTTGCGCGCCAGGCAACCTCGTTGTACGAGCGCTTCGCTCCAGAGGTGGCGGATTCGCACGCGAGCGAATGGGCGCGCCTGATTCCGGCGTTGCGTCACCCCGGTCGGGAGGTGGCGCCACTGGAAACGGATGCGCAACGCCTGCGCTTCCAAAGGTCGATCGCGGAACTGCTTCGAGCGTGTGCCCGCAAAGGCGCTCGCGCGGTCGTTTTCGACGATGTGCAGTTTGCCGATGCCGCCTCGATCGAATTGCTGACTTCGCTCATGAACGACAAAGGGGTCTGCACGGATTTCCGCTTCGCCCTGGCGCTTCGTCCCGGAGAGGCCCAGGAATGCGTCTCCGCGCTGCTCGACCGTCTTGCGGCCGAGGCACGCCTGTCGCGCATCGTGCTCGAGCCCCTGGACTCTCACGAGATCCGGTCGCTCGTGGACAGCCTGGACATTCCAAATCTCGACGCCGCGTCGTGGACGGCACGACTCGAACGGCTCGTCGGAGGCAACCCGGCGTTCCTGCTGGAGTCGCTCAAGATGGTTCTATCGGAAAACCCGGCGCGGACCGCACCAGCCGAACTTCCCGTGCCGCCGACCGTGCGCGGCGCCGTCGAATGGCGCTTGCAACGCCTTCGTCCGGAGGCGCTTTCCCTCGTGCAAATGGCGTCGATTGCCGGCATCGACTTTGACCTTGCGCTCGCGGGGCGAATTTTGGGCACGTCGCCACTGGCTCTGACGCCTTGGTTGGCCGAACTGGAACGCGCACAGATCCTGCGTGGAGCGCAATTCGTGCACGACACGGTCCAGGATGCCGTTGAAAAGAGCGTGCCGGAGGCCATCCGTCTGTATCTGCATCGCGCGCTTGCCGAGGCGATGCATTCCTTCGGCGCACCACCGGGCCGTGTTGCACTTCATTGGACGGGCGCGCGGCAGTGGGAGCAAGCGGGCGCCTGCTGGCGCTCTGCGGCCGAGCTGGCCGCGCAGGCCAAACAACTGGCCGATGAATTGCTCTACCTGGAACGGGCTGCGGAATGTTTCGAACGCGCAGGGCGCAGGTTCGAGACTTTCGATGCGCTTCTGGCCGCAGCGGCCATTGAAATGCAGCCCGATTACGCGCGCAAGCTGCCCAGCACGATCGAGCGTCTGCGCGCTTTGCAGTCCGACGAACGCGAACGGATGCAAGTCGACATTGTCGAGGCCGATCTGGAAATCAACCGGGGATGCTACGACGCATGCGAGCGACTTGCACGCGCCGCTGTGCGAACGGCACGGAACTGTCGCCTCGCTGTTCCGGAAGCCGCCGCCGCAGGTCGCCTCGCGCACGCGCTCGTCTATCTGGGTCGTCCGCAAGAGGCCATGGCCGAACTCGAAAATCTCCAGGGGGGAGCCGGCGCGCTCGAAAATCATGAGCAGCGGGCGGATCTGCAGGAAAAGCGCGCACTCGTCTACTCGGCTTGCGGCAAGCTGCGCTTGGCAATCGAGGCCGCCGAACAGATCGTCCGGATTGGCAATGACAGCGACAGTCTGTTGATCACCTACACGGGACTCTATGACGTCGGTCTGATGCAAGCGTGGCATGGCAACTCGGCGCGCGCAGCGGAGGCATTTGGCGCAGCGATTGCCATGCGCGGGAAAGTGGACCAGGGGGGTGCGATGTCGAGTGCGATCGACATCCAGATGGGAGCCGCCCTGCGCGACCTCGGGCACTACGGCCACGCGCTGCAAACACTGCGAAACGCCTCGGCCGCATTCGATCCGCACTCCCTGCCCGGCTGGTCGATCAAGGCACGCGCGGAACTCGCCGAGGTTTACCTGAGCCTTGGGCAGCCCGAAAGGGCGCTGGAAACGCTGGGCGAAATCCCGTTGGTGCTGTCGCCGCCAGAAACAGCCATCCGACTGGTCGTCCGCGCACGGGCCGAGCGCGAGGCACGCCAGGCGGGGGACGCGAAAGCGCGTGCGACGCTGCGCGAGGCGGCGGCGCTTCTGCCTGAGCACGCCGCGGCGCGTCATCACCTTCCGGTGGCCATCGAGCAGGCACGTGACCTCGATCAGGACCAATGCGCGCGCAGACTTAGAACGCTCGTCGATTCGGCGATGCGCGCCGAAATGGTCGGTCAAGCGCTATATGCTGCGACGCTGGCCGTAGCCGCGGAGGTGGCCACCCGGCGCGACGCCTCGGAACTAGCCTATCGCGCGGCGTCCTGGCGCGCCGATTACGAACCTGGCCAGATACCACGTGCGGTCATGCTCGAAACTCTTGCGGTGGCTCTGGAGGTCGAGAACGGCGACCTGGCGCGCCAGCTTCGCCAGGAGGCCAACGAATGGACGGCCGAGGTCCTGGCGCGACATGTGCCTGATGAATTTCGCGATTCCTTTACGGTGAATCTGCGCCGGCCGCTGTTCCCCGCATTCGCGTTGCGCGAGGTTTGAAGGTCGCGCTTTCGCTTGCTGAGTTTGGCACCGCAACAACGGCGCTTTTCGATGCTTAAGTAATGGCGCGGGCAAGCCGAAATCCTCTATGAAGTCCGGGACGGCGTCATCCTGGCGTGTCCCGCCTGATTAGGGATTGCCGCCATGGCTGAAAATACGGAAAACCGGGCATACGCGATCGCGATTTTCGTGACGTTCATCGCGAACTGGGCCTTCATCGAAGGCTTCGCCACGCTCCTCGACGTCGCGATCTAAGCGATTCGAGTGCTGCCAGAAGGGAACTCTCGCTAGGGCACGTCGCCCGAAGGGCAGGCTTTTTCCCTGCTCGCGTCTGCGCGCAACCTCGCCAGCGGAATCGGCCCGCCAAGCTGCGCGGCAACGGCCTTGAACCACGTGCCCTGATAGACAGCGCCGCTGCGCTCGAACTTGCGCCGCAGCTCGAACCACGGCAATGACGGATTCGCATGGTGCGTTCCGTGGAGCGTGAACTCAAGAAGCAATCGATGAAGCCAGCGCGGGGCTGCAAGGTCAAGCGCCTCCCGAGGACGGTCGAGCGCGGTGCCATAGTGATAGGCATTGTCCGCCAGCGAAATCAGGAAACCGCGCACGCAAACGGCAACGGCCAACATCCAGGCCGACGAGCCGTACAGCAACGCCGAACCAAAATACAGGGCGCAAATTGCGGTTGCGTCGAACCGCACTGCGAATAGCGCGCCAGGCTGCAGTACGGACTGCAAGGTCGGACCCGCCACCGAGTCTTCACGATCCAGCGATCTCGCGACCACCGCAAGCACAGTTCGGGGCAGAACGCTGGAAAAGGTGCCCAGTACCTCCAGCGCATAGAGTCCACCCAAAATCCGCAGGAAGTATCGGAGAGCCGCACCGGTTTGCGAGGATGAGGACGGGTCGTAGATTTCGGCGCGCTCGCGAACCGTTCGGCTGTACTTGTGATGCGCATAATGACCGAGGCGCAAGGGCAGGAACGAGGCCCCATGAAGAATCGCCAGCACGCGACCCGCGCTTTCGTTACCCTGGCGATGGATGAAGAGGTGACCGTGAATCGCCTCGTGAATGAGCGACCAGAGCATATTGCTGAGCAGCGCGAATGGCACCAGCGCAAGACCCCACCAGTTCGATCGCCCCAGCAGCAGTGCCGGCACGAAGAAAAGCGCGAACGCGTGCAGCAGGACGGCGCCGGCAACCGCAGGCCCATTGCCCGGGAATTTCCCACTTGCGATGCGCCGTATGGGTACGCACCCGCCACCGGCTCCTGAATGCATTGAGCTTCTCCTCCAGTACGGGTACACGTCATTGCGCCTCGCAGGAACCACATTCAGAGTTTCGAGCCTGAGCATCCTGGGTAGTTCCGCGGAAGGTCGTTACATGGCGAAGGTACTGGTTCTTTATTACTCTTCCTACGGGCACATCGAGCGCATGGCCGAAGAGGTGGGTGCGGGCGCGCAGGAGGCCGGGGCCGAAGTTTCCCTGAAGCGCGTGCCCGAAACGGTCCCGGAGGACCTTGCGCGCAAGTCGGGTTTCAAGCTCGACCAGGCCGCGCCGCTTGCCAAAATCGAAGAGCTTGCCGATTACGACGCTGTCATATTTGGAACGCCGACGCGCTTCGGAAACATGGCCGCCCAGATGAAGAACTTCCTGGACCAGGCGGGGGGCCTCTGGATGCGCGGCTCGCTGGTCGGGAAGGTGGCCTCGGTATTTGCGTCAAGCGCTACCCAACACGGTGGCCAGGAATCGACGATCCTGACGTTTCACCCCGTGCTGTTGCACTTGGGTTTCGTCATTGTGGGGCTACCGTACGCTTTCCAGGGCCAGATGGGAGTCGAGGAGGTCAAGGGCAATTCGCCCTACGGCGCCTCGACCATCGCAGGGGGCGACGGCAAGAGACAGCCCTCCACGGCCGATCTGGCCGGTGCCCGGTTTCAAGGCGCGCACGTTGCGCGCATTGCGCAAAAACTTCGTTGAGACGGCGGTTTAGAACTCCGCCCAGTCCTTTTCCGCGGATTTGACCGATTTGCGCTTGAGGCCAGGCGCAGGAGTTGGGCTCGGGGATGGCACAGTCTTCCGAGGCGGCCCCTGCTCGTTCGACGCCGCGGACCTTGGCGTGGCATTGAGCTTGAATACGCTGACGACCGACGCCAGCTTCTCGGCCTGTGACTTCAGGCTGGCTGCTGCCGCGGCGCTTTCTTCGACCAGGGCGGCATTTTGCTGCGTCACGTGGTCCATCTGCACGACTGCTTCATTGACCTGGCTGATGCCGGAGCTTTGCTCGATTGCGGCGCTCGTGATGTCCGCGATGAGGTCGTTCACGCGCCTGACCTGATTGACGATCTCGCTCATCGAAGCGCCGGCGGCGTCGGCCTGGCGCGTGCCGGCTTCCACTTTGGTCACGGACGCCTGGATCACGGACTTGATTTCCTTGGCGGCCTGCGCGCTGCGTTGGGCAAGGTTGCGAACTTCCCCCGCGACAACCGCGAAGCCACGGCCCTGATCCCCTGCGCGCGCAGCTTCGACTGCCGCGTTGAGCGCCAGGATATTGGTCTGGAATGCGATGGCATCGATGACACCGATGATTTCGCCGATCTTCTGGCTGTCGGACGCGATCTGGGCCATCATCGACACGACATCGCTCACGATCACGCCACCCTTGCCGGCGGCGACGCTGGCCGCATCGGCGAGTTGGATCGACTGCTTGGCGTTGTCGGCCGTCTGCTTGACGGTGGAGGTGAGCTGTTCCATGGAAGCGGCGGTCTGCTCGAGGCTGCTGGCTTGCTGCTCGGTCCGCGACGACAGGTCGAGATTGCCCGCGGCGATCTGTGCGCTCGCCGTGCCAACCGAATCGACTCCTATGCGAACGTCGGAAACGACTTGCACGAGCGAGTTGCGCATGTCTCGCATGCTGCGCAACAGGCTCGCAATTTCGTCACGCCCTTCGACGAGGATTTCCTTCGTGAGATCCCCGGACGCGATCGTTCCGGCGATCTGAGCGGCGTACGCCAGGGAATTCCGGATGCCGGCGATCATGGTCCAGCCGAACACGAGAGCGAAGATCGAGGCGAGCGATACGCCCGCAATGGCGAGACCGCGAATGAGCTGGTAGCGCGAATTGCTCGCGTCGTACTCCTTCTTCGCCTCGTCGAGCTGGATCCGGATGAGCTGGTCGCTCGTGTCCTTGAGGTTCTCGTAGATCGGCGCCATCTTGACGAGAATGATCGCCTGGGCGGCCGCGTAGTCCCCATTGACGAGTGCCTCGCGCGCCGGCATGACCGCCTCGCTTTGAAAGCTCCTGTACGTTTCCGAATACTTGTTGGCGAGAGCCTTTTCGCCGGGCGTAAGATAGGTGGACATATATCCACTCCACGTCTTGGCGATCAGCGGGACATAGACGTCGATCTTCTTGAGGGCCCAATTGGTGG
>Ga0181525_10001490_pt1 | contig 19915 bp, 16 predicted proteins | sample PEATcosm2014_Bin_48_FD_121100 | JGI IMG/M metagenome (GOLD analysis project Ga0181525, IMG submission 121100) | Peatland microbial communities from MTU Mesocosm Facility, Houghton, MI, USA - PEATcosm2014_Bin06_10_metaG | ecosystem: Environmental > Terrestrial > Soil > Wetlands > Peat | place...
CAAGGTTCCGCAAAAGCAATATCACTTCAGCAATCGGGAAAACGGACGGAACGCGCGCAACTCGTTCGACCCGGGCAAACCGACCTCGCTGCTCTATCGCAAAACCTCGGACGGCGGATATGAACTGGTCGGCGCGATGTACACCGCTCGTGTCGATGCGAGCGAAGACGAATTGAACGAGCGCATTCCATTGAGCATCGCGCATTGGCACCAGCACGTCGATTTCTGCAAGGCACCCGCGGGTCACAAGGCGGAATATTTCGGTCCACACGCGAAATACGGCCTGCTCGGCTCCATTCATACGAAGGAGGAGTGCGACCAGGCGGGCGGTGAATTCCTGCCGCATGTGTTCGGCTGGATGGTGCACGTCTACCCGTACGAATCCGATCCCTCGATGGTCTGGTCGACCATGGATGACGATCATGGCCACGACAACATGGGGCACTCTGCGATGCCCAGCATGGGGCACCCGGACATGCCGGGAATGGAGCATTGAGACGGAATTGTTTCTCCCGCCCGACGCTCGCTGCCGCGCAACTTCACGTGGCGATCGTTCTCACGTCCTTGCAGCCGTCTTTCGTCTGGGCACGGGCCTGCAGGAAACTTTCGATGTCGCATGACGCGGCCGGGCGCAAATGCAGGTAACCCTGGAATTCATCGCAACCGATCGTTTCGAAGTACCGCTGCTGCGTCAGGCTTTCTACGCCCTCGGCGACCACGCGCAGGTGCAGATTCTGTCCTAGCAGCACGATCAGGCGCGCAATCGGCGACTCGGCAACATCATCGTCGATGACGCTGACGAATGAACGGTCGATCTTCAGGATGTCGACGGGCAAGCGCTGCAGGTAGGCGAGCGAGGAATACCCCGTACCGAAATCGTCGACCGCGAGCAGAACGCCCAATGCCTTGATCTGGTGCAGCGTCTCGACGACGGTCGGTGCATTGCCGATGACCATGCTTTCCGTGATCTCGAGTTCGAGGCGGCCGGGCTGCAGTCCGGTAGCCTGCAACAGATCTCCGACGAAGTTCACCAGACCAGGCTTGCGCAAGCACCGCGCGGACAGGTTCACGGCCATCTGCAGGTTGCCGAAGCCCAGCTCCTGCCAGCGCACGGCCTGCTCGCAGGCGCTGCGCAGGACAAATTCGGTGATGGGCTCGATCAGCCCTGTTTCCTCGGCCACGCCGATGATCTTGTCGGGTGGCACCCAACCCAATTCGGAACTTTGCCAGCGCAGCAGCGCCTCCATCCCGGCCGGCCGGCCGCCGCGGTCCATCTTGGGCTGGTAGTGCACCTGCAATTCGCCGCGCTCGATCGCCCGCCGCAGGCTGCCCTCGAGGTTCAAGCGCTCGGTCGCGAGCGTGTTGAGCTTGCCCGTATAGAACTGGTAGTTGTTGCGTCCGGAGGTTTTCGCGAGATACATCGCGGCGTCGGCATTCTTGATCAGTACTTGCGGCTCGTCGCCGTCCTGCGGAAAGACCGCCAGTCCGACGGAACTCGTCACGAAGAGTTCCTTGTCGCCCACGCCCACCGGGCGCTTGATCTCCTCGATCACGCGTTCAAGCACGTGGACGATCGAGCCGACTTCATAGTGGTTGTTGAGAACGAGCACGAATTCGTCGCCACCATAACGTGCGACGGTATCGTCGCCTCGCAGGCAGTTCTTCAGGCGCCGGGAAATCTCCAGCAAAAGCGTGTCGCCGGCGTCGTGTCCGAGGCTGTCATTGATGTACTTGAAGTTGTCCAGGTCGATGAACGCCACGACCGAGAAAAAGCTGTTGCGCCGGGCGTAGACGATCGCCTGTTGCAGGCGATCGTTGAGCAGATTGCGGTTCGGCAGGCCGGTCAATTGGTCGTGGTTCGCCTGGTGCTCGAGCTGTTCCTGGTAGGACTTAGCTGCGGTGACGTCCTGGACCGTGCCCTCGTAGTACAGGAGCTTGCCGGCTTCGTCGCGGACGGCACGGGCGTTCTCGCGAATCCAGATCACCCGACCGTCACGCCGCCGGATCTGCGCCTCGAAATCGTGCACGCGATCGCACTCGGCCATGATGCGCTGGAACGCCGTGCGTCGATTCCGGTCGACATAGAGTTGGGCGCCGATATCCTGGAGCGCGGCGATGACCTGGGCCGGAGTTTCGTAGCCATACATGCGCGCGAGGGCCGGATTGAGGTTCAGAAAGCACCCCTCCGCCGTCGATTGGAAGATGCCTTCGCTCGAGTGCTCGAAAATACTGCGGTATCGCGCCTCGGCATGCGCGAGCGCGTCGCGGGCGCGCCGGCGCGCACTGATGTCCTCGACGAACCCCTCGAGCATCTGGTCGCCGAATTCGTCCACCAGGTAGGCGCCGCGCTCGCGCACGAATTTCTCCGTGCCGTCTTTGGCAACGATGCGGTATTCGATGTTGTATCGACCGTCCTTGGCGACGGCGGCCAGTACCTCATCGCGAACGCGCCTGCGGTCCTCCGGATGAATGATCTGTTCGAAGGAGATGCTGCGTGCGGTCAGCAATTCACCGGGCGTGTAGCCCGTAAGCCTTTCACAGGCGCCGCTCAGCAGATAGAGGGTCCAGTGTTCGTCCAGGGCGCAACGGAACACCATGCCGTCGAGAATATCCGCGAGGTCGTCGAGCATGCGTTCGGCATCGATCATCGTCCTCGCGTCGATGATCGCGCCCGCCGCATGGAGACTCGCCAGCGCCCTTTCGTGCTTGCCCATTCGTTACATCCCCCGTTCCGTGGCATGGCATAGCAACAATGCTTTTCGGAATTCGGCGAGAAAGGTTTAGAGCCTTGATTCTATTTAACGTTTTTTAGGCGAAAACCCAACAAACGCACAAGATCGGTGCCGCATATCGGGGGTTTTACGGCAATTACTGCAAGGGCAGGCCGACGTAGTTCTCGGCGATCGTGCGCAGGCCCGATTCGGAATGCACCAGATAGTCGAATTCGGCTTCCTGGAGGCGCCGGTCAAAGGACGTGTCGTCGGGAAACCGGTGCGTAAGGCGCGTGAACCACCAGGAAAACCGTTCGGCCTTCCATACCCGGCGCAGGCAGGTGGCCGAGTACGCATCGAGGCCCTGCTCCGAGCGCTGCCGGTAATATTGCGCAAAAGCCTTGGCCAGGTAATTGACGTCGCTGGCGGCGAGGTTCAAGCCTTTGGCACCGGTCGGCGGCACGATATGCGAGGCGTCGCCGGCCAGGAAAAGGCGCCCGAAACGCAAAGGCTCGCTGACGAAGCTGCGCAGCGGCGCAATGCTCTTTTCCAACGAAGGACCGGTTACAAGTCGTTCGCGCCCCTCGTCATCCAGGCGCAGGCGCAATTCGGCCCAGAACGCCCCGTCCGTCCATTGCTCGGCTTGATCGGTCGCGGGCACCTGCAAGTAATACCGGCTGCGGGTGCGGCTGCGTTGCGAGCACAGACCAAATCCCCGCTCGCTGCTGACATAAATCAACTCCTGCGAAACCGGCGGCGTATCCGAAAGCAGGCCCAGCCATCCGAAGGGATAGGTCCGTTCGTGCTCGATGATCGCCACGCGCGGCACGCTGGCGCGGCAGACCCCATGAAAGCCATCGCAACCGGCGATGAAATCGCAAGCGATTTCGAACCGCGCGCCATCGCGTTCGAAGCGCACTCGCGGCGTGCGCGAATCGTAATCGTGGATCGAGACTTCCTGCGCGTCGTAGAGGGTCGTCAAGCCTTCGGCGGCACGCGCTTCCATCAGGTCTCGTGTGAGTTCGCTCTGCCCGTACACCATCACGGTCTTGCCGCCGGTGAGACCCTTGAGGTCGACGCGATGGCGTCGCCCTCCGACCAGCAGCTCAATGCCTTCGTGCACCAGGCCCTCTCGATGCATGCGATCGCCGACACCGGCCTGATCCATGACATCCATGCAGACCTGCTCGAGGATGCCGGCACGGACGCGCCCGAGAACGTAGGCACCGGATTGGCGCTCGAGGATGACATTGTCGATCCCCGCGCGAAACAGGAGTTGTCCCAGCAACAGCCCGGACGGTCCCGCGCCAACGATTGCGACTTGCGTTCGCGCGGGCACCTTCATGCGGCAATCCGCTTCAATGCACGGGGATGGTGAACTTGATCTTCCATTCGTTGCCTTCGGGGCGGTTCTCGACCGACATCTCCTTTTCCCATTTGATGGTGATGAAGAAGCCATGGTGGTCGTTGTACTCGATGTCGGGGCCGATCGCGAACGCCTTGCCCTTGTGACCATCGCTGGGCGCGGTGGGTCCCGTGTCGTCCGTCACCTGCTGGTAAATGTAGCCGCCGACACCCGCAACCCAGCCATTGCCGAAGCCCCATCCGGCATCGTAATCGGCGTGCAGCTCCTCGCCGCTCTTGTAATGGGTGGCGTCATTCGTGAAGTTGAAGTCGTACATGACTTTGATATCGGCGTTCAGCCCCTCCGGCTGCTCGTAGGTCAAGCCGTACAGGGGTTCCAGGTTCCAGTAGTGATGACCGATGTTCGTCTGGTCGCTCTGGTTGTACCCGCCCGTCGGCGCGTTGATGTCCAAGGCGAAGACCTCGTGCAGCTTGTCGGACAGGTGATACCCCAGGCCGGGTCCGAGCACGATGTCGCCGATGCCTGTCTTGCTCTGATCGTGCCCATTGACATCGATGTCCAGATTCACCAGCGGAATGATCGTATGAAAGGCCAGCTGGCCACCGAGGATCTTCTGGTCCGTCACCCAGATGATGCGCGGCGCGATGGCGTCGGCGCGCAGGTGGAAGTTGATCGGCACGTCGTTGCCGTTGCTGTCCTTGAGCGAATCCGCGCGGTAGTCGTCAAGGTACATCATGTAGTACACGCCCGGCGGCGGCATCGCGGCAATCATGTAGTTCTCATTGCCCATGGGGTACATCGACGCGCCGTTTTCGGTTGCGCTCGCACTGCCGGTCCCCAGCGCGAGCAGACCGCCGGCGACCGTCGCACGGAGCATCGATGGTGCGAAACGGAAAGTCCTCGACATTTGCGTCTCCTTGGTCGGTGGTTGTTTTTTTATTGAGCTGCCTACTGCTTTTCATCAGGTCGCTTGCTTTCAAATGGGATAGTGCTGTGGCTGACTCTGAATCGTGATCCAACGAAGATCGGTGAACTCGGCGATCGCGGCTTTGCCGCCAAAGCGCCCGTAGCCGCTGGCCTTCACGCCGCCGAACGGCATCTGTGCTTCGTCGTGAACCGTGGGGCCGTTGATGTGGCAGATGCCCGACTCGATGCGCCTGGCCACCGCGACGGCGCGCATGACGTCCCGGCCGAACACCGCCGATGCCAGGCCGTACTCGGTGTCATTGGCCAGGGAAACTGCCTCTTCGATATCGGCGAAGCGCATCACCGCGGCAACCGGGCCGAACGATTCCTCGGAGTACAGGCGCATCTCGCGCGTGACATGGTCGACGACCGTTGCCTGCATGATGCTGTTGTTCACGCCACCGCCTGCCGTCAAGGTGGCGCCCTTGGCAATGGCATCGGTGACCAGCGCCTTGACCCGCGCGGCTGCGTCGGCGCTGATCATCGAACCCAGCGCGCACGTGGGATCGGTGGGCAGGCCGGCCTTCAGGGACGCGGCCTTTTCACTGAGCCGCGCGATGAACTCCTGTGCAACGCGCCTGTCGACGATGATGCGCTCGGTCGACATGCAGATCTGCCCTTGGTTGAAGAACGCTCCGAACGCCGCGGCCTGTACCGCATCCTCCAGGTTGGCGTCGTCGAGGACCACGAACGGCGCCTTGCCGCCCAGTTCCAGCAGCGCCGGCTTCAAATGGCGTGCGGCAATTTCCCCGACGATGCGTCCCACGCGCGTCGAACCCGTGAATGTCACGCGACGCACGGCCGAATGAGCGATCAGGGTGTCGACGATTGCGGCCGCGTCCCTGGGCGCGTTGAGGACGACATTGATCACGCCGTCGCGCAAACCCGCATCGCGCAACACTTCCCCGATCAGGCGATGCGTCATCGGACACAGCTCCGAGCCTTTGAGAACGACCGTGTTGCCGCACGCGAGGGGCATTGCGATGCCGCGCACGCCCAGGATGACGGGAGCGTTCCACGGCGCGATGCTCATCACGACACCCGCCGCTTGCCGCACGGCCATTGCCATCGAGCCCGGTTTGTTCGAGGGGATGATCTCGCCCGTGATCTGGGTTGTCATCGCGGCGGCTTCGCGCAGCATGTTCGCGCCGAGATAGCAATTGAAGCCCGCCCACGCCGCCGTCGATCCGGTTTCCTCGGCCATCGCCTTCACGAAGTCGGGCGTGCGCGCCACCATGATGTCGGCTGCCTGGTTCAATTGCGCGCGCCGCTGCTCCGGTGAAATATCAGCCCATGCGGGAAAGGCCGCAGCGGCGGCATTGGCAGCGGCGATCGCGTCTTCGACCGTGGCCGCGGCCGCGCGGGTTGCCACTTGATTGGTAATCGGGTTGAGTCGATCAAACGTCCCGCGGTTGGCCGAGGCCTTGTCCTTGTTTTCGATCAGCATCAATGCTTCCAACATGAATTGTTCTCCGCTGATTTCTTGCTTCTGTTGCGTAAATGGAATGTAGGTGTGAAGGTTGTGGCCAACAATGCGGTTTTTTGTGAATAATTGTCCGAATCCTGGGAATCGGATCGACGCATTGCAACATCAGAACATGGGTCAGGACACGCGCTGTCGCATGCAGGACTTCCGGATGACGATCGATGCGCACGTCGGCGTGCGCCCGATCGAAAGCGCGCTGCACATCCAGAAATTCTGCTTGCGCCCGGAGAACTGTCGGGACAACGCAGCGATCGTGCTGCTGACCGCAGGCTATGGAACGATCGTAGGTTGCCCGGAATCCATCGACCTGGTCGCGCCTGCGGTCACGTGGCTGCCATCGGCCTGTGGCGAGCAGATCCGCATCTGCGCAGGCGGACAGGGGTTCATGGCGCACTTCTCCGACCTTGCCGTCAAGGACGCCATTGGCGACGGCGCCGAATCCGTGGCGCTGCGCGAAATGGCCGGGCAAATCGTTATAGCCGATAGCAGTGACCAGGGTGAGGCGCTTGGCGAGATGGAGCATTCGCTTTGCGCGCTGCGCAGGGAATCCTCGTGCCATGGGCACGGCTCCTGGGTGTTCCTGGTGTCGCACCTCTCTGTGCTGCTGGTGCATTTCTGGCGTTTATCGGGACTGTCGGATTCGCGCCCGTCGGGCGGTAACAGTTCCCTGCTGCTGCAACGCTTCCGCCACCTCGTCGAGATTCATTTTCGCGACCGCTGGACGATTCGAAATTACGCCGATGCGCTGAGCGTTTCGCACGATCGACTGCACGATCTGTGCATGCGCGCCTTGCAGCGCACGCCTCTCTCGCTCGTGCACGATCGCTTGAGCCACGAAGCCGCCAAGCGCCTGGCGCGCTCTTCCCTGACCATCGAACGCATTGCGAACGATCTTGGGTTTCCCAGCGCAAGTCATTTCGGCCGGTTCTTCCAGAAGAATACGGGTCATTCGCCGGCCCGTTTTCGCGCCGAGACGCGAGCCGCGGTCAAGACCGGCAACGAAACGCCGGCGCGCACCTACGCCGATTGGCCGTAGTACGCGTTTGAACGCGCTGCTGCATCGCCAGCTCGCGCGCAGCAGCGCGTGAGCTTTTATTGCAGGGCAACACGAATCCCAATTTACGGACAATTAATCACAAAAAACTGCATTGTTCGGTTCGTGCTTCCCTCCTACAGTCGCTTTCACCTATAAGGCCGTACCCCATGGAGAAACGAGGAGACCACGATGAAAAGAACCAATGAGGAGTCCGACCGGCCCAACATGCTCGACGCCGCGCGGCGCGGAGTTGATCGCTCGCCTGGCGGCAGCGCCGGTGTGACCCGTCGCGATGTCCTCGCGGCAGCGGCCGGCGCCTTGCTGACGACTCCCTTCGCGATGCGCGCCGAGGGTGCGGAGGCGGACGTGAACTTGAAGGTCGGGTTCATCAGCCCGCGTACCGGCAACCTGGCAAGCTTTGGTGAGACGGATGGCTTCGTTCTCGATGTCGCCCGCAAGACGCTCGCAGCAGGATTCACGGTCGGCGGGAAAAAGTACTCCGTGGAGATTCTCGATCGCGATACGCAGTCGGATCCGGCACGTGCCAGCCAACTGGCCAAGACGCTGATCAATTCGGACAAGGTCGACCTGATGCTCGCGACCTCGACGCCGGAAGTGGTCAATCCCGTTTCCGATGCGTGCGAGGCGGCCGGCGTGCCTTGCCTGTCCACCGTGATGCCTTGGGAGGCATGGTATTTCGGACGCGGTGCCAAACCCAACGCCCCGTCTCCTTTCAAGTGGACCTATCACTTCAGCTTCGGCGTCAATGAATTCGAGCGCACGTATATCTCCCAGTGGAATGGGCCGGTCAAGACCAACAAGAAGGTGGGCGTGCTCTACCCCAACGACGCAGATGGCAACGCGATCCGCGCGCACCTTGCACCCGCACTCGAGAAGGCGGGATTCACGATCGTCGATCCGGGCGCCTACGAGGACGGCACCACCGATTATTCGGCACAGATCGCGAAGTTCAAGGCGGAAAAGTGCGAGATCTTCAATACCTTTCCGATTCCACCCGACTTCGCCGCGTTCTGGCGCCAGGCTGCGCAGCAGGGCTACAGCAAGATGACCAAGATCGTGCAGATCGCAAAGACAGGTTTGTTCCCCTCGACCATGGAGGCGCTGGGTTCGCTTGCCTACAATCTCGCAAGCGCGTGTTACTGGCATCCCGACTTCCCCTACCAGTCGTCGCTCACCGGAATCAGCGGCAAGGACCTCGCCGATTCGTACCAGAAAACCACCGGCAAGCAATGGACGCAGCAACTCGGTGCGAGCATGGCATTGCTCGATGCAGGATTCGACGCCTTGCGCAATTCCAGTAATCCCAAGGCGAAAGCCGATGTTGCGAAGGCGCTGGCTGGGCTGAAAAGCACCACGATGGTCGGGAAAGTAGACTTCACCAAGGGACCGTTCCCCAACGTGGCGACCACTCCGATCATTGGCACGCAATGGGTGAAGGCGCCGCCTGGCAGTAAATACAAGCTCGATCTGGTCATCACCGAAAATGCAACGGACCCCAACGTTCCTGTCGGCGCGAAACTGGTTCCCTACGGCAGCTGACGCATTTACCGTTGCGCGTTGCAATGACTGAACCGGGCGCGCTGCTCGCCGCGCGCTCGGTCCAGAAGTCGTTCGGAGCACTTTGCGTGCTCGAGGGCGTGGACTTCGAGCTTGCCTCGCACGAAGCCGTTGGCATCGTCGGTCCCAATGGGGCCGGCAAGACCACGCTGCTGAACGTATTGTCGGGTGCACTACGGCCAGATTCCGGATCGGTGCAATTTCGCGGTGCAGACATCAGCGGCCTGGATGCTGCGCGCCGATGCCGGCTCGGAATCGCGCGATCGCACCAGGTGCCGCGCCCGTTCGGCGGAATGACCGTGTTCGAAAACCTGGTCGTTGCCGGTACGAACGGTGGTGGATTCCCGCGCGCCCGGGCCTGCGAGCAGGCAATCGACTCCTTGCGCCTGTGCGGCATGCTGCACGTTGCGAATCGGCGTGGCGAGACGCTCGGCCTGCTCGATCGCAAGCGCCTCGAATTGGCTCGAGCGCTTGCAACGGATCCGCAGGTCTTGCTGTTGGACGAGATTGGTGGCGGTCTCACCGACGGCGAGGCGGCGCAACTCGTCGATACGGTTCGCACCCTGCGCGAGCGCGGCATCGCGATCGTGTGGATCGAGCACATCGTTCACGTCCTGGTCCAGGTCGCCGAGCGGCTGATCTGCATGGATGCGGGCCGGGTCATCGCCGATGGCGATCCGCAAGCGGTTCTTGCCGATGCGACGGTCGTCGATGCCTACCTGGGGGGCAGGAAGTGAGCCTTCTCGAAGTCCGGTCGATCGACGCTCGACACGGCCTGCTGGCGGCGGTACGCGCGGTCTCGCTGCACCTGGAACCGGGAGAACGCCTGGCGATCGTCGGTGCCAACGGTGCAGGCAAGACGACCTTGCTGCGAACGATCGCCGGCGCCCATGCCTCGGCATCCGGCCGGATCGTTTTCGATGGAATCGATATCAGCGCGATCCCGGCACATCGTCGCGCGGCGCTTGGCATTGCTCTCGTGCCGGAAGGCCGACGCCTGTTCGCCTCGATGACGGTCGAGGAAAACCTCCTGGTGGCGCGCGCATGCGGGCGCCAGGGACCTTGGAACATCGATACGGTGCTCGAGGCGTTTCCGCAATTGAAGCCCAGGCGCAAGGCCCGTGCGGGAACGCTTTCGGGCGGCGAACAGCAGGCTACGGCGATCGGCCGCGCCTTGATGACCAATCCGCGCGTACTGCTGCTCGACGAGGTTTCCCTGGGTTTGTCGCCCCTGGCCGTCGACCGCGTGTACGCGTCCCTGCAGGCGCTTATTCGCGCGGGCACGTCGATCGTGCTGGTCGAGCAGGACCTCAAGCGCGCAATGGAGTCCTCCGACCGCATCGTTTGCATGCTGGAGGGTCGGATCGTTGCCGAAGGACGATCCGGCGAAATCACGCGCGAAACCATCCTGCAGACCTATTTCGGTGCGCGCACGATCGATGCGCTGGCCGGGGGCAATGGAGCGGGCACGTGATCTGGATCGGGCAGATCCTCCAGGGCACGCTGCTGGGCGGCTATTACGCCTTGCTGGCCTGTGGGCTTTCTTTCCTGTTCGGCGTCATGCGGATCATCAATCTGGCGCACGGCAGCCTCGTGGTCGTTTCGGCGTTCCTGCTGTGGATGCTCGCGGAGCACGCCGGCCTGCATCCTTTCCTCGGGCTCCTGGCAGTCATGCCCGCGATGGCGCTCCTGGGTTGGCTGCTGCAGCGCCTGGTTCTGGATCGAAGCATTCGCGCCGGCGAACTGGTACCCATCCTGAGCACATTCGGTCTTGCGATCGTCATCGATAATTCGCTGTTTTCAGGATTCGGCGCGGGCACACGCTCGCTGGCACCCTATCTCGATACCCTTGCCTACGGCAGTTGGGACCTGGGATCGGATCTAACCGTCGGACAGTTGCCGGTCGTGATTCTCGCCGCGGCAATCTTGTTGCTCGGCGGCCTGCATGCCCTGTTGCGCTTCACCGAGCTGGGGCGACGCATTCGTGCCGTGGCGGAAGACCCGGACACGGCTCGACTGATCGGCATCAATACCCGTGCCGTATTTGCCATTGCCGCGGCGATCTCGATGGTCACGGTCGCGATTGCGGGCCTCGCGCTTGGTGCGCGGTCCACCTTCGATCCGTATGCGGGCCCCCTGCAACTGATCTTCGCCTTCGAGGCCGTCGTGATCGGCGGCATGGGTTCGCTTTGGGGCACGCTGCTGGGGGGTATCACGCTGGGAATTGCTCAATGCATTGGCGCGCAACTCAATCCGCAGGGCTTCCTGATCGGAGGACACGCCGTCTTTCTCGTGGTGCTGATCGTCCGGCAGGCGGGATTCCCCGACTGGTTGCTTCGCTTGCGCGCACAAACCGGGAAGACCGCATGAATCCGGCAAGTCCCATCCGGGTGCGGCGCTGGACGCCACTGGCCCATGTGACCATTGCGACCTTCATCGTTCTCCTTGTACTTCTCGCGTCGGGTCCCACTTGGTTCGCAGCCGAAGCGGTCGAGCGCCTGACCACGCTTTTCATCTATGTGATTCTCGCGGTGATGTGGAATCTGCTCGCCGGTTATGCCGGCATGGTTTCCGTGGGACAGCAGGCCTTCTTCGGGCTTGGCGCGTACGCGGCGATCCGCCTCGCCAGCGCGGGAATCGCGCCCTATCCGGCTCTGCTCCTGGGCGCCGGCCTGGTCACGATCGCCGCACTGCCGATCGGTGCGCTGATGCTTCGACTGCGCACCGGTGAATTTGCGATCGGCATGTGGGTCGTCGCGGAACTTGTGCACCTTCTCGTCAACCTCGACACGCTCGTGCAAGGCGAGACGGGAACATCCTTGATCGCGCTTCAGGAATACACGTCCGGGCAACGCCGCGCCTATACCTACTGGGCGGCCCTCGCCATGATGGCCTCGCTCACGGGACTCGTCTTTTTCCTCCTGCGCAGCCGCATCGGATCGGCGGCGCAAGCCATACGCGACGACGAGACCGCCGCTGCCTCGGTGGGCGTGCGCGTCATGAACGGCAAATGGATCATGTTCCTGATTTCGGCGTTCGGCTGTGCTTCGGCAGGTGCGCTTTGGGTCGCGACCTCGATCAGCTTCCAGCCGCACACGTATTTCAGCGTGCAGTGGACCGCCTACATGGTCTTCATGGTGCTGGTCGGCGGCATCGGAACCTTCGAGGGCCCACTGCTGGGAGCAGTTCTGTTTTTTCTCATCGAGACCTTTTTCGGTGCATTTGGCGTGTGGTACCTGATCGGCCTCGGCGCGTGTGCCCTGCTGTTCGCCTTGGTCCTTCCCAAGGGTCTCTGGGGCAGCATCCGCGATCATTTCGGCATTCAGCTGCTTCCGGTGGGCTATCGTCTCGATCGCGACGACAATCTTTCAGGCGAGCCGTAGCCAGGCGAGCAAAGCGCTCACGGTCAAAAAGGACGCCAGCGTCGCCACCAGCAGGACCGCCGCGCAGAATCGTTCCAGACGCACTCTTTGGCCGAGAATCGGATAGATCGTCATCGGTGCCATGCTCGCCAGCAGGACGGCGGTCTTCCCAAGTACCGGATCGGCAGGTGCGAAGATCGAGATCGCTGTGAAGACAAGTAGAGGATGCAGCAGCAGCTTTCCGGCCGACACGCTCGCGATATCGCCGACCATGCCGCGAATGGGCGTGCCGTGAAGGTTTCCGCCGAGGAAGAAAAGCGCGACGGGTGCCGACGAAGCGGCAAACAGATCGACGCCCTTGAGCACAGGTGCGGGCAGACGGATTGAAAAAGCGGCGAAGAGAAGTCCCAGTCCGATCGCGATGATGATGGGATTCGACCGCAAACGCAGGATCACATCGAGAGTCGTGCGCAAAACGCGGCCCTCCCCTTTTTGATCGCATTCGATCAAGGCGAGGCACAACGGCAGCATGACGACGCTCTCCACCGTCATGCTCAACGCGAGACCCAGGGACGCAGTCGGACCGAGCGCTTGCAGTGCAATGGGATAACCCAGGAAGGCGCTGTTGGCAAAGGAGAAACCAATGCCACGGATTGCAGCCTCACCGACGGTCCTGCGGCGCATGTACCGCGCCCAGGAAAACCCGATCGCCATCGCAGCCAGCGATCCCGCGCCATACGCGGCGAGGCAGCGCAAATCCAGGATTTCGGCGAAGTTGCGCTGCGACAGCGTCTTGAACAGGAGAACCGGCACGCTGCACCGGATCACGAATTGCCCCAGCATCGGCAATCCGTCACGCGGAAATACGCGCGAGCGGATGGCCAGGTACCCGGCAGCAATCAGCAGGAATACCGGTGCCGCTACCGTAAGCAAAACATCGCTGAGTACGTCGAGCATCCGTTCGCGGTGCCGCGCGCTCCTACTTATTGGATCTCAGGCCAGTACAGGCGCATCGGGTTTTCCACGAGCAAGCGGCGTTGCGCTTGCGGCGTCGGCACGATGGCGGGAATGAAGTCGACCAGTTTGCCGTCGTCGGGCATGTGCGACCTCATGTTGGGATGCGGCCAATCCGTCCCCCAAAGGACGCGATCGGGAAATTCCTCGACAAGTCGCCGGGCGAACGGCACCACATCCGCGTAATCCGGCGGACCGCTGGACGATAGGCGTTCGGGGCAACTGACCTTGGACCAGATGTTCGTATGCTCGCGCAGGAGCCGGACGAACAATTCGAATTCCGGTCCGTCGACCGCCTTGCCGACGTCGGGCCGCCCCATGTGATCCACAACGACGGTGGTCGGAAGCGTCGTGAAGAAATCCCACAGCGTCGCCAAGTCCGCGGCCTCGAAATACACGACAACGTGCCAGCCCAAATGGGTGATGCGCTCGGCAATTTCCTGCAGCACCTCGCGCGGCGTGAAATCGACCAGGCGCTTGACGAAATTGAAGCGCACGCCCCGCACGCCCGCTTGGTGCAGAAGGCGCAACTCGGACTCTGAAATATCGCGGCCGACCGTGGCCACGCCGCGCGCCTTGCCGCCGGAGTGCACCAGCGCATCGACCAGGGCGCGGTTATCCGCGCCATGACAGGTCGCCTGCACGATCACGTTGCGCTCGAAGCCCAGGAAATCGCGCAAGGCAAACAGTTTCTCCTTGGGTGCGTCGCATGGCGTGTATTTGCGCGACGGCGAATATGGAAACCGGTCCGCAGGACCAAAGACGTGGCAATGCGCGTCGACACTGCCCGGCGGCGCCTGGAACCTTGGTGGCGACGGATCGGGATGAAACGCCAGGTAATCGGGATCCAAGCGCGTTCTCCTCAGTGCCCGAACACGACTCCGTCGAACAGCTTGCGCGCCGTCAACAAGACCGACGCACTTTCGAATTCGCCCTTCTCGCCGGTGTTCACGATGATGGTGGATTCGCCCATCGGATGTTCGATCGGCATCACTTTGCTGCGACCCTCGGGCAGCCTGGCGATGGCCGCGGCGGCCGCGCCGGGGACGGCACAGGCCGTGGCAACGCTGACGGCGCCGAGCACGCCAATCGACGCATGACAGCGATGCGGAATGAAGGTACGCGTGGAGATCACACCACCGGACCGGGGCGGACTCACCATGGTCATCTTCGGCACGGACTTCTCGCGCACATCGCCCAGGTTCATCAGAGGCCCTGCCTTGAGGCGGATCGATTCGAGCTTCGCCTTGAGCGCCTCGTTCCCATCGAGCGATTCACGCGTCTCTTCGCCGGTGATGCCGACGTCTTGCGCCCGCAGGATCACGACCGGCATGCCGTTGTCGATGCAGGTCACCTCGACGCCGTCGATGCGGTCGACCGGATTCCCGGTAGGCAACAAGGATCCGCAGCTCGAGCCTGCCGTATCCCGGAACAGCACGGGGATGGGACTGGCGGTCCCGGGCACGCCGTCGAGATGGGCGTCACCGGCATATTCCACCTTGCCCCGTGGTGTTTGCACGGTCGCAAGGGCAACCTGCCCGGTATTTTGCATGTAGATGGTCACCTTGGTCTGGCCTTCCTGCGCTGCCACCAGGCCTTTTTCGATTGCGAACGGGCCGACGCCCGCCAGGATGTTGCCGCAATTCTGCGTATCCGTGACGATGGCCTGGTCGACAAATACCTGGAGGAACAGGTAGTCCACATCGATGCCGGGCAGGGTCGACTTGCGGATCACGGCAACTTTGGAAGTGAGCGGGTCCGCGCCGCCCATGCCATCGATCTGGCGCTTGTCGGGTGAACCCATCACGGACAGCAGGAATGCATTGCGTTCGCCCATGTTTCCTGGAATGTCGCGTTCGAGGAAATAGCCTCCCTTGGAAGTGCCTCCCCGCATCCACATGCAGGGAGCGCTAAACATATTTGAGACCCTTCTCCCGCAAGCGGCCGCGCATGTCGTAAATGTCCAGGCCCAATTCGCCCGCCGCGAGGCGCTTGCGCCGCGCCTCTTCGCTCGCGGTGCGGGCCTGAGCCTTTTTCAGGACTTCAGCCGCGTCCGCGCAACGTACTACGCACACGCCGTCGTCGTCGGCGACGATGACATCTCCGGGATGAACTGCGGCGCCCGCACAGACGATCGGCACATTGACCGATCCCAGCGTTTCCTTGACGGTGCCCTGCGCACAGATCGCCTTGGCCCAAACGGGCATCTTCATTTGCGTAAGTGTCCGTATGTCGCGCACACCTGCATCGATGACGAGTCCGACGCCGCCGCGCGCCTGCACCGACGTGGCCAGCAGGTCGCCGAAATAGCCGGCATCCGATGGCGAGAAAGGAGCGAGTACGAGAATGTCACCGGGCTTAACCTGCTCGACGGCAACGTGGAACATCCAGTTGTCCCCGGGCGGTGCGAAGATCGTGATCGCCGATGCCGCGAGGCTCGTCCCGGGGTAGATCGGGCGCAGGTACGAGGCCATCAGGCCGATCCGGCCCTGCGCCTCATGCACCGTCGCGACGCCGCACTCTGCCAGACCGGCAACCACGGCCGGATCCGCCCGGGGAAATTCGCGCACCACGACGCCGACATCGTTCATGCTCATGATCTGTTTCTCCTGAAACATCGCTAGCGGCCGCGCGCCCGCAGGGCCGCGTCCAGTCGCGGATAGACGCGCCGCGCATTGCCCTCGAAAATCGCATGGCGCTCTTCCGGGCTCAGCCGGGCCGCCTCGATATACCGCTTCGTATCGTCGTAGAAATGCCCGGTTTCCGGGTCGATGCCCCGCACCGCCCCGATCATTTCGGAGGCAAAAAGAATGTTCTTCACGGGAATCACGCGCGCGAGCAGGTCGATGCCCGGCTGGTGATAGACGCAGGTATCGAAGTAAATGTTGTGCAACAGGTGATCCTGCAGCAAGGGCTTCTTCAGTTCCTGTGCGAGACCGCGAAAGCGCCCCCAGTGGTAGGGCGCAGCGCCGCCGCCGTGCGGAATGATGAAGCGCAGCGTCGGGAAATCGCGAAAAAGGTCTCCGGTGATCAACTGCATCACGGCGGTCGTGTCGGCGTTCAAGTAGTGCGCGCCGGTCGTGTGAAAGCAAGGATTGCAACTCGTGCTCACATGGATCATCGCGGGCACGTCCCATTCGACGAGTTTTTCGTAGATGGGATACCAGTGCCGGTCGGTCAGCGGCGGTTCTTTCCAGTACCCGCCAGAAGGGTCCGGATTCAGATTGACCCCAACGAAGCCGTATTCCCGCACGCACCTCTCCAGTTCCGGGATGCAGGTGCGCGGATCGACCCCCGGGGACTGCGGCAGCATGGCCGCCCCGATGAAATGCTCGGGGAACAGGCGCGAAACGCGAAAGCACAGTTCATTGCAAATCGCAGCCCACGTCGAACTGACCTGGAAATCGCCGATGTGATGGGCCATGAAGCTCGCGCGCGGCGAAAAAATGGTCAGGTCGCTGCCGCGTTCCTTCATGCGCTGCAGCTGGTTGCTTTCGATCGAATTGCGCAACTCGTCGTCGCCGATGCGCAATTCCGACGCCTTGGGTGCGAGCGCGGGCTGTCCGATGCCCTGGATCTGGCGCTTGCGCCATTCCTCGAGCGCCGCCGGCGCCGTGGTGTAGTGCCCGTGGCAATCGATGATCACGGGGATCTCCTTTCGTTCGAATGGCAGGCACAAGCAGCGGGAAGTACGACAACCGGACCGGCCGCCGCGACGTCGGTACGGCCTGTTTGCGATTCTGCACGCGCTGTCGCAGGCGCGGAACGGTTTCTCATTTCAAATTGCTCCCGGTAATATAAGATTTTGATATACACATGGAGACCACCCTCCCCAACCTGCGTCACCTTCGCGCCTTTGTCGAGGTGGCCGAGCGGCGGAGCATCAGCCGAGCAGCGCCACGCGTGTTCCTTTCGCAACCTGCCATCACGCAGGCGATCGGCAAGCTCGAGGAATTGCTGCAGACGCGTCTTTTCGAACGGCGCAATGACGGCATGCTGCCAACGGAGGGCGGTTCGCTTTTTGCCGTTCGCGTAGGACGCGCATTGACCCTCGTTCGCTGCGGTGCGCAAGATGCGTTGCGCGCCGTTCCGGAGCGCACGAATCGTCCCGTCGCGCCGCCGGAGCAAATGTTCACGACGACGCAGTTGCGCGCACTCGTGGCCGTGGCGAATGCGGGCAACTTCAGCCTGGCCGCCCGTGCGATCGGGACGTCGCAACCGGCCTTGCACCGGGCCGCCCGCGAACTCGAAGGCTTGCTCGCCACCAAGCTCTTCGAGCGCACCCATCAGGGTATCGAGTTGACGCGCCCCGGGCAGATCCTGGCGCAACAATGCAAGCTCGCCTTTGCGGAACTCGCGCAGGGCTTTGCCGAAATGCGAGCCTTGAATGGTCGCGACACGGGAAGAATCGTCGTCGGCGCGATGCCGCTGTCGAGGCATTTCATCCTGCCCAAGGCGATCAACGCACTGGCCGGCGAATTGCCCGAGGTGGGAGTACACGAAGTCGATGGGCCTTACGACGAATTGCTGCACGGACTGCGTCACGGCGAGATCGATTTTCTCGTGGGCGCCTTGCGCAATCCCCTGCCGGTGGACGATATCGTCCAGGAGCGATTGTTCGACGACCCGCTGGCGATCGTTGCACGCGCGGGCCATCCGCTCAAGGGCAAGCGCAATCTGACGATTCGCGACCTGGCCGCCTATTCGTGGATCGTTCCCAGGTCCGGAACGCCGACACGCGATCAGTTCGATGCGATGTTTCGAAGCCAAAGAATCGCGACGCCAGGCGGAATCGTCGAGTCCAGTTCGCTGATCCTCATTCGCGCGCTGCTGCTCGACAGCGATCGTCTGACCTTGATCTCACCCCACCAGATCCGGCTTGAGGAGGATCAAGGTCTGTTGGCGACTCTTGCCTACGATTTGAAGCGCTCGCGCCGGCCCATCGGCATCACGACGCGGCGCGATTGGCACCCGACGGCCACGCAAAGCAGGTTCCTGGAACTGGTTCGCAAGGCATCCGGCTATTTGAAAAATGAATAGCGACTGGCCCCATTCAATTTCCCGGTGCGAGACGTCGATGGTAGATTTTGATGCGGAGGAAGAACGGTGAGCGCCATGCAAGCGAACTCGATCGCCTTTGTCGGCTTTGGCGAGGCTGCCACGTCCTGGGTGGAGGGTTGGGGTGCGGGGCGCGCTTTCGAGGTATCGGCCTACGATATCAAGACGGCCCACCCTTCCGCGGCGGTGCGTGACGCAAAATGGCAGGACTACCGGCGTTGGAACGTCCGCGGCGAATCGGATCTCGCGACGGCGTTGCGCCAGGCGCGGCTGGTGATATCCCTCGTGACGGCCGACCAGGCTTTGCTGGCGGCGCAGGCCTGCGCACCTCACCTTGCCAAGGATTCGCTGTACCTGGACTGCAACTCCTGTGCGCCCGGCACCAAGCGCGCCGCCGCGCAGGCGGTCGAGTCGGCGGGCGCGCGCTATGTGGATGTTGCCGTCATGGCCCCCGTCCGGCCTGCACTGCACCGCGTGCCTTTGCTCATCAGCGGCCCGCATGTCCTGGAGGCCTCGCACGCGCTGCGCATGCTGGACATGCGGGTCGAAAAAGTCACGGGGGGCGTTGGCACCGTTTCCTCCATCAAGATGGTACGCAGCATCCTGGTGAAGGGCTTGGAGGCTCTGACCGCCGAGTGCGTGCTGGCGGCGCGCCGGGCGGGAGTCGATGTCGAAGTCCTGCAATCGCTCGATGAAAGCTACCCGGGATTCAACTGGAAGGAGCGTGCGCGCTACATGCTCGAGCGCGCAATGACGCACGGCGTTCGCCGCGCCGCCGAAATGCGCGAGGTGGCGCGCACCGTCGAAGAACTGCAACTCCCGCCGGACATGGCCACCGCCACGGCGCATTGGCAGCAGAGAATCGGCGAGTTGAAATTGCGTGCGCCGGCGGGCGACGCGATCGGTCATTACGCGGCGCGGGCGGACGCCGTCTCGCAGGCGCTGGCCCAGGGCGCCGGTGCGACGCCCCGGGACGAGGACTACGACGACATTCCCGGCACCTACGTCTTCGACGCCGAGCATTCGCGGCTGGGATACCACTTGAACATGTTCTGCATGTCGCTCAACGACGCCGTCAACCGCGACGCGTTTCGAGCCGGCGAAGAGTCATACCTGGACCGTTTCCCGATGAGCCCGGAACAGCGGGCCAGCATCCGCAAGCGCGAATGGAACGAGATGCTGCGCCTGGGCGGGAACATCTATTACACGGCCAAGCTCGCCGCATACGATGGCCTTACGTTCCAGGACCTGGCAGGGAAGATGACCGGCATGTCGCGCGAGGACTATCGCAGGATGATGGTCGACGGAGGCCGGCCGATCGAAGGAAATCGCAGCAAA
>Ga0181525_10001492_pt1 | contig 19874 bp, 18 predicted proteins | sample PEATcosm2014_Bin_48_FD_121100 | JGI IMG/M metagenome (GOLD analysis project Ga0181525, IMG submission 121100) | Peatland microbial communities from MTU Mesocosm Facility, Houghton, MI, USA - PEATcosm2014_Bin06_10_metaG | ecosystem: Environmental > Terrestrial > Soil > Wetlands > Peat | place...
ATTCGCAAACTCATCTGAACAAAGTAGCTCGTCAGCTCAACGAGCGGCCACGTCAGACTTTGACATTCGAAACCCCAGCGGAGAGATTTAACGCCTGTGTTGCATCGACCGGTTGAGCCGACACCCCAAAAACGGACATTCGGCAGCTAGCCGAACCACCTCCAACATAAATGCTGATTATCAACTGTTCGGGTGATCGAGCGCGCGCATAATGACAGATTACGGAAATGAGCGCGCCTCATGCTGGCAACGCAATCGCATGCCCATCAGAAGATAATTCGAAGTTATTTGCCGCGGGAGCAAGGTCTGCAGACGGCCGCTTTGCCGTCATCCAGCAGTCTGAGAACAAATGCGGCAGCCTGTGCCGCTAATGTTTGCACATTAATTGCCCTTATGAGGCGGATTTGTATTTCCAATTTTTTTGCCTTGCAGAACTCTGCTACGCAAGTGCGAGATAAAGAAACTCCGCCGGTAACATCTGAACACGTCGATGCGCGCACGTTCCCATGCGCGCAAGGAGACAAGTCATGAGCAGAGACATCGAGCTTCCTAAAAATTCGATAAAAGCTACGACATCGGTTGTTGACCGGGCCAAAGCGAAGAAAGGCCCGTCACGCCGGGCGCTTCTTAAAGCTGGCGGCGCGCTTTTGGGCAGTGCCGCCGGTGCGGGTGCGATCACGGGATTTCCCACGATCTGGGCGCAGGAGATCAAGGACATCGAATTGCGTCACGTCGGCGTTTCCTACTCCGTCGTGAAGGCGATCGGCGACCAGGCTTCCAAGGATCTCGGCTTTAAGGTGACGATGCAAAATCTCGACACCACGGCCGCGATCAACCGATTCATTACGCAACCAGACTCGGTCGACATCGCCGACGTGGAAGGCTGGCAGTCCAAGCTCGCGACAAAACGCGCGATATTGCAGGGCATCGAGGTAAAGAAGATCAAGGAATTCGACAACATCCTGCCGATCTTCACCAAGGGCGAACTTGAGGGTCACAAGATTCCCCGTCAGGGCATCTCGCCGTACGAGGCGATGTATGTCGAAAAGCCGGATGCGACTGAGCTGCACGAGGGCGTTACCGACTGGATGACCTTCCTGCCGCAGGTCTATAACGCCGACTCGATCGGCTACCGGCCCGACCTTGTCGGCCATGAGGTTACAGAATGGAAGGAGCTGATCGACCCCAAGTTCAAGGGTAAGGCGGCAATTCTCGACGTGCCGGCGATTGGCATCATGGATGCGGCGCTCTGTTTCGAAAGCGCCGGTCTCATTACTTACGGCAACAAAGGCAACATGACCAAGAAGGAGATCGACTTCACGTCTGAGAAGTTGATTGAGCTGAAGAAGAGCGGCCATTTCCGGGCCACCTGGACCACGTTCGACCAATCGGTGCAGCTCATGGCGGCGGGCGAAGTGATCATACAGTCGATGTGGTCACCGGCGGTCGCTGCGGTCCGCGTCAAGGATATTCCCTGCGTCTACGCGCCGGTCAACGTAAAGAACGGCAAGGAAGGTTACCGCGGCTGGTGCAATGGCATGGCGCTAATGAAGCACCTGAGCGGCAAGAAGCTCGACGCCGCTTATGAGTATCTCAATTGGTACTTGTCGGGATGGCAAGGCGCTTTCGTCAGCCGCTATGGCTACTACAGCCCGGTGCCGTCGACCGCCAAGAAATTCATGACGGACACCGAATGGGCCTATTGGTATGAAGGCAAGCCCGCACCAGGCCCAATCAGCGATCCGTACGGCGTGCCGATGGAAAAGGCCGGTACCGTGCGTGACGGCGGCTCGTTCGTCAAACGCGTGACAAACATCTCGTGCTGGAACACGCTGATGGACGAAGCGGCTTACATGAACAAGCGCTGGAACGACTTCAAGGTCGCGTGACGCGCGCGGGCCGGCTTTCTCTCCCCGCCGGCCCGCTTCTTGCTTTTATGAATTTTGATCTTTTTGAAGAGGCGACCTGTGGCCGCACGCGAACGCATTCTCGGCTGGCTCTATGTATCACCGCTGATGCTGGTGTTATTGCCGTTCTTCGTGGCGCCGATACTTGTGGTGCTTGCGACCAGCTTTTTCCAGAGCGACGGCTTCGGCGGCCTGATCGCAAATCCGACGCTGCAAAACTACGTTGAGATTTTTACCTCAGGGCTGACCGCCAATCTCTACGCCGAGACGATCAAGTTCACGATACTGACCTGGTTTTTCTCGCTGATCATCGGCTTTTGGGTCGCCTATTTCCTGGTGTTTCACGTGCGTAGTCCGCTGCTAGCCATCGGCCTGTTCCTCCTGTGCACCGTGCCGTTTTGGACGTCGAACATCATCCGCATGATTTCGTGGATCCCGCTGCTGGGGAAAGAAGGCTTGATCAACATGGCATTGCTGCGCATCGGTGCCATCCATGAGCCGCTCGAATTTCTGCTGTTCTCTGGCTTTGCGGTTGTTGTGGCCTATGTTCACCAGCTCACGATCTTCATGATCGTTCCGATCTTCAACGCCATGGCGCGGATCGACAAGCGTGTCGTCGAAGCCGCGCTAGATGCCGGCGCCAGCCGCCTCGACATCATGCGCATGATCATCTTGCCGCTTTCCAAGAACGGGATCGCGCTTGGTTCGATCTTCGTTGTGTCGATCGTCATGGGCGATTTCTTCGTCATTAAAGTCATGAGCGGCGGCGGTTCTGCATCCGTGGTCGGCGCTCTCTACGAAGATGTCGGCGTTCTGCAATACCCTTCGGCGGCGGCGAGCGCTGTCGTGCTGACGATTGTCGTAACTATGCTGGTCGCGCTGATCTTGCGGACTGTCGACGTGCGAAAGGAGCTCACCCGATGACTGCGGCGCAGGCCGTCAACGTCCCGGCGGCGTCAACGGCGGTAGCCGCACACGCAATCGCGCCGCGCGCCGGTGGCCGGCCGTGGACGTTCTACGTGCTATCGGCGGTATTCGTGTTTTATGTCGCCGCATTGTATGGACCGATGATCTGCATCTATATCTTGTCGTTCCAGGACGTGCGCGGCGGACTGGTTTTCCCGATGAAAGGCCTGTCGCTGCATTGGTTCGTCGACCTCTTCACTCAGGTGCGAACCGGCGACGTTAAGGGTGCGTTTGACCGCTCGGTCAAACTCGCTGTGATCGTTACAATAATGACTGTCGTTTTCTCGTTTCTCGCGGGCCTGGCGTTCCGCCGTCGCTTCGCCGGCGACGGTATCGTCTTTTATTTGATGATCGGCAGCTTGGTCGCGCCGGGACTGGTATTAAGTCTCGGAGTCGGCCTCCTCATGCATTTCATCGGCATTGAGGGAACCTGGTACACATCTGCCGTCGGCGCGCAACTATCGTGGACGTTGCCATTCGGCGTACTGGTGATGTTTGCCGTGATGTCCCGCTTCGATCGCGCCTGGGAAGAGGCCGCTTACGATCTCGGCGCGACACGCTGGCAGACCATAAGGATGGTCGTCATTCCAATCCTGGCACCCGGCCTCGTCGCCGTCGCGCTCTTCGGCTTTACCCTCTCCTATGACGAGTTTGCCCGAACGCTGCAGACCGCAGGTTCGCTCAACACATTGCCACTCGAAATCTGGACGATGACGTTGAACGTCACCTCGCCGTCGCTCTATGCGCTCGGCACCGTCACGACCATCATCTCGTTCCTGATCATTGCCATCTGCCTTGGCACCATCGCCACGATGCAAAAGCGGCGCGCGAGCCGCGTCCCGGCCCATTAAGGAGGACGAGAATGGAGGTTGGAGCGGGCCACATCGAACTAGCCGGACTCGTCAAAAGCTTTGACGGGTTTGTCAACGCCGTTGACGGCGTGAACATTAAAATCCCTGACGGGGCCTATTGCTGTCTGCTCGGCCCTTCTGGCTGCGGCAAAACTACCATTCTGCGGATGATTGCCGGCCATGATGATCCGACCGCGGGCGAGATTTTGATCGGCGGCGAAAATGTAGTCGGGCTGCCGCCGGTGGCCCGGCGTACCGCCATGATGTTCCAGTCATACGCGCTGTTTCCGCACCTTTCCGTGCGCGACAACGTCGCCTTCTCACTTCGCGTGCGCGGCATCCACAAAGCCGATCGCAACAAGGCGGCCGACGCCATGATGGAAAAGGTCCGGCTTTCGGAATTTGCCGATCGGCTGCCAGCGCAACTGTCGGGCGGTCAACAGCAGCGCGTGGCGCTGGCGCGCGCGGCAATTACCGAACCACGGGTGCTGCTGCTCGATGAACCGCTGTCGGCGCTCGATGAGTTTCTGCGCATCCAAATGCGTCAAGAACTGCGTCAGATGCAGCGCGATCTCGGCATTACTTTCGTTCACGTTACACACACCCAACTCGAAGCCATCGCACTGGCCGATCTCGTGGTGGTGATGGAGAAAGGCAAGATCCGCCAAGCTGGACCGGCGCGCGAAGTCTATGCGAGCCCCAAGGACCGCTATGTCGCCGAGTTTCTCGGCGGCCAAAACGTCCTGAGCGGCCAAGTGCGGACGGTCAACGGTCATCATGCGGTGGTCGCGGCCCCGACCGGCTCCGGCATTACGGTGCCGTTGACGCCGGGCCTCCATGTCGACGCTGGGGATCCAATTGCGATTGCGGTCCGCCGGGACGACATCGAGATCGTGCGCCCTGGGAGCCAGCCCGCGGCCGATACGGTCGCGGTGTCGAGCCGCGTCACTGCGATCGAGTACCAAGGCTATTTCGTTAAGGTCATGCTCGACGCCGGAAGTAACGCAGACTTTGTCGTCTACGTGTCGGAACGAAAATTCTTCAACGACCCGGTCAGTGTCGGCGAGGTGGTATTTGCTACCTGGCCGGTCGAAGTTGCGCGGCTGTTGCGCTGAGAACAGGAAGGATCGTCGCCAATGAACGTCAGTTTCGTCCTCAACGGCAAGCAGGTCAGTGTCGATGTCGAACCCGCGACCTTGCTCTGCGATCTGCTGCGCGAGACGCTGCGACTGACCGGAACACACGTAGGTTGCGATACAAGCCAATGCGGCGCCTGTGTGGTCCATGTAGACGATAGCTCGGTAAAAAGCTGCACCTTGCTTGCAGTCTCGGTCGACGGAACACGCGTGACCACGGTCGAAGGCCTTGGCAAACCTGACTCGCTGCATCCGATGCAACTAGCCTTTCACGAGAATCACGGCCTGCAGTGCGGGTTTTGTACGCCAGGTATGCTGATGAGCTCGATCGAATTCGCCCGGTGCCATCCAAATCCGACCGAAGCCGACATACGTCACTGGCTCGAAGGCAATCTGTGCCGCTGCACCGGATACCAGAACATCGTGAACTCGGTGCTGCGCGGTACCGCCGCAATGCACGCCCAGGGGGGAGTTTGAGCAATGTCTTCCAATGTCATTGGCATCGGTGCCCGACCGCTACGCAAGGAGGACAGGCGCTTTCTCACGGGGCGCGGCAATTACGTGGCGGATATCAAACGGCCCGATATGGTTGTTGGCGTATTTGTACGCTCCCCACACGCTCACGCCGTTATCAAGTCGATCGACGCAGACGCTGCGCTCGCCATGCCCGGCGTTCTTAAGGTAGTAACCGGCGAGGATTTGAAGGCGGCGGGCATCGGGGGTCTTCCCTGCGGTTGGGGCATCACCGGCAAGGATGGCCTGCCGATGAAAGAACCACCGCATCCGGCGCTGGCGCAGGGCAAGGTGCGGCACGTCGGCGATCCTGTGGCATTCGTTGTCGCTGAGACCACCGAGCAGGCACGCAGCGCGGCCGAAACCATTGTGGTCGCTTACCAGGCCCTGCCCGCCGTGGTTGGCGTGCTTGATGCCATCAAGGCTGACGCACCCCTCCTATTTGACGATGTGCCCAATAATCTTTGTTGTGACTGGGCGCTCGGTGATCGCGCTGCGACCGACGCCGCGTTTCGCAAAGCCGCACACGTTGCGCGGATCAGCCTCGTCAACAATCGCCTGGTCGGTAACCCGATGGAGCCGCGTGCCGCGATCGCAGAGTACAACTCGGCGACCGATCACTACACTTTGTGGTCGACCAGCCAGTTTCCTCACGTCGTGCGACTGTTGATGGGCGCTTTTGTACTGAACATTCCGCAGCAAAAACTGCGGGTCGTAGCACCCGACGTCGGCGGCGGATTTGGCGTCAAGCAATTCCACTATGCGGAAGAAGCGGTACTCACCTGGACCGCCGCGAAGGTCGGCAGGCCCATTAAATGGGTGTGCGAGCGGAGCGAAGGCTTCGTCTCGGACGCGCAAGGCCGCGATCACGTCACCGAAGCGGAATTGGCGCTCGACGAGCACGGCAAATTCCTCGGATTGCGTGTCAACACCATCGCCAATATCGGCGGCTATATCTCGACGTTCGGTCCGAATATTCCGACCAACCTCTACGGCCCGCTTCTGGCAGGCGTCTACCTGACCCCGGCGATTTATTGCGAAGTAAAGGTGGTGTTCACCAATACGGTGCCGGTGGATGCGTATCGCGGCGCAGGCCGTCCGGAGGCCACCTTCGTGTTGGAACGGCTCGTCGACGTCGCGGCCGGCGAGTTGGGAATCGACCGCGCCGAGATTCGTCGGCGCAACATGATTCCAAAAGAGGCTTATCCATACCAGACCCCGGTCATGGTGGAATACGACAGCGGCGATCCGAAGGGTTGTCTTGAAAAGGCGCTCGCGATCGCTGACTGGGCCGGATTTCCGAAACGCAAAGCCGCGTCGGCGAGCCATGGCAAACTGCGCGGAATTGGACTGAGCACTTACGTCGAGGCTTGCGGGCTTGCGCCCTCGCGTATCGCCGGTCGCCTTGGAGCACGCGGCGGATTGTACGAGAGCGCGACGGTCCGCGTGCATCCGACCGGACAAATAACTGTGCTGATCGGCACTCACAATCATGGCCAGGGACATGAAACCACTTACGCGCAAATCGTTTGCGAGAAGCTCGGCGTGCCTTTCGAGAACATCGACATCGTCTATGGCGACACCGACAAGGTGCAATTCGGCATGGGCACCTACGGCTCGCGCTCGCTGGTCGTGGGGGGCGCGGCGCTGTCAAAGGCAAGCGATAAAGTCATCCTCAAGGGCAAGAAGATCGCCGCCCATCTGCTGGAGAGCAGCGAGCAGGACATCGAGTTCGAGGCCGGGGAATTCAAGGTTGCCGGCACCGACCGAAAGAAAGCGTTCGCGGATATCGCGCTCGCCGCCTACGTTCCGCACGATTATCCGCTCGAGGTGCTGGAACCCGGGTTGGAGGAGCAGGCTTATTACGATCCCGTCAACTTCACCTATCCCGGCGGCGCGCATATTGCCGAAGTCGAAATCGATCCCGAGACCTGCATCGTCAGTCTGCTGAACTACGCCGCGGTCGACGACGTCGGGACAGTGATCAATCCGATGATCGTCGAAGGCCAGCTGCATGGCGGAATCGTTCAGGGCATCGGCCAGGCGTTGTTCGAAAACTGCATCTATGACGACGTGTCGGGACAGCTCCTTTCGGGCTCGTTCATGGACTACTGCATGCCGCGCGCCGACAATCTGCCGCGCATGACAGTCGCCACCCATAGCACGCCCTGCACGCATACCCCGATGGGCGTAAAAGGTTGCGGCGAAGTCGGAACGATCGGATCCCCGGCCGCGGTCGCGAATGCCGTAGTCGACGCCCTCGCCCATCTCGGCGTGAATCACGTGGACATGCCGGCTACAGCGAACCGTCTTTGGCGAATTATAAAGAGCTCGTCGCTGCAGCAGGCGGCAGAGTAGCGAGGAAGGGATGAGAGCTTTTGAATATCACAAGCCCGCTTCCGTCAAAGAAGCGGTCTCTCTCCTCAGCAGGAGCGTCGAAAGTCTACCGTTAGCCGGTGGTATGTCGCTTTTGCCGACGATGAAGCAGCGACTGTCACGTCCGGCGGGGCTGATCGACCTTTCCGGAATAGAGGCGCTCAAGGGCATAACCGCATCCACGGGAGTACTTACCGTCGGGGCGACAACGCGACACATCGATGTCGCCAGTTCCTCTACCGTAAAGAAAGCGATCCCCGCGCTGGCGCAGCTTGCTGGCGGCATCGGCGATCCGGCGGTGCGCAATCGGGGCACCATCGGCGGCTCGCTCGCCAACAACGATCCGGCCGCCGATTACCCCGCCGCGGTCCTGGCGCTTGGGGCGACCGTTGTAACCGACAGACGGGAAATTGCGGCGGATCAGTTCTTTCGCGGCATGTTCGATACCGCGCTTGAGCCCGGCGAGTTGATCACCTCAGTGAAATTTCCCGTGCCCGCCGCAGCCGGCTACGCCAAGCTGCAAAATGCCGCGTCGCGCTTCGCGCTCGTCGGAGTGTTTGTCGCCAAATTTTCATCGCGCGTGCGGGTCGCGGTCACTGGCGCGGGCCCGGCGGTGTTCCGCCTGCCGGCCTTCGAAGCGGCGTTGATCAGGCGCTTCGAGCCTGACGCCGTCAGCGGGCACGGCGTGGATGCCTCCGGCCTGACCTCTGACATTCATGCCGAGGCGGCATTTCGTGCACACCTAGTCCTGGTCATGGCAAAGCGCGCGATCGCGGCTGCGCTGGCCGCCTGACGATCGGAATCCGAGGTGCGCCGGATGACTAGATCGCAAACTGCCGCCGCAGATACCGCTCCGCGCGGCCTGGCGCGGCTGTCGGCTACGCAAATGCTCGACGGCTACCGCGCCGGAGAGTTTACACCGCGCGATGTCGTCGATGAGGTTATCGACGCACTGAAAGGCACCGACGCGCTGTGCAAAGTCATGACGGCAGACATGTTCGCTTCCGCGCGGCACGAAGCCGATCGCGCGACTGCGGCCTGGAAAGCTGGTGAAGCGAAAGCCCTGACCGGCGTTCCGATTACCGTCAAGGATCTGGTCTACGTCGCGGGGACGAAAGCCCAAGCCGGGGCGCCAGCCCTCGAAGGCTTCGTTCCCGAGGCCGACGCTGGCGTGGTTACCGCCGTGAAAGACGCGGGCGGAATCATCACTTGCAAAACGACGACTTGCGAGTCCGGCTATAAGCTCACGGCTGACAGTCCGGTTTCGGGTATCACGCGCAATCCGTGGAATCTTGATCGCACCAGCGGCGGTTCGAGCGGTGGCGCGGCGGCGGCCGTTGCGGCCGGCTGCGGTCCATTGGCAATCGCAACCGACGGAGTCGGTTCGATCCGCGTACCAAGCGCTTTCTGCGGCGTCTTCGGCCTCAAACCGACTTATGGGCTGGTCTCGCGTTCGCCAGGTTTTTTTCCACCGTCTTGGCCCTCGCTCGCCCATACCGGTCCGATTGCGCGCAATGTCAGCGATGCTGCGTTGCTGCTCGGCGTGATCGCCGGCCATGACCGGCGCGATCCCGGCTCTTTGCCAATCGCGGGACGAACGTTCGCCGCCAAGACGCGGCGGCTCGACGGCCTGCGCATCGGTTTTAGTCCGGATTTGGGTTACGCCGCCGTCGCCAGCGACGTACGGGCGGCGTTCAAACACGCGATTGACGCGCTGGCGGACTTGGGTGCGGAGCTGACTGCGGCCGATCCTGGGGTGGAGCCCGACGTACTTGAGAAGGTATTGCAGCCGATCGCCTTTACCGAGCAGGCGGCGTCGATTGACGCGCGCGATCCCGCGCTTCTGTCGCACTCCGATCAGGAGTATCGGAACGTCATTGCCAAAGGGCGGACTTACAGCGGCGTCGATTACATGCGCGCGACGCACCGACGCATGATGCTACGCGGGCGTTTTGTCGATTTGTTTCGCCGCATCGACGTCTTGGTCACACCGACTGTGGCGGTCACGGCCTTTGCCGCGGGCACGATCGGAGTCGAGCAAATCGACGGGCGCAAAGTGGACCGCCATCTGGGATGGTCCCCATTCACCTGGCCAATCAACTTGGCGGGTTTGCCGGCCGCGACCGTTCCGTGCGGCTGTGATCGAGACGGTCTGCCGATTGGGCTACAGGTTATAGCGCCCTGGCTCGGCGAGGACACGATCCTTTCGGTCGCTGCTGCATTCGAACAGGCGCGACCATGGGCCAACGCGTGGCCGGAGTTCGCACGCTCTAGACCATCCTGAGATTTTACGCTTTCAGGCGCGTCGCGGAACGGCGCGGCCGGGCTTGCCGTGCGTAGCAGGGACCGTCAGCACCGGCTCATTTTGCGGCTGTTGCAGCTTTGGCAAGGATTTCGGCATCTCTGTCGCACTGGTCTCCGAAAGCCCGACGTAACGGGCCAGATAATCGTGCAGGGCATCTACCGCCGGCGACGAGGCGCCTGGCGCCTTGTAGAGCAACAGGTCGACCTTGGGGAGCGACAGGAAACCCTCGCCCGAGGAAAGCTCGCGCGTGCCGGTCGTGAGCGCACACCGTCCGAGCACGGTCACTGCCATACCGGCGAGCACAGCGGCTTGCAATCCACTCGCGCTTTCGCTTACGCAAACAATTTGCCAACTGCGTCCGGCGCGTTCGACATATTCGATCGCGTATTCACGATAGATGTTGCCGGGCGGCAGCAAGGCGAGCGGTAGCGGATTCTCAAGGTGTGCTCGCGAGTGTTCACCGACCATCCAAACCAGTTGTTCCTGATGCACGACAAGACCGCGGGTAAAATCGTTCATGCGCGTCACCAAGGCGACGTCGACGTCGCCCCGCCGAACGCGTTCGACCGTCGGAGTCGACAGCGCGCAGCGCAATTCAACTTGGATGCGCGGAAATGCTTCCTTAAAGACCGAAAGGACCGACGGCAGCATGTACGCCGCATAGAGGTCGGGTACACCAAGAACTACGTGGCCCTGAACTTCGGGCGAGCACAGGCGCGACAGCAGTTCGTCGTGCAACCGCAAAATAGACTTCGCGTAGCCCAGCACCATGTCACCGTCGGGGGTGAGCACCATGCGGCGCCCCTCGTGACGGAATATGGCCTTGCCGGTTATTTCCTCAAGCCGTTGAATTTGCAGACTGATCGCGGGCTGTGTACGGCCGAGTTGGCGCGCTGTTTCAGTAATACTGCCGGTATCGACGACTGATATCAGCGAACGGAGCGTCCGTATATCAAGAGTCAGGTGCATGTCCCTCGACCTTTGGCGGGGCGGGAGTTCTCACCCAACTATGCAAGCATCATGCAAACGACATAGCTGCATTGCACAAATTTTGCGCAGTTTACCGAAAAAATCGCAGCGTCGTGCGCTCTGCGCCTCCCTGATTGCGTAATGGACGTGATCGAACGCATCGAGTCAAAAGGCGCAAGATCTCAAGAGTGCGGAGACAACATGATGATCCCAAACTCCCCGAGAGTGGCTCCGGTCCGCACTCGCCATGCGATACCCTGCATCAGCTAGACGCGTGTCCTGTAATTCTACGACCCAATATGGGGGTCGTTCGTTCAGTACGAAATTCAGCAGGGCTTTGTGCAATTCCAGCTTGCCGTTGTAGTTGATCAAACCTAACTTCCGAAATGAAGAAATTTACGCGAGGCTGGGTCGTCCCAATCAGCGCGCCAAGCGTCTCCCGATTCACTTTTACGGCTATCCGTCCCAGACCAAAGTCGTTGCCATAATTGGCCAACATCAGGAGAGCGCGTGCCAGCTGCATCTCGCCGGAATTGAACATTTGGTCGATCAAGTCCGCCTCAACTCAGGCCCTGCGGGTCAAAAGATGGCCGAGAGAATAGTCGGCAAACTTCTGGTTCTTGAGAAGGAGGCGAACTACGATTTCAGTCTCTAACCGCATGATCTCGCATGTCAACATTGTGGTGATCGTAGCCAAGCGCAGCGGTTTCCCAGTCATCGCTCCCTCGCCGCAGAATTCGTCCGGTCCCGGACGTTGCCCTCGTTGATGTAAAAAACCGAATCCGCTGGGTCTTTCTGGGCGTAGACAATTTGATTTTCTTTATAATTCGACAAGCTCCATCACGTTTTGTGTTGGGCGAGTAAGCCAATTACGTCAAACGAACGGTGCTTTCGATCTTTTTGCAAGACCAATCAATCGATGCGCGGTAGCTGGCGCAAATCAAATGGGGGCGGCTGCAGCATCCGGATTTCCTAGAAGACACGGTCTGCGGCAACCAGAGAGAATCCTCACGAATGCAGGAATTGCATGACGATTGGCTTGAGGATATCAAGCCGCTCGACTTGCGGCACGTGTCCGCAATCCTTGATGATCTCAACCCGCGATTTGGCGATGCGCGTTGCGAACTCGTTGGCGTACACCGAGGAAATCAAAGCGTCGTCTTCGCCCCAGACTATCAGCGTTTCCGCTTTGATTCGGTGCATACGCTTTTTCAGGCCTTTGTCCGGTATCGGCCAAACGAATTTCCCAGTGGCGCCGAGCGCCCAGACCAAGTCGGCGGTAATCACCGCTACTTCCATGGGGTCGCTCGGCATTTGCAGCGCCGCCTGCACTGACGGGGAATCGAGGTGCTTGTAGAGTGTCGCCACCAGTCTTTCGGGCGGCATCAGCATGTATGGCGCAACAGGTGCATCATCGCGCCACAATCCGATTGGATCGAGGACGACCATCTTGCTTACGCGCTCGGGCCTGTGCGCAGCGAACTCACACGCCATCATGCCGCCGAATGATGTACCGATCACCGGCACCGATTTCAGATTGAGCGCGTCGAAAATCTCCTCGTAGATTAAAATCAGATCCCACAGGTTGTCGACCGAGTAGATCGCGTCGCGCGCGGTCTCGCCGGTGCCGGGATGATGCGGGGCATAGATGGTGAAATGCTCACACAACCCCTCCACGAAAGGGTCCCAGATCGGCCCGGCCGCCGCATGTAGATAAACGAGCGGCGGACCGTTGCCGGCGGTCTTCACCTTCGCTTCGAAATTGCAGTGGCGGATCGGGATCGTCTTTACTGTAGCGGTAATCATGACTCACATCCCAATTGGGTTGATGGCTGGTCGTTTTCGGTGCGCCGCGGCGCGGCGAAGTTCTGCGATCAGGCCGTCGCCATCTCTCGCTGGCGAGCCGGCCGCTTGCGCAATTTCCTCGGCCACCAATGGTTCTCCCACGGCGTGTCCTCCCAGAGCTTTTGCAGATGGGGAAGAACCTCGCGCCCGAACAATTCGATATTTTTCTTGGTCAGTTCGTGCGGCATCGAGCCGAATTGCAACGCAACCATCAGGTGGCCGATGTTCAAACGCTTGGCCATGGCTTCGAGCTTGTCGCGCACAGTCGCCGGGCTGCCGATCACGACAAATTCTTTTTCGATCATGTCCTTGGCTTTCAGCGGCTTCAGGTCGGTGGTGAAGTCACCGATTTGCAGAAGGTTAGGTCCCGAGGTCAGAATGTTCAGGAAACTCTTATAGTCGGCATTGCCCGGCGGGCTGATGTAGTACAGCGGCAGGTACAGAAGCTTATGATAGAAGTATTCGACGTGCTTGCCGAAGATTTCCTCCGCCTTCCGATCGGTTTCGGCGACACCGACGAGCTGAAGAAATGAAGCGCGGTACGGATTGGCGTCCCTTCCCTTGGCGACGGCGCGGTCCCAGAACCGGTCCATGACGTTGTACGCGGACTTGCCGCCGAAGTAGCTCAGATAGGCGTATGGGAAGTTGCGGTCGTGGCAATAATCCCAAGTCGATGAGCTGGCAGCACCCGGTATCACGACCGGCGGATGCGGATTCTGGACTGGACGCGGCCACAGATTCACTTTCGGCAACTGCGTGTATTTCCCGTTCCAGGCGAAGAACTCCTTCGCTGTCCAGGCTTTCAGGATGAAGTCGACGCCTTCCCGCCAGCGTTCGCGATGCTCCATCGGCGTGATGCCGTTGCTGACCGAGACGTCGTTGCCGAGGCCGGTCGGCAACCCGGCAATCAGGCGCCCCCCGCTGATGCAGTCGATCACCGCGTATTCCTCGGCGAGACGAACGGGTGGAGACGACGAGATGGTGGCGCCGAGTTGCAACAGCGCGACCTGCTCCAGTCCCTGATCGCGCGTCATCTTTGCCAACATTGCACCGAACAAATTTGGATTGCACATGAACCCGTAAGGATTCTGGTGATGCTCGTTGGTGCCGATGGCGTCGAAGCCAAGTCTGGCCGCAAGCATCAACTCGTCGATCGACCAGTTGTAATAATCGGTGACCTTGCTGGCGTCGCCGTATTCCCACCACGGCGCATCGACCCAGGCCGAGGACAACTTGCCCGGGAAATCGTCCGGCAGGTCGCGATAGGGCATGAAATGAAACATCGTGATCTTCATGGTCGTTGCTCCCTCTGTCGGCGCGGCACGCTCTTCTCCGAGCGATGCGACCTTATTTATGTTTGGCGCGATTCAACAAGAAAACGGTCGCGCCGATAAGCGGAACCGCCGTGGCGCACGACGCGTCGCGATCAATTTCTTGGTCGATAATCGAACCAGGCGCGGGTCGCATCATCGGCCAGCCGGCGACCGGATGACTTTTGTCGGGTCCTCGCCATAGGGTGGCGAATAGATCACTAACAGCCTGATCCGTTCGGTAAGTACTTTGATCGAATGGTAGACTTGGGCCGGGAAAAACATCATGTCGCCGGGACGCACGTGATGGTCTACGCCGTCGATCCCGGCCATCGCCTCTCCCTCCAACACGTAAACGGCCTGCTCCATATCCGGATGCGCATGCGCCGGCGAGCCTTCATTTCTTTCGATGTCGCCGAGGACGATTTCCATGTGCTTGGCGCCGTTCACATGCGGACCAACCAGCCGATAGTTCTTCGTCCCGGTGTGGTTGGCTGGGCTATAGGGCGCCACTTCTGACGCGCGAATAACGTAGGCGGATTTCGTATTCACCGATATTTCTCCTCATTCCACGGCCAACCTGGCAGATGCGAAGGCTCCGCGCTAGCGCTCTCCCATCGGTATCCGCTAAAATAAAGCGCGACGGCGAGAACGATCGCCAACAAGCCAAAGGCACCCAGGCCGTAGCGGAAATCACCGGTCAAGTCGCGGAGATAACCGATGACCGACGGCGCTACGAATCCACCGATAACGCCCAACGAACTAATTGCAGCGATCCCGCCTGCGGAAGCTGTCCCCGACAAGAAAGCAGCCGGTATCGACCAAAAGGGGGGCGTAAAAGCCAGCGTCGCCGCAAATGCAATGGTTACAGCAACGATTCGCGCGGTTGGATCGATGAGCAAGGCCGCGGCCAGAAGCGCCGCCCCCGCGAGAAGATTGGCAAATGCTGCATGGCCGGATCGTTCCATGCGGCGGTCTGATCTTCGGCCCCACCAGATCACAGCCACCAAAGCCGCCAAGCTCGGGACCGCCGCCACAAATCCGTTTTGGATATTGCTCAGACCAAACCCTTTCAAAATTAGCGGCAGAAAAAATAAAACGGAATTCAAGAGACAGACATTGCTGAAATAGACCGCGGCGAGAAACAGGACGCGCGGATTCGTCAGCGCCTGAAAGACCGAGTAGCTTCTCTGCTGCTCCCGCTCGCGCCGCTCAGCGTTCAAAATATCGGTCAGCTTTTCGCGTTCCGACGGCGCCAGCCATTGCGCTTGCACAGGCCCGTCTTGCAGATAATAAAAACACAGTGGCGCCAATAGGATCGCTGGAACGCCTTCGATAATAAACAACCACTGCCAGCCTTGCAGCCCCATGAATCCGTGGAGTGACAGGAGCAGTCCCGAAATAGGTGCGCCCAACAATCCGCTGATCGCGACCCCAGCCATGAATACGCTGACGACGCGCCCACGATAGGCCGTAGGAAACCAAAGCGTCAGAAAGAACAATACGCCCGGGAAGAACCCGGCTTCGGCCGCGCCAAGTAACAACCGCATCGTATAAAAGGAGCGCGGCCCCACCACAAAAGCCATGCCTGCCGCGCAAAGCCCCCACACCAACATAATCCGTGCGATCCACCGGGTCGCGCCGACGCGAACAAGCATCAGATTCGAAGGCACTTCAAACAAGCAATACGTCAGGAAAAAAAGCCCCGCACCGAAGCCGTATTGAGCGGTTGTGAGCCCAACCGCCTTGTTCATCTGTAAAGCGGCAAAGGCGACATTGATGCGGTCGAGAAAGGAGATGAAATAGCATACCAACAGAAATGGCATAAGTCGCACAGCCACACGACGCATGGTCTCCGCAGACACGAAGCTGCCTCGACGCGCGGCTTGCGGAGCGGCGTCCATTTCTTAGCGGCCGTAAGTCATCGTCAACTTGGCCTTGCCCAAGGCGTTGAGATTCACAAAAAAGCCGGCCATCGAGCTCGTAGCGTTGGGAGGCAAATCCAGCTTGTCGACCTTCAGTGCATAGATCGTGAAGTTGTAATGGTGTGATCCAAACCCCTTCGGCGGACAGGGACCACCCCAACCGGCCGAGTTAGTTAGTCCGGCATAGTCGTTGGTCACCTGGTGGCTGCCCGCGGGCAGTTTGGCGCCGTCGACCGTTCCCGCGCCCTCCTCAATCGAATGTGCGGTAGCGGGAATATTGACGACCACCCAATGCCAGATTCCCGCTCCGCCGGTCGGCGCATCGGGATCATGCACCATCAGCGCATAGCTCTTGGTCCCCTCCGGCGGGCTCGACCAGCCGAGCGCGGGCGAGACATTTTGTCCATGGCAGTCAAATCCGTTGAAGGTGAACTTTTCGGGCATCGGGCCGCCGGGCTTCACAACAGGGCTCACAAGTTCAAAAGCCCGCGCCTGAACACCAACCATTCCAAACAAATAAATTGCCGCGGTTAGGCGGCAGATTCCCGTCGCGGCACTCCTTCGTCGCGCGTAGCAAGTTCGGCTCAACTGATTCCGCTCCCCTGTTGCTTTTCAATCTTATTTCGGAATAGCGAAAATTAATTCGACACTGCGAATGATCAACGATACGATTATAATGTCAAGAGCGAAAACTGCCGCGTAAATGAAACAAGCTCGCGCCGGAATAATGCAATCGCTTTGTTTTTGGGATTCCCCAACAGCTATTCCACGGCCGGCCGAAGCAGTGCTCTGCCGCATTGGAGTGATCAGGCGGCATCAGAAAGGATTGCCATGACGGACAAATCGTCAGCCGTCTGGAGCGATGATCAACCTCATGGCACCGGGCCGTTGCGCGGGGTACGCGTACTCGATCTTACAACCGTGGTGATGGGGCCTTCGGCCACCCAAATTCTAGGCGATCTCGGTGCCGATGTCGTTAAGGTGGAAACCCAGACCGGCGACACCATGCGTCTGATCGGGCCTTGGCGCCATGAGGGGATGGGGCCTCTGTTTTTGCAGTCAAACCGCAACAAACGGAGCGTTGTTCTTGACCTTAAGGCGGCGGAAGGCAAGCTGGCCATCAAACAGTTGGCGAACCGGGCGGATGTTTTGGTATCCAATGTCCGCCCGCAAGGGCTCGCGCGGCTCGGCCTCGACTACGAGAGCGTTCGCGCGGGCAACAATCAGATCATTTACTGCGTAGCGGTCGGTTATGGGACCGACGGGCCCGAATCTGGCAAACCGGTCTACGACGATCTCATGCAAGCAGCCTCCGGTATCGCGGGCTTGTTCGGCGCGGTGGACGGCGCCCCGCGTTACGCCCCGATCAATATCTGCGATCGCGTTGTTGGGCTCTATGTCGCCAACGCAATCACCAGCGCGTTGTACCATCGTGCTATGACTGGCGAGGGTCAGGCCATCGAAGTGCCGATGTTCGAAACCATGGCGCAATTCGTGATGGCGGATCACATGGGCGGCCGCGCTTTTGCTCCGCCGCTGGGTGAAATGGGATACAAACGCCTGTTGTCACGCACGCGAGGACCATATGCGACGAAAGATGGCCATCTTTCACTCGTTGTTTACACCGATCGGCATTGGCGCGATTTCACGAGGTTGGTTGGTTGTCCCGATCTTATGGACGACGACAAGCGCTTTTTCTCGCAAGAAAGCCGAACCCGTTATGCAGAAGACGTCGGCCGTTTTCTAACTGGTCAACTGCAAGCTCGCGGCAACGCCGAATGGCTCGGATCGCTACGGGAAATCGATATTCCGGCATGCCCAGTCAACTCTATCGAAGAGTTATTCGAGGATCCGCATCTAAAGGCGGTTGGGCTTTTCGAGCAGAGGGATCATCCGACCGAAGGCAAGGTCGTAGTCATGCGCCATCCCGTACGCTACGGCCGCTCGCCGGCTTCGATCCGACGGCTGGCGCCAAACCTCGGTGAACATACGGCTGAGGTTTTCGGAAAAAGCCCGAATTTCGCCGACTGACACAGTCTGCGACGAGGCTGGGATTTCGACAGTCCACGCGAACACACGGCTGCGGAGTTCACGCTTTGAGTTGGACGACAATAAAGCTCATTTTTAATTTGATCAAATGGCCACATTGCCGTGACCTATATTTCGCAACGATGAAACGTCCATTTACCCAAATCACTAATTCACACGGACGCACCGCCGGCAGTCGGCTGCATTTCGAGGCGCCGGCAAACATCGGTGAGGAGGGTTGCGGCGGTGTGTAGCTTCTGTTCCAAGCGTGGCGAAGGGCCGGCAACCGTCACGATGTAGATCGAGGTGTTCCATTTGAACGCGACCGAGATAGTGCTCACTCCGTTCAGGCTCTCTTCGCGATTGGTGTACCAACCCCTTTTTCTGCCCAGCTCGATCTCTTTTCGCAGAGCCGCGGCGGATTTGACGGTTTTCTTGGTTAGTGGCAAAAGTTTTGCCGACCTGAGAAAGGCGGCCAGCGTACGGTCGTCCAGGCTCCCCAACAGCGCCTTCCCTGCGGAGGTTGCATAAATGCTGCGGATGCTGTCGCCGACCTTGACCAGAATGCGGAGCGGATGGATTGCATCAAACACCTGCAGGTAGGTCGCATTCAGCCCACTGACCTTGGCCAGCGAGACCGTCTCCTCCAACGCGTCGCGCAACGATTTGAGTAGCGTCTCGCAGCGCATCAGTATCGGGTCGTTGTCGCCGATCTCCTTGCCAAGCGCATACAACCGCAGCGTCGGATAATAACCCGCGCGGGGCGCTATCTCGTACAAAAAGCCCCGCGCCTGCATGGCCTGAATGACATCATGGCAGCTAGAAATTGGGATTTTCAGCAGATGCGCAATGTCCGACAGCGAGAGCGGCCGCCTCTCACTCGCAAACAATTCGATAAAGTCAAGTGTCCGATCAACAATCTTCGACATGAACGGATCTCGGGACCGGGCGCCTGTAGGGGCTGGATATATTCGTTTGACCCAGTTCTGGCAAACACTGATCAGACCAGACGCGTACAGGGTAGCGGCTTGACGGATGGAGTTTCCGCTTCGGGTTCGATGTCGCGAATTATATTTTTCCCATTGCGTTGATTGGCTTCGCGACTGATGTAGTGCGAACGAGGGATTCGATGCCGGCTGCCGCGCCAAAGCGGAAATCGGCGATTTTAGAGACCTTCCCGCGATCGCGAAGCAGCCGTAGGTGAAGCGGATCGCCGGCTCTGAGTTGGTTGGCGAGCCCAACGGCAACAAAAAAGCCCCTCGCCCTCATGTCTTGATCTCGACGCGCTCACGGGCAGTGGCTCGGCACCAAATCATATTTAGCATCGCGCCAAACGTTACGTCGCGTCCAAGGGGTACCGGCAAATTCTAACAGCCCTGCCGCACCGCGCGTCGACTCTAGCCACGTCTTGATGCGCCTAAATATCCTCTCGGCAAATCTTGCTTACGCAGGAAGATCGCAATTGATCGATCGTCCTTAAACTACATAAAGCTTCTATGCGTAACAAAATCGTGAGTCCTTCACCGCTCAATAGGCGCTGTGTACCGGGCATAAGCTCCCTTTTACAACAGCGAGGCGATGGAGACGCAAAAATTGCGTCATCTGCTTCAGGTCATGCCGATTCAAAACATTATGAAAACAGACCGCTCCTATCAACAATTTGTCGGCGCGGTTGCGCGGATGCCGTCTCGGCGGCGGTTCATTTTTTTGAGCGTTTTGCTCGTCGCTGCGATCGCCGCTGCA
>Ga0181525_10001493_pt1 | contig 19863 bp, 17 predicted proteins | sample PEATcosm2014_Bin_48_FD_121100 | JGI IMG/M metagenome (GOLD analysis project Ga0181525, IMG submission 121100) | Peatland microbial communities from MTU Mesocosm Facility, Houghton, MI, USA - PEATcosm2014_Bin06_10_metaG | ecosystem: Environmental > Terrestrial > Soil > Wetlands > Peat | place...
GCGGCCTCGGGTTCGAGCGGCAGGCCAGGCGCAGGTTCAGCGGGTAGCCCTCGGTGCCGGGCGGCGCCCCGTAGACGGCAAGGTTGAAAGCCTGGAAGCCCATCTGCGCGTACCCGCCGAGCGCGAGCGCCAGTCCGTGGGCAAGCTCCGCGATGAGATCGCCGTCAAGCTCCGCGGGCGTGCAGGCGCCCGCGGCGAATGCCCGCAGCTCGGCCGGGGCGATCGGGGCGAAGCTGGCCAGCCACTCGACCCGCCCCGTATTTCCCAGATAGCGCTCTGAGCTGCGCCGTTCGGCGTCCAGGTAGTCACAGAACCGTCGTGGCGGCAATTCGGCGAGCATCCGCTGAATCGTGGTCGGCCGGGAGTCGACGATGCCCTGCATGTGCGGGTGGAACAGCGAGCTTCCCGATGGGAGCATGTGGTTGGCGTTGATCGATGCCCAGCGCGAGTCCGGCTCGGCCGCCATCACCGCCTTGGCGTAGGCGACCTGCGTGGCCAGGTTGTCAGCCAGGATCTCCGGGGTCATAGCGTCCAGCGGCAGGTAATGCAGCCTGGGCGAGTAGACGGACACCGAGCTGTGCGAGGAGTAGGCGTGCAGGTTCGGGAACAGCACGGCCTCGCCGCAGGTGATCCGGCCCTCTGGCGCGATCGCGGCCGTCAGCCTGGGCGTCAGCCGGTCGATCCGGTCCGGGCAGAACGGGCAGTTCGGCTGGGTCTGGCGGGCGAGCGCCGCCAGGTCGAAGTCGATGGCGGGCATCAGCCCGCGCTCGGGCAGGATCCGCGAGCTGTGCCCGGTCAGCGGATCGGTGCGCACGTCGATCGTGGTGCGGACCGTCTCGCCGGTGCCGGGGTCGATCATCTCGGCGGTCAGCAGCTCACGTCTGAGCTCCACGTCCTCCCCTCAGGCCAGCCGTATCCGCGGGTCCGCGATCGTCAGCGCGATGTCGGCGACCAGGTTGCCCAGTACCGTCAGCACCGCGCCGATCAGCGTGTAGGCGAGCAGCACCGGGTAGTCCTCGTTCGCCAGGCTGTTATAGAACAGCAGGCCGAGGCCGTCGTAATTGAACGTGGTCTCGGCGATGAGGTTGCCGGACAGCAGCGCCGGGATCGACAGCCCGATCAGCGTGACCATCGGCAACACCGAGTTGCGCACCACGTGCCGCCACAGCACCAGGCGCTCAGGCAGCCCCTTGGCCCGTGCCGCCTTGATGAAGTCCTGCGCCAGCGTGTCCATCACCGACGACCTCATGTACCTGGAATAGCCGGCCAGGATGAGCAGCGTGATGCAGACGATCGGCAGCGTCATGTCACGCCAGTCGGTGATGATCCCGATTATCGAGTTTGACTGGCTGGCCTCGAAGCCGAGCAGCCTGAAGCTCAGCGCGAAGATCTGGATCGCGATCAGGTAGAGCAGGAAGTCGGGCATCGCGTAGAAGGTAAAGGCCACGCTGGTGGCAATGTTGTCACCGAGGCTGTTCCGCTTGACCGCCTGGTAGATCCCGAGCGGGATCGCGATCAGCACGGCGAGCAGCAGCGACACGCCCGACAGGTACAGGCTGCGCGCCCACCGTTCGCCGAGCAGCGCCGCCACGCTCTGGTTCAGCTTGTAGGAGTAGCCGAGGTTGCCGCGCAGCACATCGCCCACGTACCGCAGGTACTGCACGAACACGGGTGCGTTGAAGCCGTTGGCCTTGTTCCACGCATTGATCGCCGCCGGCTGGGCCTTGGGACCGAGGACCACGATGGCCGGAGACGGGAAGACCGAGTGCAGCAGCAGGAAGATGAAGATGGAGATGCCGAACAGGATCACGACCGACGTCCCGCAGCGCCGGATGATGTAAGCACTCACCCCGCCACACTCCTCGCCAGAAAAAGCCAGGCCGACCTGCGCCAGCGCTCATCCCGGTTTAACACAACAAGATCTCAGAACGCCCCTGCGGGCATGTTTCAATTGCGAAAAGGGCCGAATCGGACGCGGCGGGACGGCCCGCGGAAGGCAGGAACCCGATGCCAGCGACACACGACGTGTTCAACCAGCCACCCGTGCTGACCGGGTACGACGTGGCCGACGACGCCGCGCTACTCGGCGCGCTGCGCCGCGAGGGCGCCGGCTGGGCCATCGAAGCCGTCCGCGAACTCGGGCGGATGGCCGGCTCGGCCCAGGCGCAGGAGTGGGGCCGCCAGGCGAACGAGAACCCGCCGGTACTCCGCACCCACGACCGGTTCGGGCACCGGATCGACGAGGTGGAGTTCCACCCGGCGTGGCATGAGCTGATGACGGTAGCGGTGCGGCACGGGCTGCACGCCGCGCCGTGGCAGGACGCGCGTCCCGGCGCGCACGTGGCGCGGGCAGCGGGCTTCTACGTCTGGGGCGCTACCGACGCCGGGCACTGCTGCCCGATCTCGATGACCTACGCCATCGTGCCCGCGCTGCGGCACTCCCCCGGGCTCGCCGCGCGGTTCGAGCCGCTGCTCGCCGCGCGGGAATACGACTTCGGCCTGCGGCCGCCCGGCGCCAAGGCAGGCCTGCTCGCGGGCATGTCGATGACGGAGAAGCAGGGCGGATCCGACGTCAGGGCCAACACCACGAGGGCCGTTCCGGCCGACGAGGGCGGCTATCTGCTGACCGGGCACAAGTGGTTCACCTCGGCACCGATGGGCGACCTGTTCATGGTGCTGGCACAGGCCCCGGCCGGGCTGTCATGTTTCCTGCTGCCCCGGGTTCTGCCGGACGGCACCAGGAACGCGATGCGCCTGCAGCGCCTGAAGGACAAGCTGGGCAACCGCTCCAACGCCTCCGCCGAGGTCGAGTACGACGCCGCGATGGCCTGGCTGGTCGGCGAGGAGGGCCGCGGGGTCCGCACCATCATCGAGATGGTGAACATGACCCGGCTGGACTGCGTGCTCGGCACGGCCACGGGGATGCGGGCCGCAGTCACGCTCGCCGCACACCACACCGGGCACCGGAGCGCGTTCGGCCGGCGACTGGCCGAGCAGCCGCTGATGGCCGGCGTGCTCGCCGACCTGGCGATCGAGTCGGAGGCGACGACGATGGCGGCGTTCCGGCTGGCCGGAGCGACCGACCGGGCCGCGCGCGGCGACGCGCGAGAGGGGGCGTTCCGCCGCCTCGCCCTGGCCGCGACCAAGTACTGGGTGTGCAAGCGCGCACCCGCCCACGCGGCCGAGGCGCTGGAGTGCCTGGGCGGCAACGGCTACGTCGAGGAGTCCGGGATGCCCCGCCTGTACCGGGAGGCTCCGCTGCAGTCCATCTGGGAGGGCTCGGGCAATGTGGCCGCGCTCGACGCGCTCCGCGCCCTGATGCGGCAGCCGGAGTCGGCCGAGGCGTTCTTCGCCGAGCTCGACCAGGCGGCAGGGGCCGACCGGCGCCTAGACGCGGCGGTGGCCAGGCTTCGCAAGGAACTCGGCGACCCGTCCGAGGCAAGGGCCCGTCACCTAGCCGAAGCGATGGCGCTCACCCTGCAAGGCGCGCTGCTTGTCCAGCACGGGGACCCGGCCGTGGCCGACGCCTTCGCCGCCTCCCGGCTGGCCGGCGATTCCGCCGGCCCCGGCGGCTGGGGCCACGCCTACGGCACCCTCCCCACCGGCATCGACACCGCCGCCATCATCTCCCGCGCCACCCCCGCCATCTGACCTAAAGGAGCTAGGTGATCGAGCCGGGCCCGGCGGCCGCGCGTTCGGTGCGGCTCGTGCACAGCGGCGACTGCCACCTCGGCAGCGATACGCGTGACGATTGCAGCAGCAGGCATGCGTTCGAGGCCCTGATCGACGCCACCCGCGCGGCCGATGCCGCGGCCCTCGTCGTAGCCGGCGACCTGTTCGACCATAACCGCGTGGCGGACGAGACCATTTCCTGGGCGCTCGGCGAACTCGGCCGTCTGGACTGCGCCGTGATCCTGCTGCCTGGCAACCATGACTCGGCCGTCCTGGCCGGCCTAGCCGCCCGCGATGACGTGGCGGAGCGGTGGCCGAGGCTGGCCATCATCACCGCCCCGGACGGCGAGGTGGTGCACGTCCCCGCAGCCGGGCTACACGTGTGGGGCCGGGCGCTGGTGGATCACGTCCCCCAGTTCCGCCCGCTGCAGGGCATCCCGCCGCGTCCCGCGGATGGCTGGAGCGTGGCGCTCGGCCATGGCCTCGTGGTGAAGGACGGCAACCCGCAGCGGCGGGCATCGCCGATCTTGCCGGCCGACATTGAGATCGTGGACTGGGACTACGTTGCGCTAGGACACGTCCACGTCTACCGGGTGGTCCGTGAGCCGCCGGCCGCCCCGGTGGTGTACTGCGGGGCTACCGCGTCCTCACGTGACGGCCGACCGGGAGCGGTGCTTGTGGAGTTCTCCGCGACCGGCGGAGTCCGTTTCCGATGGCAGCCGATCGGATAGCCGTGCGGCTGCGATTCCCCGGCCCGGCCGGTGACGCCGACCAGTTGGCGGCCGGTTAATTTTGCATGACCGAATTAACCTGCGCCGCAGTGCGCTTGCAAGCCCGAAATTTCCCGAGATGACGGGCTTTATACACGACCCGGTGACGGGCTCGGGCGAGGCGGCGGCCCGGTTCTCCGTAATGCAGTTACACCGCATCTTGGGCCGTCATGCGGACAGGCCACGAGACACGGAGCCTACTTCGCCTGGTGTTTCGTGACCTGCACACGCAAAGCTCCCCGTTCGATTACGGCTTGCTACAGCGAGCCGCCGCCAGCGCTAGTTCCCGGTTGCCGCGCGGAACTTGACGACCAATTCGGCCGGCACGCGACCGCGGTCTTTGACCTCGATCCCCTGCGCCTTGGCCCACTCACGAACCTCCGTGGTGTTGAGCCCACTCGCCGCTGACCTGCGGCCACTCCTGGCCGGCCGCCTAGCCGCACCACTGCTCCTGCGGGCAGCGTCAATGTAGCGGGCCAATGACTTCCGCAGCGCGTCGGCGTGCTTGGTGTTCAGGTCGATCTCGTAGTCAGTGCCGTCTAGCGCAAAGCGGACGGTGCCTTCCGCCTCACTTCCATCGATGTCATCGATGAACAAGGTCTGTATCTTCTGAGCCACAGTCTTCTCCGTTTCCGTACCCCTGGTTGAATATTACACAAGCTTAGGCGATCGGCACCCCATTAGCTCGCATGAGCTGCCGTGTGCATTGTGGCGATCGTCGGCGGAACGTTAACGGCTGCGATCTCGATGAGTCTGTCGTGCTCCGACAAAGTAACCATCGGTGCGCGGGCGCGCACCATGCGCCGCTGAGCCAGGGTCAAAGCCGCAGGACGGGCGACGCCGACCTGTCGTCATCATTCCTATCTATCCGCAATGAGGCGTACCCGGACGCTAGTGCCCGCCAATCCGGTCTGTTCCTGGAAAACCTGAAGCCGTCGCCCGGCCTACCGAGATTATCTCCGGATATGGAGGGCCGGTGAAGACCGCATGGATTTCCGGCCGTAGGCCGCTGGCGACACCTCGGGAATGCTGCTTGGATCGGGGCATGGCCGAGACCGACGATCCCGACAGGCTGCGCAACCTGGGTACCGACTACGCCCGCGCCAAGCGCTGGGCCGACCTGCTCGCGCTTTAGCCGGGGCCTGCGCGCGGACCGCGAGTACTGGACCAGCTTTTGGGGGCCGATCTGCGCGATCGCCAAGTGGCACGAGGGTCTGCCAGACGCAGGCGATGCCGACAACGCGGGCGAGTGGTTCGAGTTTTTCTACACCTACTCCGTGACCGGCGCACTGGCCTGGTCGGCCGACTCCTACGTGCCTGTCATGGAGGGCTCGACGATCATCCGCAGCCAGCGGCTAGCAGACTCCGACGCCGACCTGGCGCCGGACCTGGCGGCCATCAGCACCGGAGTAACCGACCAGGACGCGCGGCGCCCTGGCGGCCCAGCCGCTGCATTACGTAATTCGCTAGTACCCCCGGCTCACGCGCACCGGCACGACCGGGAAACCACTTCTCGTTCTGCTAAAAATTTCAAGGAGCGGCCATTCGGTTACTTACGGTGCAAAGCTGCGAGGGGTTTGCTTGCATCCTGTTACGGGGCTAGCGTGCCAGGCATGGCAGCGGACGGACGTCGGCACGTGATAGCGATCGGCGGCGGCATGCTGATGCCGTACGGCAGGGTGCCCGTGCACCTTGACTACGCGATCCGGCTGACCGGTCGGCCCGACCCCCAGCTGTGCCTGCTGAACACGGCGCAGGGCGACGATCCCGGCTGGGTGCTGCGGATGTACGACCTGTTCGCCGGGCGCCAGGCCCGGGTCAGCCACCTGGCGCTGTTCCCGATGCCGAACGTCTCCGACCCCGAGGACCTGCTGCTATCCCAGGACGTCATCTTCGTCGGCGGGGGCAGCGTGGCGAACATGATCGCGGTGTGGCGGGTGCACGGCCTTGACATGATCATGCGCAAGGCGTGGCAGGCGGGCATCGTGCTCGCCGGGTCGAGCGCCGGGGGGATCTGCTGGTTCGAGGGGGGGACCACCGACTCGTTCGGGCGTGACCTGCGGCCGTTCACCGACGGGCTCGGGCTGCTGGCAGGAAGCTACTGCCCGCACTATAACTCCGAACCCGGCCGGCGGCCGCTCTACCACCGGCTGATCGCCGACGGGACGCTGCCCGCCGGGATCGCGTGCGACGACGGCGCGGCGGCGCACTTCACCGACGACACGCTGACCGAAGTGACGGCGGACCGGCCCGGCGCGGGCGCGTACCGGGTCTACGGGACCACCGGGAGCCAGCCCGGGGTCCGCGAGACGCCGCTCGGCACCCACGTGCTCGGCGTGGACGCCTGACCGCCGCCGGTCTAAGCGGCGGAGCTTGCCGGTGGCGCGGCGGAGGGACCAGCCGAGGGCGGCGAAGACGGACAGAGGCAGCAGCCACCACGCGTTCACGCCGGCCGCATGCAGGAGCAGGGCGGTAGCCGCCAGGGCGACCACCACCACGGCCGCGACACGCCAGTCGTCGCCGACGATGAAGTCGTACCAGAAGGCCCCGATCGCCTTGAGCCGTTTCACGGGCTGACCACCTCTCCCTCCGGGCGCGCGACCTGGGCGCCCGCGGCCGGGCGCTGGCGCAGCAGGACCGTGTAGCCGAGCGACACCACCGCCACGACCGGCACGAGGACCAACAGCGCCACGTCGTTGCCCGGCCAGGAGACCCCGGCGCCCTCGGCTCCCCAGAAGACGCCGAACGAGGTGAGCATGATTCCCACCGCGAACTTCATCGCGTTCTCCGGCACCCTGGCAAGCGGGGCCCGCACCCCGACCCCGACCGCCGCGACCACGATCACGGCCGCCGCCGCGCCGATCACCGCGGCGCCCAGGTTGCGCTGGTTGTCGCCGAACGTGATCACGATGAAGACGACCTCAAGGCCCTCGAGCAGGACGCCCTTGAACGACAGCGTGAAGGCGTACCAGTCACCGACGCCGCGCCGGGAGGTGACCGCCGCGGCCTTCGCGGCCGCGACCTCGCGCTGGTAGGCGCCGGCCTCGTCGTGCAGCGACTTGTACCCGGTGGCGCGCAGGATGGCCTTGCGCAGCCACTGCACGCCGAAGATCGCCAGCAGCGCCCCGACCACCAGGCGCAGCGCCGACAGCGGGACCAGGGTCAGCGCGGGTCCCACGGCCGCCACCACGACGGCGAGCACGACCAGGGCCACCGCCATCCCCTGGAAGGTAGACCGCCACTCGCGGGTGAGCCCGGACGCGAGCACGATCGTCAGCGCTTCTGTCGCCTCGACCGCGCAGGCGACGAAGACGGTCAGGATGAGCGGAAGCGCGGTCACCGGACCTCCATCAGCACGTGGCCTCCGCCGGGAGCCTCCACTGGGAGCGAGGCGCGATCATAGACAATGGTCAGGTGACCGAGAACACCGCGGAGAAACCGGCCCGGAAAGCCGAGAGCCCCGGCTGGCTGCTGCTTATCTACCGGGTGCCGCCCGAGCCCACCAGGCTGCGGTCCACGGTGTGGCGGAGGATCAAGAGCCTGGGCGCGATCTACTTGCAGAACTCTGCCGCCGCGCTGCCGGCCAGCGCCGCCACCGAGCGGGCGCTGCGCAAGCTCAGGCGAGAGATCATCGAGATGTCCGGCACGGCGGTGCTGCTGTCGTGCCGCGTGCTGGCCGGCGAGTCCGACGTGCTCAGTGCGTTCCAGGCGGCGAGGAACGACGAGTACGAGGAGATCGTGGACCGCTGTGAGGACTTCCTGCAGCAGGTGAAGAAGGAGTACGCGGACAGCCACTTCACCTACGCCGAACTCGAGGAGAACGAGGTCGACCTGGTCAAGCTGAGGAACTGGTTCGCCAAGGTGTCCGAGCGCGACGTGTTCGGCGCGGACGGGCGGCAGGCGGCGGAGCGGGGCCTGGAGGAATGCTCGCAGTCGCTGGAGGCGTATGCGGCCCGGGTGTACGCCGAGGAGGCTGAGAGCCGCTGACCAAAGCTCCCGCACCATCGCTCCCTTCGGATTGCAACAGCCGTTAGCTTACAGTCCTAACCAAGGTTACGACCAACTTGTGACTGTCGCTTCATCCTAGCGTCAACTGTTGGACAACCCGCGTACCCATGCCCGGTCCAGACTCGGCCCCATGACTCGTATTGACCGGCGCACGAGGATGCGCCTGATGGCAGGGCTCGCGGCCGGATGCGCGCTGGCCCTGACGGCATGCTCGTCCAGCTCTACGACGAGCTCCTCTAGTGCGGCCGCGACCACGTCGTCATCGTCGACGGCTTCGGCGGCGACCGCCAGCAAAGTCACTTTGGTGGTCTACTCGGCCATGACCAAGGCGTTCACCCAGGCCACCGGCATTCCCGTCAAGCTCGACGACAACTCAACCGGCCCGCTGCTCACCCAGATCGAGGCCTCGAAGAACAAGCCCAACTGGGGCCTGCTCTGGGTCGACGGCGCGACCGCCTTCGCCGGGCTCGACACGCAGGGCCTGCTGCTGAAGGGCTTCGAGCCGAATGTGTCATGGAACAGCCTCGGCACCCAGTCGCTGCCCGCCGACAAGAGCTACACGCCGACCGGCATCACCTTGATGGCGGCGCTCGCCTACAACAAGAACAAGGTGAAGAACCCGCCGACCACCTGGCAGCAGCTGCTCGAGCCGCAGTGGAAGGGCCAGGTCGGGATGAACGACCCGTCCCAGTCCGGCCCGACCTTCCCGTTCATCGCCGGCATGATGAACTACCTCGGCGGGGTCAGCGCCGGCCAGACCTACTTCACCAAGCTCAAGGCCAACGGCCTGGTCATCCACCCGACCAACGGCCCCACCCTGCAGGCGCTGACCAGCGGCCAGATCAACCTCGCGCTGGTGCAGAGCTCGGCGGCGATCGGCGCCGCGCTCAGCGACAAGAACATCGGCATCTCCTACCTGCACCCGGTCACGCTGCTGCCGAGCGCGATCGGCATCGACGCGAAGGCGCCCGCGGCCGAGCAGGCCGAGGCGGAGAAGTTCATCGAGTTCGTTCTGTCGCCGGCGGGCCAGAAGGTCATGCAGAGCGGCGACCCGACCGGTGACTCCCTGTATTACCCGGTCCTCCAGGGCGTCAGCCCGCTGTCCTCGCTGCCGTCGCTGGCCAGCACCACGACGCAGACGATCAACCCGTACCCCTGGGGCCCGCAGGAGGGCACCATCAACACCTGGTTCGACGACAACATCGTCCGTTGAGCTCTATTGCCCCGGGGGGGCGACCCCCCGGGAGCCCCCCGCGCACGGGTGGGCTGCCCGCCCCCCCGTTCCCCCCTGGCGGCCGACAGGCCTCCCCACAAAGGAGGCTGCCGACCTTGGGGTCTGCGGGGCGCCTTGGCAGGCCGCTGTTCTGGCTGCTGCTCGCCGCGTTCATCCTCGCGCCGTGCGCGTGCTTCCTGCTGCTCGCCGTCTCGCCGCGGCTGTTCAGCCAGGGCAGCCAGTGGTTCACGCTGACCTACCTGGACCAGGCGCTGACCGGCTCCACCGCGGTCGCGATCGTGAACTCGCTGTGGGTGAGCAGCGCCGCGGCCCTGGTCGGAATCGCGATCGGGTTCCCGGTCGCCTGGCTGGTGGCGCGGACCACGCTGCCGGGACGCCGGTTCGTCCCCGGCGGCATGTGGCTGGTGCTGCTGCTGCCGTCCTGGCTGCCCGCGCTCGGCTGGGAGCGCATCGTGCAGCCGGACGGGGTGATGTACCGGCTCGGGCTTGACTGGCCGTTCGTCACGCACCTGATAATAGGGCCGTTCGGCGTGGTGCTGCTGCTCAGCCTGCGCTGCGTTCCGTTCAGCTACCTGGCCATCACCGCCGCGCTAGCCGGCCTCGGGCAGGAGTTCGAGGACGCCGCCCGGGTGCACGGCGCGAGCCGTTCCGCGGCATTGCGGCTGATCATCCCGATCCTGTCCCCGGCGATCTGGTCCGCGCTGGCCATCGGCTTCGCCGAGTCGATCAGCGACTTCGGAGTGGCCGCCACGCTCGCCTACAACTCGAACTTCTCCCTGGCCACCTACCAGCTGTACGCGGCGATCGGGAACTTCCCGCCGTCGTTCCCGCTGGCGGCCGGGATGGCCTGGTTGCTGGTCGCGGCGGTGGCGCTATTCTTCGTGATCGCCCTCGGCGTGCCGGGCTTCGGCGCGGTGAGCGGCTCGCTGCTTGCCGACTACGGCGGCTCGTTCAGCCTCACGCTGGCGAACTACCACGCGCTGTTCGCCCAGACCAACCTGGCCGCGGCCGCGGGCGGGGCCTGCTCAGCCCGCTGGAACGCTCGCTCGGCTACGGCGCGATCACCGCGACCATCACCGTGACCGGCGGGTTCATCGCGGCCAGGCTGCTGGCCAAACGCCGGACCAAGGCCACCGGAGCGCTGGACTTCCTGCTGCCCGCGTCGGTGGCGCTGCCCGGCGTGGTGTTCGGCGCGGGCTACATCTTCGCCTACAACCTGCCGATCATGTCCCGGCTCGGCATCGACCTGTACCAGACGGTGACGCTGCTGATCATCGCCTACACGGCGGCCAGCCTGCCGACCAACGCGCGGGTCCTGGTCGGCGCGGTGTCCCAGCTGCCGCCGTCACTGAAGGATGCTGCCCGCGCGCACGGCGCCGGCGCGATCGTCGCCTGGGCGCGCGGCGTGCTGCCCGTCGTGTCCAGGCCGATCGTCATGGATCGCCATCGGCGGCCGCACGGTGGCGCAGGGCTCCGGCGCGCACCTGCCGCCTGAGCAGCGCGACCTGTCCATGGTGTTCCAGGACTACGCCCTCTGGCCGCACCTGTCCGCGCGCGACAACGTGGCCTTCGCGCTGCGGCGCCGCCGCCTGTCCCGGCCGGAGTGCCGGATCCGGGCGTCGCAGATGCTGGAGCGGGTCGGCCTGGGCGCTCTCGCGGGCCGGTACCCGAACGAGTTGTCCGGCGGCGAGCAGCAGCGGGTCGCGCTGGCCCGCGCGCTGATCGCCGACACCGGGCTGATCTTGTGCGACGAGCCGCTGTCCAACCTGGATGCGGACCTGCGCGAGCGGATGCGCGTCGAGATCTCCGCGCTGGTCCGCGAGGCCGGGGCGACAACTGTGTACATCACCCACGACCAGGCCGAGGCGTTCGCCCTGGCCGACCAGGTCGGGGTGCTCGAGGCGGGCCGCCTGGTCCAGGCGGGCACGCCGGAGGAGATCTACACCCGGCCCGCCTCCCCGTTCGTGGCCCGTTTCACCGGCCTGGCTGGCGAGCTGCGGGTGCGCGTCCGCGGACCGGGCATGGACGGGCTGGTCATGGTCGAGCCCGTGCTCGCCGGGGTTTCTGGTGCCGCCTTCCCGGCCCGCGCGCCGCTGGGGTCCCTTGACGGGGATGACGCCCTGCTGATGATCCGGCCGACCGCGGTGCGGATGTGCGCCAACGGCTCGGCCGAGCCCCAGCTGTCCGGCCGGGTCACCGACGTGGCCTTCTGCGGCCGCGGCTACGAGCACGCCATCGACATAGCCGACGGAACCCGGCTGACCGGGGTGTTCGCCGACGTCAGGGCGGCTCGGGGGGAGACCGTCGGGCTGCGCATGGATCCGGCCGGCTGTCATGTGTTCGCCCGTACTCCGGATCCCTAAAGACAAATTTGTACCGAACGGGCCGTGGCTTACGGCACGGGCAGGCTCAGAGCGGCCGGGTGGTGCCTCGCATTCTCGTTCCTGCGGTGCCGACCGGGCGGGCCTTCCGGCGGGCACATGCCCTACGATCAGCAAGATGACGGTCACTCTGCTTACTAGCCAGTCAGCGCCGACGGACACCGACGCGGATGCACTTGTCATAGGGGTTTTCCAGGGCGCCGATGGCCCGGTCCCCACGCTGGGCACCGACCAGATAGACGTGACGGCCGCGCTGACCGCGCTCGGCGCGACAGGAAAACTCGAGGAGATAACCAAGATCCCCACCGCGGACCGACTGGCGACCCCGGTCGTAGCCGCCGTTGGCCTCGGCGCTGCCCCCACCCCCGACGATCCGGAACGCGGGCGCTACCTGGAAAGACTGCGGCGTGCGGCGGGAGCCGCCACCCGCGACCTTTCCTCTGGGCGGATCAGGCGCATCGCCATCGCCCTTCCCGCTGACCAGCCGGACGAGGCCGAGGCGGTGGCGCTCGGCGCCCTGCTCGGCAGCTACGCCTTCCGCAAGTACCGGACGTCGGCGGCCGAGGTTGGCGACGTGGAGCAGATCTTGTACACGGCGCAGGAAGCCGCCGTGAGCAGGGCCAGGATCCTGGCCGAGGCGATGGCCCTGGTGCGTGACCTGGTGAACACGGCGCCTGCCGACCTGGTCCCCGCGGACCTGGCGGCGGCCGCCGAGCGGGTGGCCGCGGCGAGCGGCCTCGGCGTGCAGGTCCTCGACGAGGATGAGCTCGCCAAGCAGGGCTTCGGCGGCATCCTGGCGGTGGGCATGGGTTCGGTTCACCCGCCGCGGCTGGTCCGGCTTGAGTACACCCACCCGGACGCCACCGGCACGGTGGTGTTCGCGGGCAAGGGCATCACCTTCGACTCCGGCGGGCTGTCCCTCAAGCCGCCAAAGTCGATGGAGACGATGAAGGCCGACATGAGCGGCGCCGCGGCGGTGCTCGGCGCGCTGCAGGCCATCGCCGCGCTCGGTCCCGCCGTGAACGTGGTGGGCTACCTGTCGATCGCCGAGAACATGCCGGGCGGCGGTGCGCAGCGGCCCTCCGACGTCATCACCATCTACGGCGGCAAGACCGTGGAGGTGCTGAACACCGACGCGGAGGGGCGGCTGGTGCTGGCCGACGCGATGGCGCGGTCCGGCGCGGACTCACCCGCCCTGCTCATTGACATCGCCACGCTGACCGGGGCGCAGACGGTGGCGCTCGGCAACCGGACGGCCGGGGTGATGGCGAGCAACGACGCGCTGGCGGCCGAGGTGGCGGGCGCCGCCGGGCGGGCCGGAGAGGCCATGTGGCCGATGCCGCTGCCCGAGGAGCTCCGCAAGGGGCTCGACTCGGCCATCGCCGACATCGCCAACGTCGCCCAGGACCGCGCCGGCGGCATGCTCGTCGCCGGGCATTTCCTCCGCGAGTTCGTGCCCGCCGGAGTCCCCTGGGCTCACCTCGACATAGCCGGGCCGGCCTTCAATGACGGCGGCGCCTACGGATACATCTCCAAGGGCGGGACCGGGTCTGCGGTAAGAACCCTGGTCCAGATCGCGGCGGACGTGGCTGACGGCAGGCTCTCGGCTGTCGGCTCCGTCCCCGGCTCGGGGCAGGCCGCAGGCAAATAGCATGTGAGTGACCGGGTAGTAAGCCGACTAAGGAGGCTCGAGGGGTGGCAGAGGGCATCAGCAGCTACGACATCGTCGTGCTCGGCGGCGGCAGCGGCGGGTACGCCTGCGCGCTACGCGCGGCCGAGCTCGGCAAGCGCGTGGCGCTGATCGAGAAGGACCGGGTGGGCGGGACCTGCCTGCATCGAGGCTGTATCCCGACCAAGGCCCTGCTGCACGCGGCCGAGATCGCGGACCAGGCGAGGGAAAGCGAGAAGTTCGGCGTAAAGACCGCGTTCGAGGGCATCGACGTGCCCGGTGTGCAGGCCTACAAGGACGGCGTGGTGGACAGGCTGTGGAAGGGCCTGCAGTCCACGATTGCGAGCCGGAAGATCGACACGATCGAGGGCTCCGGGGTCTTGGTGTCGCCGACCCAGGTCAGGGTGGGCGACACCGCGTACGAGGGGTCGCACGTGGTGCTGGCGAGCGGGTCCGTACCGCGCAGTTTGCCCGGGCTCGACATCGACGGCGAGCGGGTGATCACCTCGGACGAGGCGCTGCGGCTCGACCGGGTCCCCGGTTCGGTGATCATCCTGGGCGGCGGGGTGATCGGTGTCGAGTTCGCCAGCGTGTGGCGGTCCTTCGGCGCCGAGGTCACGATCGTGGAGATGCTCCCGCAGCTGCTGCCGCTGGAGGACGAGACGAGCGCGAAGGTGCTGCAGCGGGCGTTCCGCCGCCGCGGCATCCGGTTCGAGCTCAACGCCGTCTTCGAGTCGGTCAAGCACACCGATGCCGGCGTGACGGTCACGCTGGAGGGCGGCAAGACGATCGACGCCGACCTGCTGCTCGTCGCGGTCGGGCGCGCCCCGGTTTCGGCGGACCTCGGCTACGCCGAGGCCGGCGTGGCGATGGAGCGCGGATACGTCAAGGTTGACCCGCTGTGCCGGACCAGCGTCCAGTCGATCTCCGCGGTCGGCGACCTCATCAACACCCCGCAGCTGGCTCACGTCGGGTTCGCCGAGGGGATCATGGTCGCCGAACGCGTCAGCGGGCTCGACGTCACGCCGATCGACTACGACGGCGTGCCGCGCATCACCTACAGCGACCCCGAGGTCGCCTCGGTGGGCCTGACCTCGGCCCAGGTCGCGGAGCGCGGCCTGGAAGTGACCGAGGTGAACTACCCGCTCGGCGCCAACGGCAAGAGCGTCATCCTGCAGACCCAGGGATCGGCGAAGGTCATCGCCGAGGCGGGCAGCGACGGGTCCGGGCCCGGCCGCGTGCTCGGCATCCACCTGGTGGGTAGCAGGGTGGGCGAGCTCATCGCGGAGGGTCAGCTGATCTACAACTGGATGGCAGAACCAGCGGACGTCGCCGCGCTCATTCACCCGCATCCGACCCAGTCCGAGATCATCGGCGAAGCGCACCTCGCGCTGGCCGGCAAGCCCCTGCACTTCCACGCCTAAAGGAGTCACGAGAATCATGTCGGTCTCCGTATCCATGCCGCAGCTCGGCGAGAGCGTCACCGAGGGCACCGTCACGCGCTGGCTCAAGAAGGAAGGCGAGCGCGTCGAGGTGGACGAGCCGCTCCTCGAGGTGTCGACGGATAAGGTGGACACCGAGATCCCCTCCCCCGCGTCCGGCATCCTGCGTGGCATAGCGGTCGATGAGGACGAGACGGTCGCGGTGGGGGCGCAGCTCGCCGTCATCGAGGACAGCGAGGAGAGCGGATCGCAGCCGGCACCGGCCGATTCGCCACCGCAGGACGAGGCCGTCTCGCCCTCGCAGGACGAAGCCGTCTCGCCACCGCAGGACGAGGCCGTCGCTCCCCCGCAGGACGAGGCCGTCTCGCCCCCGCAAGACGAGGCGCAGCAGGACGCCGCCTCGGCCGATGGCCAGCAGGCACCTGCCGCGGCTGCCTCCGATGGCCAGAGCGCGCCGCCCAGCTACGCTCCGCCAGCGGCGGACCAGGCTCCGGGTTATGCTCCGCCGCCCGCGTACGGCCAGCCGCAGGGCTATACCCAGCAGAGCCCCTACTCCCGTCCGGCCGCGCCCGCGCCCGCTCCCGCGGCCGAGGTAGCGCCGCCCGTGCTGCCGCCGTCCCCGGTCGCGCCGAGCGCCCCGCTGCCCTCGGCGCAGGCAGCTCCTTCAGCCCCGTCAGCCTCGGCGGATTCCGAGTCGGCCGAGGAGGCCCAGCAGCCGACGGCGCTGCTCGGGACCAGTGACGCGCCCTACGTCACCCCGCTGGTCCGCAAGCTCGCCGCCGAGCACGCGGTCAACCTGGACAGGGTCGCCGGCACCGGCGTCGGGGGGCGCATCCGCAAGCAGGACGTCGTGGAGGCCGCCCGCACCCAGCGCGAGGCCCGGGAGGCCCAGGAGAGCCAGGCCGCGGCCGCTGCCGACGCGCAGCCGTCCGAGGGCGCTCCGGCGGCCGCCGCCCCGCAGCCGGGCGCCCCGGCCGCGGCGCCCGCGCGCCCGGCCGTGGCGGCATCCGCGCTGCGTGGCACGACCCAGCGGATGTCCAGGCCGCGCCAGGTGATAGCGCAGCGGATGGTCGAGTCGCTGCGCGTTTCTGCCCAGCTCACCACGGTCGTCGAGGTGGACGTGACGGCCATCGCGCGGCTGCGCGAACGGGCCAAGCGCGAGTTCGAGGCCAGGGAGGGCGTCAAGCTGTCCTTCCTGCCGTTCTTCGCGCAGGCCGCCATGGAGGCCCTCAAGGTACACCCCAAGCTCAACGCTGTGATCGACGGCGACCAGGTCACCTACCACGACACCGAGCACCTCGGCATCGCTGTCGACACCGAGCGCGGGCTGATGGTGCCGGTCATACACAACGCGGGCGACCTGAACATCGGCGGCCTCGCGCGCAAGATCGGCGATCTGGCGGAGCGCACCCGATCCGGCCGGGTCGGCCCGGACGAGCTGGCGGGCGGGACGTTCACGCTGACCAACACGGGCAGCCGCGGCGCCCTGTTCGACACGCCGATCATCAACCAGCCGCAGGTCGCCATCCTCGGCACCGGCACCGTGGTCAAGCGCCCCGTGGTGGTGGAGGATCCCGCCCTGGGCGAGGTGATCGCCGTCCGCTCGATGGTGTACCTCGCGCTCACCTACGATCACCGGCTCGTCGACGGCGCCGACGCGGCCCGGTTCCTCACCACGGTCAAGAACAGGCTGGAAGAAGGTTCGTTCGAGGCGGAACTGGGGCTGTAAGCGTCCGGACGCTCCGGCCGCGGGGGTGGCTGCGGAGGCACATGAAGGTCGCGGTAACCGGTTCGTCCGGTCTGATAGGCAGCGGGCTCGTGGCCAGCCTGCGCGCGGATGGCCACGAGGTCATTAGGCTGGTTCGTCGGCCGCCGCGGGCAGCCGACGAAGTCCGCTGGGATCCGCGCGCCGCCGACGCAGGGCTAGGCCCCGCCGTTCCCGCTGCCTCGTCCCCGTCTCGGGCTTCGTCCTCGTCCCGGCACTCGGCCTCCTCCCGGGCTTCGTCGTCGTCCCGGGCTTCGTCGTCGTCCCGGACTTCGGCCTCGTCTCAGCCGGACGAACTCAACGGGCTCGACGCATGCGTGCACCTGGCGGGGGCCGGCGTCGCCAGCCGTCGCTGGACGGCCAGCTACAAGGCGGAGATCAAGGCCAGCCGGATCCTCGGCACCCGGGCGCTTGCGGGCGCCCTCGCCCGGCTTGACCCGCGGCCCGCGACGCTGGTGTCGGCCTCGGCCATCGGCTGGTACGGGGACACCGGCGGAAGTGACGCGGACGAGTCGGCGCCGGCCGGGAAGACCTTCCTCGCCCGGCTCGTGCGGGACTGGGAGGCTGCGGCTAGGCCGGCCGCCGAAGCCGGCATCCGGGTGGTCCACCCGCGCAGCGGGCTGGTGCTCACCCCTGACGGCGGGGTGCTCGCCCGGATGCTCCCGCTGGCCAGGCGGGGCCTGTGTCCAAGGTTCGGCTCGGGCAGCCAGGCGATGAGCTGGATCTCGCTGTCCGACGAGATCGCCGCGATCCGGTTCCTGCTCGACCGCAAGGACCTCAGCGGCCCCGTCAACCTCACCGCTCCGGAGCCCGTCACCAACTCGGCGTTCACCGCCGCGCTGGCCGCAGCCGTCGGCCGCCGCGACCACCCCTGGCTGCGCGTGCCCGCCCCGGTCCTGCGCCTAGCCCTCGGCGAGGCCTCCGTCGAACTCCTGACCAGCGCCCGCGTCCGCCCGAAGCGCCTGCTCGAGGCCGGCTACGAGTTCCGCTACCCAGACCTACCCGCCGCCCTGTCTGCCGAACTCGCCAGCCCCTGAAGCCCATCACCGCTGACGTTTCTGTGCAGCGCTATGCCCACGATCCTGGGCAGCGGCGGGGAATCGCAGTGCAGCAGCGACCGATGAGTTTTGGCTGCGCGAGCCGTCTACACAGCATCGTGTAAGCCAACCGGAGGTGTCGGGCGTGCGCAAGGTCGTCGTGTACGAACTGTTGTCTCTCGACGGCGTCGCCGAGGATCCCGACTCCTTCCTCATCGACTGGGACGACGCGATGGACGCCAACCTCGCTGCTGTTATCGCAGCGCAGGACGCGGTCATCCTCGGTCATCGCAGCTACGGAGAGTGGGCTGAGTTCTGGCCGGGCAGCGATATCCAGCCATTTTCGGCGTTCATCAACGGGGTCGCGAAGTTTGTCGCGGCATCCGCGCCGCTCCAGCTGGAGTGGGCCAATGCGACTGTGGTCGACGGCGGGCTGGTCGAATTCGTCCGTGACCTGAAAGTCCGGCCGGGTGGCGACATCGGAGTCCACGCCAGTATCTCGGTGGCCCAGGCGCTGCTTGCCGCAGACGTCGTCGACGAGCTCAGGCTCGTGATCGCACCGAGGATCGCTGGCAGCGGACGAAGGCTACTCGACGGGTTGCCGTCGATTGGCCTCGAATCGATACGAAGCTCCACCTCACCGAGTGGCCACCTGCTTGTCGACTACCGCGTCATCCGGTAGCTGCCGCCATTCGCGACGACTTGCCGCTTTACCCGTACGCGGGCCGCGGATGGCTGTCGCCGTGCAGTGTCCCAGCTAGGCACTCCCAGCCAATGACACGCTCAGCCGGAAGCCGGATGATGGGGCTGTGAGCTTCGATCTGTATGCCTTCCGGGCATCCGGACCCAGGACCGTCCCGGAAGCCCGCCAGCTCCTGGAAACCGCCATGGTGGACAAATCGGCGGTTTGACCATGACACGGCCAGATGGTTACCGCCTCCCGGCCCGGAGATGGCGACGTTCATGGACGAGCTGGAGCGCCGCTGGCCGTCGCTGGACGGCGACCGGGACAGCAGCCCATGGGCTAGCTGGCCATTGTGGCAGCCGGAGGCTGGCGGCGGCACCGGGCTGAACATTAGCTAGTCGGCCGTCGCGTCTGTGCTACCCGTGATCCTGGAAATCGCCGGCCGCACCAACGTGATCATTTACGATCCGCAAGCCAGCCAGGTGATCAATCCGCAACCGTGATCCCGGCCACCGAGCGAGCCCGTGCATCCGGCACACCATCGGCCAGCAGGGTCGTCCGCGCGCCGAGCTCGGCTACATGTTCCTGCCGGAGGCGTGGGGATACGGGTACGCCGCCGAGGCGTGCGCAGCAGCACTCGGCTGGTTCGCCGGCGCGCTTCCCGGCGAGCCGGTGGTGCTCTGCACCCAGACCGCCAACGACCGCGCGATGCGCCTCGCGGCGAAGCTGGGACTCACCGAGGTGGAGCAGTTCGAGGAGTACGGCGCTGCGCAGTGGTTCGGCGTGCGGTCCCCGGTCACGCCGTCCGACCGAGCTCGCGCCCCGGCAGCGCGGATCCACGAGGCCACCGATCCGGCGCGGCCACGGCGGACCGCTCAGTCACGATGCGCCCGCTACCGGCCTGAGAGTCACGCCGCCTGCTTCGACGAACGCAAGAGCGTGGCACGCCAACCGTGCAGGTATCCTGCCTGCCCGCCGCCGGCTGACCATCCGGGCCGCCATGGACCTGTGATCGCCTGGCGCGCTGGCCTGACGGGATCGAGTCCGGCCGGCCGGCTGCCGGCGCCGGACTGGGCCGGCGTCGGCGGACCCGTCAGCAGGATTTCCCGCGCCCGGTGGTGCGGGTGCGGGCAGCGGTGCGGATGCGCCCGCTGGTGCCCGGACCTGCCGGAAGATCTGGGAAGATCCGGGCCTCCGGGA
>Ga0181525_10001494_pt1 | contig 19855 bp, 17 predicted proteins | sample PEATcosm2014_Bin_48_FD_121100 | JGI IMG/M metagenome (GOLD analysis project Ga0181525, IMG submission 121100) | Peatland microbial communities from MTU Mesocosm Facility, Houghton, MI, USA - PEATcosm2014_Bin06_10_metaG | ecosystem: Environmental > Terrestrial > Soil > Wetlands > Peat | place...
GACCGGTGTCCTTCATGCGCGGCGCCGACGCGTCGGCCGGCACGATCAAGTCGGGGGGCAAGACGCGACGCGCGGCGAAGATGGTCATCCTCGACGCGAACCACCCCGACGTCGAGGAGTTCATCTGGTGCAAGGCGCACGAGGAGAAGAAGGCGCGCGCGCTGCGCGACGCGGGCTTCGACATGGACTTAGACGGTCGCGACATCAACTCGATCCAGTACCAGAACGCCAATAACTCCGTGCGCGTCTCGGACGAGTTCATGGAGGCGGTGCTGAGTGACGGCGACTGGAACCTGACCGCGCGACACGGCCACGCCACCGTGCGCACCGTCAAGGCCCGCGACCTCTGGCGTCAGATGGCGCGCGCCGCCTGGGAGTGCGCGGACCCCGGGCTGCAGTTCGACTCGACGATCAACAAGTGGCACACCTCGTCAAACACCGACCGCATCAACGGCTCGAACCCGTGCTCGGAGTACATGCACATCGACAACTCGGCGTGCAACTTAGCGAGCATCAACCTGATGAAGTTCCTGAGCGAGGACGGCACTTTCGACGTCGAGGCCTTCAAGGCCGCCGTCGAGGTGATGTTCAGCGCGCAAGAGATCCTGGTCGGTGCGGCCGACTACCCGACCGAGAAGATCGGGGAGAACTCCCGCAAGTTCCGCCAGCTCGGTCTCGGCTACGCCAACATCGGGGCGCTCCTCATGGCCTCGGGCCTCGCCTACGACTCCGACGCCGGACGCGCCTGGGCCGCGGCGATCACCGCGTTGATGACGGGTCACGCCTACGCCACCAGTGCGCGCACCGCGGGTCGCATGGGTCCCCACGAGGGCTTCGCCGAGAACGCCGAGCCGATGATCAACGTGCTGCGCATGCACCGCGACGCGAGCTACCAGATCGACGAGAAGTTGGCGCCCGCCAACGTCCTCGCGGCCGCCCAGGGTGCGTGGGAGGAGGCCGTGGACCTCGGCACCCGTCACGGTGTGCGTAACGCGCAGGCGACGGTCCTCGCCCCGACGGGGACCATCGGTCTCTTGATGGACTGTGACACGACGGGCATCGAGCCCGACCTCGGCCTCGTGAAGTTCAAGAAGCTCGTCGGCGGGGGCAACATGGCCATCGTCAACCAGACCGTCCCGCGCGCCTTACGGGTCATGGGGTACTCACCCGAAGAGACGGAGGCGATCATCGCCTACATCGATGAGCACAAGAGCATCGTCGGCGCACCGGCCCTAAAGCCCGAGCACCTGCCGGTCTTCGCGTGCTCCATGGGGGACAACACCATCCACTATTCGGGGCACGTGCGCATGATGGGGGCGGTCCAGCCCTTCATCTCGGGCGCGATCTCCAAGACCGTCAACATGCCCGAAGACGCCACCATCGAAGACGTCGAGAACCTGCACCTAGACGCCTGGCGCCTCGGCATCAAAGCCGTCGCCATCTACCGCGACAACTGCAAGGTGGGCCAGCCGCTCTCGACGGCCACCAAGGGTGGCGTGGGGCAGAGCGCGCCGGACGCCGTTATCGACGTCGACGCCGCGGAGGTCATCGAGCTCTACGCCCGCGTCGCCAAGTTAGAAGCCGCCCTCGAGCACGCGCGCGACGAGGGCGCCCACGTCGTGGTCGGCGCCGTGCGCGAGCGCCTGCCCCGTCGACGGAAGTCGGCGACCTTCGCCTTCCGCGTGGCCGACTGCGAAGGATACGTCACGGTCGGTGAGTACGAGGACGGCCGACCGGGCGAGGTCTTTATCAAGGTTGCCAAGCAGGGCTCGACCCTGGCGGGGATCATGGACGCCTTCTCGATCTCGATCAGCTTGGGACTCCAGCACGGTGTGCCGCTCGCGACCTACGTGAAGAAGTACGCCAGCATGAAGTTCGAGCCCTCGGGTATGACCGACGACGCGGACCTGCGCATCGCCACCTCGCTGGTGGACTACATCTTCCGTCGTCTGGCGCTCGACTACTTAAGCCCCGTTGAACGTGAGGAACTCGGAGTGCTCTCGACCAGTGAGCGCATCCAGCCGACATTCCCCGAGATCGTCGAGCAGGCCACGCCCACCATCAACCTGCCCGTCCAACAGTCCTTGATCGAGTTCAGCGACAAGTCCACCGCGGACGAGTCGCCGTCGCTGCTCTCTCGTTCGCCCCAACGCGACGCGCCCATGTGTTACCAGTGTGGCAATTCGATGCAACGCGCGGGGTCGTGTTACGTGTGTTCGAGCTGCGGGGCGACGAGCGGCTGCTCGTAGTGTAAATTATCACCCGAAATTCGGTGAAAGTTGCACGCGATCTTCAGTGCAGTTGCGTCCGAACTTCAGTGCAGCTGCATCCGAACTTCAGTTGAGTTGCATTGATCTTCACGACAAACCGACAGTACTCGCGGCGACACGACACACCCGACGCACGCACACAGTCTGAACCTCATTGGTGCACCGCGGTTCAGCTTCTGTGTGGTACTCGCTACCGTGCCTTTGAGATTTTGCGGCGCAAACCGGCACCAGAAGATAAAGGTCTCGCCCACGTGTATCTTGGCAGAAAAATAGTAAAACACAGTGAAGCTAATAAAGGGCTTTGGGGCAGAAATGACAGTGAATGCCACGAAACATAGAAAAACACAGTAAGCCCGACTCGCCTATCAAGTGCGATTGATCTATGGCGGCTGACGAGAAGAGCGTTTTCCGAGCGCCGTGGACGCCGGCCGTACCGGTGTCGTAGGGGACGCTGGTCACCCTAACTTCTACGCCGACGCTGCGGAACACTCTTACCGACGTTCATCGCTGGTCGTAACGGACCTGGCACGACGTGTCGTTGGAGAACACGATGGTGAAGGTGAAGATGCCATTGCGCGAGCGCACCCTCGAGGTGACTCGGACGATCAACACGCTGCCGGTATCACGGGTCACCACCACCGTCGTGCCCGCGTGACTGCGGACCCGAGGGCGACCGACGAAGTGCTCACCGTGGATGGCGAGTTGGACCGTTCGTCCCGCGACCACGTGACCGGTGACCGAGGTCGCCAAGGGTTCGGGGATGGTCGGCGGGGTCACCGGCGGCGCGACGGCGGCCTTGGTGACGGCGAGGGTGAAGGAGAACGTGCCCGCGTCGCCCGTCGGGTCGCTCGTGGTGCCCGCGACGCGGTAGGTGCCGACCGTCAACGCCCCGCCCGTGGTGAGAAGTCCGCTCGAGGAGACGAGCACGTTGGGCGATCCGCTCGTCTGGACGTAGCTCACCGGGCCCAGGTTCGCCCCGACGTCGAGCTGCTGACTGAACGTGGCCGAGTCGGTGGTCGTCACGGACGCGTCGGTGGGTGCGCGCTGCACGAGCACGCCAACCTTCAAGGAGAAGGTGAAGGCGCCGGTGTCGCCCGCGCTGTCGCTCGTCGTGCCACTGGCGCTGTAGGTCCCGGTCGCCAGCGCACCGTTCGTCGTCACGAGCCCACTCGCGCTCACGAGGAGGTCGGGAGCGCCCGCGATTTGGTCGAAGGTGACGCCGAGGGTCCCGTCGGGAACGGCGAGCTGTTGGCTGTAGGTGGTCGTGCCCGACGCCTTGACCGACGCGCTGGTGGGGGAGGACTGCACCAGGGTACCGACGTCGAGGGTGAGCGAGAACGTGCCGACGTCGCCGCTGGTGTCACTCGTCGTGCCCGACGCGACGTAGGTTCCGGCGGCTAACTGACCACTCGTCGTGACGGCGCCGGTGGCGCTCACGACGAGTGCGGGACTGCCCGCGGTCTGAGTAAAGGTGATCGGACCATCGTTGTTCGAGGCGATGATCTGGTCGTTGAAGGTCGCCGAGCCGGCGACCGTGGAGGTGTCCGTCGTCGGTGCGCTCAAGAGGCCGCAGACGTAGTCCGCGTCGTAGCCGTTGGCCCCGTACTGGGTCATCGCGACGCGCGCGGTGGTGAAGGACGTGGTGAAACAGCCCGTCTCGGCGCTGGCGAGCGAGCCGAACCCGGGGATCCACACCGGCACCGCGGGAAAGTTCGACGTCGACGCGTCGGTGATGGCGCGCCACTGCTGGGAGGTTGAGTAGACGCCGACCTTCGTGACGCCGATGTTGGTGAACGAGGCGATCTCGCCCTCGATCATCGCGGTGTCGTTCGCGTAGGCGGCGGCCGTTGGCCCGTAGTAGCCGGCCTTCACCTCCCACGCGTTTCCGGTCTCCACGTCGAGCCACCACGGTGAGGCGATCGCGGCGGCGCTGGGGGCGGATGCACCGTCCGCGCTTTCGGCGGTGACCGCGTTGGCGAAGGACTCTCGGGCCGCGTTCCAGCCGTAGTCGAAAGAGCACGGTACCGAGTTGGCCCCGCTACAGACGTCGGGAGTCTGTTGGTTCTGGGGCCAGGTCGAGGTGAACGAGGGACCGGGGTCGCCGGTGTTGGCGTAGAAGGCGGGTGTCGAATTGACGGCGGACTCCGCCCACGAGAGTTCGGTCGCGAGGCACTTGTTCACGGTGAAGGTCATCCCACCGTTCGCCCCGATGACGCCGAAACCGGGGTCCTCGGGCAGGGAGTGTCCGCACTGGGGGTAGCTGATGTCGTAGCCGAGCGACGTGGCCGCGGGGACGGGTGACGTGGCGGACCCCGCGTCGGCGACACCCGAGGTCGCGAGTGCGAGGGCGCCGACCAACACGGCCGCGCCAAGGGGCTTCAGGAGGGGGAACTTCACGCGTGGTCAAGCCTACGGGGGTCACTCGCGGCGCTTCGAGGAACGCCCTTACAAGTTGCTGTGAGTGAGAACCCTCGATTAGACCGGCGCCGCGGGGGGCGACTCGAGGAAATCGATGGTCGGGACGAAGAACTGCGCCCCCGAGACCGCGGTCGAGAAGTCCAAGAGGCGGTCGTAGTTGCCCGGCGGGTCGCCGATGAACATGCGTTCGAGCATGAGTTCGGTCACCCTCGGGCTCTTGGAGTACGCGATGTAGTAGGTGCCGAACTCGTCCGACGCGAAGGATCCGAAGGGCATGTTGTCCCGGACGACCTGGAGCTCTTCGCCGTTCGAATCGGTGATGGTGTTCAACGCCACGTGGGAATTCGTTGGTTTGACGTCGTCGTCGAGTTCGACGTTCTCGAGCTTCGTGCGACCGACGGCGAGTTCCTGGTCCTCGGCGGAGAGCGCTCGCCACGCCGCCAGGTCGTGCAGGTACTTCTGCACCGCGACGTAGCTGCCGCCGGCGAACTCGGGGTCCTCGTCGCCGATCCACACCGCTTGCGCGGCGGCGAGCCCTACCGGGTTCTCCGTGCCGTCAACGAAGCCCAAGAGGTCGCGCTGGTCGAAGTAGCGAAATCCCTGCACTTCTTCCACGACGCGGACGGCGTCGCCGAGTCGATCGCGGAGGACCCGCAGAAACTCAAAGCAGAGGTCGAGTCGCTGCGCTCGCACGTGGAAGAGGAGATCGCCCGGGGTCGACGGCGCGTGGTGGCGATCACCGCTGAGAGCCTTGAAGACGCGAAGTTCACGCGGGACGGCACCGGAGTAGAGGCGAGGCCACAGGTCGGCGCCAATGCCCGCCACGACGTTGAGGGCGTCCTCGGGTGCTCGAAAGCCCACCGTGCGCTGCACTCCCTCGAGGTCCGTGAGTACCTCGCGCACCCGCTCCTCGGAGCCGCGCTCGACGGTGAGCACGAGAAAGATGGCTGACGCCGTCAGCGGCGAGAGTAGCGGCTGCGGGTTGACGGGCGTAGACGACGCGCTCGCGTCGCTCGATGGTTCGTGTCGACCGAGCACCGCCCGACGTTACTCCCGCGGGACCTCCGCCGGCGACTGGTGTTCGCCGTCGCCGTGCCGTCGGCGCCACCGCCGTACCTGTGCTATAGATACGTCGTCAATTTTTCCTAGAGCAGCGTGGCGGCGGGTGGGAGATGAAGTTCGACTCCCGAGCTCTCTCGTCGCGTCGTCGCTCGACGACCTGAGTGAGGGCTACATGGCGGCATTTGAGTGGAAGAAACTTTCGACGGGCGACAAAGTCATCTCGATCACCGCACTGTTGGCGTTGATCGCGCTGTTCCTCCCGTGGGAGACGGTGAACGTCGACGGTTATAGCGGTTCGCGCGACGGATGGGGCTCGGGCTACGGCTGGCTCGGGGCGCTGCTCGTCATCGCGGCCGGCGTGTACATCGTGGCCCTGCGCTCGGGTTCGAACATGCCCAAGATGAGTTACGGTCCGGGCGTCATCGTCCTCGGCGCGTCGGTCATCGGCGCGGTGCTCATCGTCCTTCGCTGGATCACGTTGCCGCGCGGACACTACGGAAACTTCGCGGGATCGGTGAGCTGGGGAGCGGGCGCTGGTCTCTACTTGGCGCTGGTCGCCGCGATCGTGCAGGCCATCTACGCCATACGAATGTTCCAGAGTTCTGGTGAGGCGTTGCCCTGGGCGAAGTGATCGCGCCCGTAGGGCGCTAGCTCTGGTCGACCAGCCGCTTGATCTCGGAGAAGACAATGCCCAGGTGGGCGCCGCCCAACGTGGGACTCTCCGCGACGCCGTCGCGGTAGACGCGGGCGAAGGGGCACCCGCCGAGCTGGAAGAGCACCCTGGCGAAGGGTGCGGTGGCGGCGTTGGCGGCGAAGCTGACGTACGACGGCACGAGGAGGTCGTCGGGGCAGACGCGCGGACGCGGGTCGCTCAGCGGCAGGGCGTTAATGAGGCTTCGAATCTGGTCGATCACGCGCACGTTGGTGACGGTGATCGCGCCGCTGCTCGACGTGACGCCGCCCGACGGCGTGGCGTAGGACGTGAAGTAGAGCACCGTGGCGCCCGCGGGAATCACGTCGCGCGCGGGCTTGTTCGCCGCGCCCGAGGGGGCGGCACTGACGAGCGCGGCGCCCATCGCCAGGGCGACCGCCGTGTGGCGCAGCACTCTCGAACCTCGCATCTGGGCTCCTCTCATCCGACGGCCTACCTCTACCTTGTCGCGAGGAGGGGGTTCGTGACAGGGCAACTGGACAATTCCCAGCGAATCGACAGATTCCATGGTCATCGTGGCCGTCCCGAGCGTCCGCCGGTAGCTCAGCTCCGTGGCCGCGGGCCGTCGAGGCGCTGGGCGCCTAGATTCTGGCAGCGTGACTCGACCAGTTACGCGAATCGTCGGTATCGACCTCGCGAGCGTCCCCGCGCGTACCGGGGTGGTCACGCTCTCGCTGAGCGGCCCTCGGGTCCAGGCGACGCTCGCCGAGGGGGCCGACGACGTGAGTCTCGTGGCGGCCGTCGACGAGGCGACCGTCGTCGGTCTGGACGCGCCCCTCGGCTGGCCGGACGACTTCGTCGCCGCGCTCGGCGCGCACGCCGCCTTTCACGCGTGGCCCGCCGTGGACCCGTCGATCACTCGGCCCGAACGAGAACGTCTTCGCCTACGGACCACCGACCGATTCGTGCGCGACCTCGAACTCGGCGTGACGCCACTGTCGGTCTCCTCCGACCTCATCGGCGTGGTCGCGATGCGCGCGGCGTCGCTGCAGAGCGCGTGGGCGAGCGCCTGGGGACAACGAGAGCCGCGCGACGGGCGTGGCCGCCTCGTCGAGACCTACCCCGCGGCGGCGCTGCGCGCCTGGGGCGTGCTCGCGTCCCGGGGGGTGCGCTACAAGGGCGGGGGAGGGCCGGATGCTCTGGCGCAGCAACGCCAAGAGCGCCAGCGCATCACCGAAGAGATCGAGTCGGGGTGCGCGCCGTGGCTCGTCGTCGAGGCGGCAGTGCGCGAGGCCGCGGACCGGTCGGACCACGCGCTCGACGCGCTGGTCTGCGCGTTGGTCGCCCTCGCGACCGTCCTCGGGGCCACGAAAGTCCCCCCGAGGGCCGATCGCGAGGTGGCGCGCCGAGAGGGTTGGATCCACGTGCCAAAGACCTCGTTCTCGCGTCTGGGCGAGTTGCTCGCCACGCGTTGACTCAATCGAGACGTTTGCGCCAGGTGACGATGCCGCCCGACGGGCGGGCGCCGAGCGCCTCGTTGACCGCGATCATGGCGAGGTTGCGTTCGTTGTTCGAGGTCATGATCTCACGCGTCTGGTAGCCGCCCGACGCCAGGAGTCGCATGGTGGCGACCTTGAGCAGACCGCCGAGTCGGTGTCCCCGGTGGGCCCGTACGACCAGCGTGTCCCACTGGTACGCCGTCGCCGGACGCTCGCGCGAGACCGTGAGTTCGCTGAAGCCGACGAGTTCGCCGCTCGCGCGCTCGCGCGCCACGGCCACCAGGAGGTCGCGACCCATGGCGTCGGTCCGTCGTTCGTGCTCGCGTAGTCGGGTCGTGTCCCAGTGCTCCTCCTCCAGCCCAAAGCCCGCGTCGGGGACCTCGATGGGCATGATGGCCATCAGGTGGGCTCGACCCTCGAGCATCGAGTCGGGGGTCGCGTCGCGCCAGGCGAGGATGTCGTAGTCCCGGGCGTGGTCGCGCCAGCGCGACTCGAGGCGGTCGAGGTCTCCGGGCGGCCGCGGCCAGGCGAGGTCCCGCTGGACGTTCTCTTCAACGACGTCGTAGCCGTGACGCGGCGCGAAACCCCGGTTGGGCCCGCGTCCTCGCTCGAGGGCGTCCTCGGGGACCCAGAAGAGGAGGGCGGAGCGACCCAACTCGCGGGCGGTCGTCTCCAGGTGGACGAGGAGTTCACCGCCGTATCCCTGGCGGCGGTGGTCGGGGTCGACGAAGAGTTCCCCGCGAATCCAGTGCAGGTTGTCCCGGCGGGTCACCTCGAGCGCGCCGACCGCCACGGGGCGGCGCGCGTCGCCCAGGACGAAGAGTTGGTGGTGGGTCGCCGCGTCGAGGTCGAGGGCGCGCGCTCGCCACTCCTGGGGCCGCCACCCTTCGTGACGGCCGTGATCGCGCAGCAACTCGGCGCGGTTCAACACGTTGAACCAGGCCGCGAACTCCTCGTCGTTGGTGGCGTCGACCCGATCGAATCGCACGACGAACCTAGGACGTGGCGACGACCGCGCGCCCGTCGGCGCTGGCGCTGATGTGTCGGCGCAGGTTCAGCATCATCGCGCCGCCGATCAGCGCCGTGATCCCGGTGCCGATCGGCCACCAGTCACCGACGTGCGCGCCGTAGTAGAGCGCCGTGATCGCGGGCGCGAGGCTGCCCGCGATCCCGTAGGAGACCCCCGCGGCGGCGTTGTAGCGACCGCGCAGATGCTCGGGCGCGATGTCGTTCACGATCGCCGAGCCGACCGGCTGGAGCATCGTCTCACCGATGGCGAAGACCACCATGGCCAGACAGAGCATCGAGATGGACGCCGCGGCGGGCAACTTGAGCGTGACCTCAAGGATCACCCAGAAGATGAACCACAGACCGGCCACACCCCCGAGGACGCGAGTGCGACTCTTGCCCTCGATGCGGTTGAGCACCCAGAGTTGGGCCAGCACGATGGTCGAGGTGTTGAAGAAGAAGATCACCCCGATGGCGTGCACGGAGATGTGGAGGTTGTTGACGACGAAGAGGGAGAGTCCCGCGTCGAGTGAGCCGTAGCCCCCGATCATCAAGAACACGGCGGCGACGACGTAGCGCACGATGCGCGTGTCGCGAAGAACCTCGCGCCACCCCTCGGCGCTCTTGACGGGGTCGTCACGGTGCTCGGTGACGGGACCGCCGTGGTGGCGCAGCGTGAGGTAGCCGAGCGCGGCCACGAGGCTGACGCCCGCGTTGAAGATGTAGAGCACGACGAAGGTGTCGGGGTGTTGGAGGTCGACCACGCTGGCCGAGATCAGGCCGCCAAAGCCGATCCCTAAGTTGACCAGCATGAAGTTGAAGCCGAAGGCGCGCTGGCGGTGCTCGACCGAGACCAGTCGCGTGAGCATGGTACTCATCGCTCCCCAGCCCGCCCCGCCGAAGGCGGCGAGCAGCAGTGCCGCGAGGATGGCCTGTTCGTGGGTGTGGGCCAGCGCCCAGACGACCAGCGCGGTCGCGTCGGCCGCGTAGGCGAACAGGACGACCCGGAAGGGGCCCACTCGGTCGGTGAGCGTGCCCCACAGGGGCGAGGTGCCCAGACCGACGATCGCCGAGAGCGCGAGGAGCAACGTCGCGAAGCTGGTGGAGAAGTGGCGCACGTTGTGCAGGTAGACGACGAAGAGCGACAGGGTGAGACCGTTACCGATACAGGCGACGAACGTGCAGAGGTAGAAGCGGCGCAGCGGGCCGCGGATCGACGACCGAAAGTCGATCGGCACGAGGTTCTCGACGAGTTTCACAGGGTGTCCAGGCTACTTGAAGGGGTTGGACCGCGATGGTCTCGCGGGTCAGTCATCGGCGAAGCGTAGAGCCCGAGTGTCACGTCAGCGGTCTCTTCGGCTCCGAACTCGACCGCGGCGAGGTACGCTGAGCGAAAGAGGGAGGTCTCATGGTTGCCACGTACGATGACGCGAACCTGGTGGTGCAGTTGATGCGCTGGGACGCCGAAAGTGGGGTCGACGACGCGCTCGCCGTACTCTTTCGTGAGGACTTCGATCCGGTCACCGCGGCCAAGGACGACGCCAACGTTCGTAAGGTCCTGACCTTTGGTGAAACGGTGGGCGCCCTGGTAAGGCACCAGGTGCTCGACGCCAACCTGATCGGCGACGTCTACTGGTGGGAGGGTATCTGGGGTCGGGTCTCGCACCACGCGCTGAGTGCTCGTGAGGCGGCGGGTGAGCCGCGGCTCTATGAGAACTTCGAGGCGCTGGCCAAGATGAAGTTCGGATAGTCGACGCCACTAGGGACGCCACGACGACCACTCGTGGTGGCGATCGGTGTCGGATCCACGATGCTCGTGCGAGGAATCACATGACGTCGGTGAGTTCGGGACAAAGGGGGGTAGGCTGAGGCCGTTAGGCCGCGCACTAACGGAGAGGTACCACCACGTGAGCACCCGAGTGGCGAAGAGCCGCGTTGACCTTCTCGAAGAGATAACGCCCGACGTAGAGCGTCTCTACAACCGTCACATGGATGCCCCGCGGCTGTGGTACCCGCACGAACAGATCAACTGGGGCGAGGGCGAGAGTTTCAACGACCGCGCCTGGTCGCCCGAGGACTACCCCTTGGGTGACGGCGTGCGCAGTTCGATCTACGTGAACCTGCTCACCGAGGACAACCTGCCCTACTACACCGACTCGATCCTCGAGCACTCTCCGCGCGGCCACCCCATCAGGGAGTGGACGTGCCAGTGGACGATGGAGGAGAACCGCCACGCGATGGTCATGCGCGACTGGGTCCACATCAGTCGATGCATCAACCCCGTGCTACTAGAGGATGGTCGTCGCGTCCAGATGCAAAAGGGCGAGGTGCCCCACCCGGCCACCTTCGCGGAGCTCATTGCGTACGTGTCGTTCCAAGAGCGCGCCACGCAGATAGCGCACCGCAACACCGGCGCCAAGCTGCCCAAGGACGACAAGATCGGTCGAAACGTGCTGGCCCTCATCGCCGGCGACGAGACCAAGCACTACCTCTTCTACCGCGACCTCACCCTGGCGGCGTTCGCCATCGACCCCTCGGCGATGATGATCGCGGTCTCCAAGCAGGTCAGCACCTTCGCCATGCCGGGCACCGGGCTCCCGAGCTTCACGCGCCACGCGGTGCGCATCGCCAAAGAGGGGATCTACGGTCTCGGGCAGTACCTCGGTGACGTCCTCACCCCGGTGCTGAGTCTGTGGGACGTCGAGCACTTGAAGGGTCTCTCGAAAGAGGCCGAGATCGCGCGCAACGAACTGGTCAACGTGAGGGCCAAGATCGCCGAGTCCGTCGAGCGCATGTCGCAAAAGGCCGCGCTGATCAAGTCGACGATCGGCGCTGCGACCTAGTCACTCCTTGGTGTTGGCGACGGTGCGGATGTAGTCCTCGAAGGCCTTCTGCTGGGCCTGGACCGCGCGGACCTGTCGCTCGTGCATCGAACCGCCGCGCGCCAGCACGTAGATTAGCGTGCCCACGAGCGGGAGGACGAAGATGAACAGGACCCACAGGGCCTTGGCCGGTCCGCTGAGGTCGTGGCTTCGAAAGATGTCGAGCACGACGTGAAACACCAGGATGATCCAGAAGATCATGATGACGAAGTAGAGGGTGGAGATGAACACGTCGGCGAGTGGATAGTTGGTCGCGAGCACGGTGAGTCCTTTCAGTTGGTGATGAGCAGTGTAGATTCGCCGCCACCGCGAGCACGAGGGTCCTAGGTCCTCTTCGGGGTGGACACGAACCGAGGACGGGTCTCGGGTCCTCTAGGCTGGCCGCGAAACGGGGGTCAGGTGCGCAGTTACGACGAAGCGATAGCGGACGTGGCGGCCGCGGGTCAACCCTTCGAAGTCCTCGAGGTCGAGCGCGACGGGTACTCGGTGCGCGAGTTCAAGAACTCGCCGGCCACGGTGCGGGCGTTCTTCGAGCTCGCCCGCGGGGTGTCGGGCACCTTCCTCGTCTACGAGGACGAGGAGTGGACCTTCGATCAGGTGATGGCCGAGGTCGACGCGCTGGCCCACGCGCTGGTGCACCACTTCGGGGTGAAGAAGGGCGACCGCGTCGGTATCGCCATGCGCAACTACCCCGAGTGGGTCATCTCCTTCGCCGCCATCCTCTCGGTCGGCGCGGTCTCGGTCTCGTTGAACGCCTGGTGGACCGGGGAGGAACTCGACTACGCCATCAACGACTCGGGCCTGAGCGTGCTCATCGCCGACCAGGAGCGCGTCGGGCGCGCGAGCGACGCCTGCGAACGCCGTGGCGTGCGCATCCTCGGCGTGCGCCTCGACGACTCAACCCACGAGGCCGTGGTCGAGCGATGGCGGGACGTCGTCGTGACGGGCGTCGCGATGCCCGACGTGGAACTCGTCGCGGAGGACGACGCGACGATCCTCTACACCTCGGGGACGACGGGCTTCCCCAAGGGCGCGGTCTCGACGCACGGCGCGGTCTGTCAGGCGATCATGGCGTTCTCCGCCGGCGCGGCCGTCCAGGCCGCTCGTCGCGAGGGCGAGGCGGAGGCGGGCAGCGGCCTCGCGCCGTGCTTCATCTTGATCGTGCCGCTCTTCCACGTGACGGGCTGCATTCCCGTGATGATGTCGTGCTTCTCGTGGCACTTCAAACTCGTCATGATGTACCGCTGGGAGCCCGAACGTGCCCTGCAGTTGATCGAGCGACACCGCGTCACCGCGTTCGTCGGCGTGCCCACCCAGGCGTGGGACCTCATGGAGTCGCCCAACTTCGCCAAATACGACACCTCCTCGCTGTCGACGATCGGGGGCGGCGGGGCGCCCGCGCCGCCGACGCTGGTCGCGCGGGTGGACCACGCCTTTACAGGCGGTCGGCCCAACCTCGGGTACGGCATGACCGAGACCAACGCTTATGGGCCGGGGAACTACGGCGACGACTACGTGACCCACCCCACCTCGACGGGTCGCGTGCCCACCATCGTCATGGACGTCGACGTCCGCGACGAGAGAGCGGCGTCGGTGCCGAAGGGGACGAGTGGGGAGATCTGGCTGAAGGGCCCGACCACGATTCGCGGCTACTGGCAACGCCCCGAGGAGACCAAGGAGACGATCGTCGAGGGGTGGCTGCGCACCGGGGACCTCGGTCACGTGAGCGAGGAGGGGTTCCTCTACGTGGAGGACCGCGCGAAGGACATGATCCTGCGCGCGGGCGAGAACGTCTACTCGGCCCAAGTGGAGTCCGCCATCTACGAGCACCCCGCCGTCTACGAGGCGGCGGTCTTCGGACTACCCAACGAGCGCCTCGGGGAGGAGGTCGCCGCCGCGGTGATGCTGCGCGACGGCGCCGATCTCACCGCGGAGGAGCTGCGCGGTTATTTATCCACGAGGCTCGCGGCGTACATGATCCCCACCCGGATCGTCTTCACCCACGAGCCGCTCCCGCGTAACCCGGCCGGGAAGTTCCTCAAGCGCTCGATGCCCGAGCGCTACTTCGCCAGCGCCGAGTGAATCGCCGCCAGGGCGTAGTCGGCGACGTTGACGTCCTCGAGCGCGCGCACGTCGTACCACTGGGCCTGGTCGGTGGTGCCTAGGGCCTCGTGGCGAAGTTCGCCGCCCGCGAGTGAGACGCGGTAGAGCACGCGCACGGTGTGAATGCGGTCCCCGTTGGGTCGACGTCGGATGTCGCTCGCCACGTCGAGCAGTATCGGGTCCTCGATCTCCAAACCGGTCTCTTCGCGGAACTCGCGCAGGAGCGTCTCTTCGGGGGACTCGCCGAAGTCGATACCCCCGCCGGGGAGCCACCACAGCGGCGGAGAAATCTGCGGGCTCGAGGAGCGCACCAGGAGGACCTGGCCCGCGTCGATGAGTATCCCGTAGGCCCGAACGCTGGTGTGCTGCTTACTCATCGATCCTTCGTCTTACGCGACCGGTTGGCTCGTCGGGAGGCGCGGGCCAGCGAGGAACGTCCTACGACATCCTTCGCAGCAGAAATAGTAGGTCAGGCCGTCGGCGCCCTCGGCCGAGGGCGCCGACGGCCTGACCTCTACGGGCATCTGACAGACCGGGTCGATCGCCGCGCGGGTCGACTCGACGCCGTCTCGAGCGTCACCCCGGCGCTCGAAGCGGTCGCGACAGCGCGGGGAGCAGAAGTAGTAGGTGACGCCGTCGCGCTGAGCGGTGGCGGCCGGCGCCGTGACGTCGACGCTCATCCCGCAGACCGGGTCGGTGGCGACGCGAACGCGCGACGGCGTCGCTCGCGAAAGCCACCACGCCACCGCCAACACCGCGGCCGCGAGCACGTTGAGCACGAGGGTCGCGCCGAGGGGGAACTGCCCGTCGAGCACCCGGAGGTGTCGACTCGGCACCAGCGCGGTGACGTGGAAGAGACCGTTGACCAGGAGTCCACTCGCGCTGATGACGAACCAGAGCTGGAGGAAGAGTCGCCCGGCGGAGCCCGCGCCGTAGTACCGGCGATAGATGAAGAGCAGGGGCAACGTCACCAGGTCGGCGAAGATGAACGCGACGACCCCGCCAAAGGCCACGCCGTGACCCCACAGCGTCGCCGCTAGGGGGATATTGCCCACCGAGCAGACGAAGGTCACGACCGCCAGGAGCGGGGCGACGAGTACGTTCTCGAGCACCGTCCACGCGCCGTGCCCGCTCCAAAAGAGGTGTCGCCACCACGTCGCGGGCACGTGGACGCTGAGGAACCCGGCAATCACGAAGCCCGCCACCAGCTCCTTGCGCACCATTTTGAGGTCACCGAGGGTGTAGCGCGCCGCCGTGGCGAGACTCTCGCGATCGCGAAGTCGTTGGCGCAGACTCCCTCCGGACTGCAGCGGCGGTGGGGCGTCGAGATGCACGCGCGTCGCTAAGCGCGCTTCGCGCGCCGCGTTGAAGAGCACTCGGGTCGTGAGGGCCAGCAGTACCACCATCACGGCACCACCGATGAGCTGGGCGAGGAGGAACTGCCACCCGAGGAGTAGGTAGAGCACGACGCCGAGCTCGACCACCAGGTTGGTCGAGGCGACCATGAAGATCAGCGAGTTGCTCCACGACGCGCCCCTAGCGAACATCGCGCGACTGGTCGCACTCGCGGCGTAACTGCACGACGAGGAGACCACGCCGAGCAGCGAGGCCGTGGCGACGGAACGGGGCGTCGTCGCGCCGAGGCGCGCGCGCAGTCCGCCGCGCGGCACGACGCTCTGGACGACGCCGGCGAGGGTGAAGCCGAGGACCAGCGGCCACCAGGTCATCCAGAGCATCGCCAGGCTCTCCTTGGCGCCCACCGCCAGCCAGTGAAGAAAGGCGGGAGTGGTGGCGAGCATTACCTAGCGCGTGGTGGGGAACCCGAGGTCGATCTGCGAACCAGTCGGCGGGGGCCAGCGGGTCGTGACGACCTTGGCGCGCGTGTAGAACGCGAAGCCCTCGGGTCCGTAGATGTGGGCGTCGCCGAAGAGTGAGTCCTTCCAGCCACCAAAGGAGTAGGCGGAGATCGGCACGGGGATCGGGACATTGACCCCGATCATCCCCACACTCACCTGGCGCGAGAAGAGCCGCGCCGCGTTGCCGTCGCGGGTGAAGATCGCCACGCCGTTGCCGTAGGGGTTCGCGTTCACGAGCGCGATGGCGTCGGCGAAGGTCGCCACGCGCGCCACGCCCAACACCGGTCCGAAGATCTCGTCGTCGTAGGCGCGCGTGCCGGGTCGCACCCCGTCGAGCAGGCTCGGCCCGACGAAGAAACCCGTTCCCACCTCGAGCGTGGTGCCGTCGCGCACGACCTCGATGTCGTCGGCGGGGGCCGTGGTCACGTAGCTGGCCACGCGGTCGCGATGCTCCTTGGTGATGAGGGGACCGAAGTCGCTCGCCGGGTCGTCCCCGGGGCCGACGGTGAGTCGATCCAGTCGCTCGGCGATCTTCTCGATCAGGGGACGCGCGACGTCACCGACCGCCACCACGACGCTGATCGCCATGCACCGTTCGCCGGCCGAGCCGAAGCCCGCGTTGATCGCCGCGTCCGCCGCGACGTCGAGGTCCGCGTCGGGTAGCACCACCATGTGGTTCTTCGCCCCGCCGAGGGCCTGGACGCGCTTGTGGTGCTTGGCCGCGCTCTCGTGCACCGCGCGGGCGACCGGCGTCGAGCCGACGAAGCTCACCGCGTCGACCCCGGGGTGCTCGAGGAGCGCCTGGACCGTGGTGGCGTTGCCCTGGAGGACGTTGAAGACCCCGTCGGGGAGCCCGGCCTCTTGGAAGAGTTCGCCCAGTCGCACCGAGACCGAGGGGTCCCGCTCGGAGGGTTTCAAGATCACCACGTTGCCCGCGGCGATGGCGTTCGCGCTCATCCACAGCGGCACCATGATGGGGAAGTTGAAGGGGGTCACGGCCACCACCACGCCGACGGGCTCGCGCACGGTGTGCACGTCGACGCCCTCGGCGACCTGCTCGGAGAAGCCGCCCTTGAGGTGTTCGATCAACCCACAGGCGTACTCCACGTTCTCCAGGGCGCGCGCGATCTCGCCCTTGGCGTCGGCGGTGGTCTTGCCGTGCTCGAGCGTGATCAACGCCGCGAGGTCGTCGGTGTGCTCGACGAGCAGTTGGCGCAACGTGAAGAGAATGTTGGTGCGCCGTGACAGGGACGACTCGCCCCACTCGCGAGCGACGCCGCGGGCGACCTCGACCACCTCGTCGATGAACTCCACTGTGGGCTCGGGAACGTGCGCGATCACCTCACCCGTGGCGGGGTTGAAGACGCTGGAGGCGCCCGCCGCTTCGATCAGTTTGCCGTTGATGAAGTGGGGAACGCTACGCATGAAGGGCCTCTCTCGCAGTGACAATCTACTGGCCGGGCTGCGCGTTTCGTTAGTGTGGCATTCATGACCCCACCCGACGAGGGACGCTCGCTGCTCGTGGCGGCGTCCGTGGAACCCGCGGGTCCGGGTCGCTTCAGCGCTCAACTCTCGCCGATCTACACCATCGCCGCTCACCCCCACGGGGGCTACCTGCAGTGCGTCATCGCCAACGCCGCCTTGGCCGGAGCGAGCGAGGTTGGCGCCTCGCACCTCCACGTGACGGCGATCTCGACCAACTTCGTGAGCGCGCTCAGCGTCGGTCCCGTGGAGCTACGGGTCGAGGTGCGCCGAGTCGGTCGAGGCGTCTCGTTCGTCAGGGTCGCCCTCGAACAACACGGCGCCCTCGCCACCGAATCACTCGTCACGCTCGGCACCTTGAAGGAAGGTTCGCGCGTGCGCTACCACGGTGCCTCGGCCCCCGAGATGCCCTCCCTCGAGCGGTCACGGTCGGTGGTCGGCGGCGACGACGTCGGCATTCGCAACGTGCTCGAACTCCGCTTGGATCCCGCGGTCACGGGATGGTGGGACGGCCAACTCTCGAGCAAGGGGGAGGTGCGCGGGTGGATCCGTTTGGACGACGGCGCGGCCCCGTGGTCGACCTGGAGCCTGCTCTTCGCCACCGACGCGTTACCCCCGGCCACGCTTCCGCTCGGGTCCTCGGGCTGGGTGCCGACCCTACAGCTCACCTCCTACGTTCGCCGGGTGCCCACCAGTGAGTGGCTTCGGGGCGTCCAGCGGGCCAACGTGATCGCCGACGGACTGGTGGACGAGCGCTGCGAGCTCTTTGACGACTCCGGTCAACTCGTCGCCTCCTCCACGCAACTCGCCATGGTGCGACTACCCGGCGGAAACTGACGTGTCCGTTGGTCCGCGGACCAACGACGACGGATCGCTCACGGTCCGGCCGCACCTCACGATCCCCGCCGAGGAGATCGAGTTCCGCATGACGACGTCGGGGGGGCCGGGTGGTCAACACGCCAATCGATCCCTCACCCGGGTCGTCGCGAGTTTTCACGTGGCTCAGTCCCACGTGCTCAGCGACGGCGAGAAAGAACTCGTCGAAGCGGCGTGGGGACCCGTCGTCCGCAGTGGCGCGAGCCGACACCGCTCGCAGCGTCAGAACCGATTCGCCGCCTTGGAGCAACTCGCCGAGAAGCTTGCGACGGCGCTCACCACCGCGCCGCCCCGTCGCGCGACCAAACCCACCAAGGGCGCCAAGATCCGACGAGTGGATGAGAAGAAGGCACGGGGCCGCCTCAAGGAGCAGCGACGACGACCCGTCGATGACTAGTGAGACTTCTCGATCTGTCGGGTGATCGCCTCGAGCGCCTTGTGCATGAGGCCCTCTAGGGCGGGGTCGTCGTCCTCGTGGGGCCCGCGCAGCGGGGTCAAGGACGCGTAGCCGGCGACCAACAGCGCCCCGTCCTCGTCGGCGTCCTCGTCGCTGACGTCACCGAGTTGCGGGGTCGCCGCGCCGAGACGCAGGGGCAGTTCGCCCTCGTCACTCAACGCTTCGCCGCCCGCCATCGGACCGGCCGCTTTGATGAGACCGGCCAGCGAGATGCGACCGCGCTTGACCCCGTGCAGTTCGTTGATCGGGACGTTCGGGACGTTGAGGTTGAGCAGGGTGCGCGAGGGTGCGCGGAACAGTTCGTCGAGTACCTCGATGGCGACCGCGGCCGCGGTGTCGTAGTGAACGTCCTGTCCCCACTGGACCGAGACGGCCAACCCCGAGAGCCCCAACTGCGCGCCGGTCAAGACCGCGCCGATGGTGCCCGAGTGCAAGACGCTCCGTCCGACGTTGGCGCCGGCGTTGATGCCCGAGACGATGACGTCGGGCTGATAGTCGAAGCTCCCGAGCGCACCGAGGATCGCGCACAGCGCGGGCGGGGCTTCGAGTCCGTAGGTCGGGATCGACTCCGCGCCGGCGATCTTGAAGCGTCGGTACTTGACGGTCGGTCGTTCGAAGACGTCACCGACGGCCGAGGACATGCCCGAGTAGTTACGATCCGGCGCGACGATGAGCGCACTGCGCTCGTCGCCGTGGGGCGCCTCCTCGATCCACCGCGCGACGCTGCGCGCCAGCACGGCCATACCGGGGGCCAGCACGCCGTCGTCGTTGGTCAGGAGTAATCGCATACAAGAAGCGTAATTGTCGTAGGTTAACTACGAGTGATAAGGACGCCACGGACCTGATGTTGCCTTCGGGAGAACAGATCGCGATCGCCCACGGCGACCAACGCGCGGTGGTGACCGAAGTGGGCGCCACGCTGCGCACGTACGTCAAAGGCGGCGTCAGCGTCATCGAGGGCTTCGCCGGCGAAGAGGTGCCCACGGGCGCACGCGGTCAGGTGCTCTTCCCCTGGCCCAACCGCATGGGGGAGGGCGAGTGGAGTTTCTCGGGGCGCCGCGCGAGAGCGAGCGTGGACGACGTCGAGCACGCCACCGCGATCCACGGCCTGGTGCGGTGGCGCCCGTCCACGATCGAGGCCGTGAACCAGAATCGCTGCGTGCTGTCGATGTTGCTCCACCCCTCGCCGGCCTACCCCTTCTTGAGCGAGATCCAGGTCGCGTACCACCTCGGTTCCTTGGGCCTGACGGTGACCACGACCGTGACGAATCGCGACGGGGTGCCCCTGCC
>Ga0181525_10001497_pt1 | contig 19834 bp, 19 predicted proteins | sample PEATcosm2014_Bin_48_FD_121100 | JGI IMG/M metagenome (GOLD analysis project Ga0181525, IMG submission 121100) | Peatland microbial communities from MTU Mesocosm Facility, Houghton, MI, USA - PEATcosm2014_Bin06_10_metaG | ecosystem: Environmental > Terrestrial > Soil > Wetlands > Peat | place...
CCCGATCCGCTGCGCCACCAGTTCGATATCACGCGGACCTTCGATCTTGGGCAGTACGATGCCCGCAGGTCGCTGTGGGATCACGGCGGCGAGGTCCTCTTCGGCAAGACCGCTGCCGCGATCGTTGATGCGAACCCAGATGCCGGGGAGCCCGCGCGCGGTCCGGAGATAGGCGGCGGCCAGGCTGCGTGCAATGGGTTTGCGCGCGGCCGTCACCGAGTCTTCCAAATCGAGGATCAGGGCATCCGCCCCGGCGCTTTGCGCCTTGGCGAGCTTGCGCTCGCTGTCCGCCGGTACAAACAGCAGCGATCGCACCGTCAGCCCTGGCGCGGTGTGCGCAGCATCAGCGCTGAACGCTTGCAGGTCGCGACCAGCTCGTCGCGCTGGTTGTAGGTGCGATGGATAAAAATCACGATGCCGTTCTGCGGCCGGCTTTTGCTCTCCCGCAGTTCGTGCACATCGGTTTCCACGCGCAGCGTATCGCCGTGAAATACCGGCTTGGGAAAGCGCACCTCATCCCAGCCGAGGTTCGCGACGGTCGTGCCCAGCGTCGTGTCGCCGACCGAAATCCCCACCATCAGGCCGAGCGTGAAGCAGCTGTTGACCAGCCGCTGACCGAACTCGGTGTGCTGGCGGCAATATTCCTCATCCAGGTGCAGCGGTGCTGGATTGTGCGTCAGGGCCGAGAAGAAGACGTTATCGGCTTCCGTGACGGTGCGGCGTATCGCGTGCACGAATTTCTGACCGACGCTGAACTGCTCGAAATAAAGTCCGGCCACCGCCGCCCCCTGCGAAAGCCCGCAAGCTGATAAGCCTATCGTACACGGCAAGCGCGGTGAAGCGCGCCACCGCTCGCTCAGCTCGGCGGAGATTTGGCGCGCGGCAGAGGCAGGAAGCTGTTGGTCTCGCGCATGAGCTGCTGGTACTCGGGGCGCACGCCCATGAGACTGTCCTGCAGTGCACGCCCGAACAATGAGGTCAACATCAGCGTGTTGAAAGCGGGCGCAACCACGGTCCACCAGATCGCGGGATTGCCGGCTACCGCGACCAGCCAGATGCCCCACCAGACCGTGCAGTTACCAAAGTAGTTTGGGTGGCGTGTATAGGTCCAGACCCCGGTGCGCAGGTAACGGCCCTTGTTGTGGGGGTCGGCCTTGAATGCCTGCAGCTGGCCGTCGCCGACGACTTCGAAGTAGAAGCCGATGCCGAACACCAGCACGCCTAACGCTGCCAGCAGGTTGAGCGGGCTGCCTGCGGCGCGCGTTGAGAGGATGCCGATGATGGAGGGCAGACCAATGAGGACGATGATCAGCGCCTGCGGTTCGGTGACGATCAGGAAGCTCTTCCACCAGTAGCCGCGCGCGTACTTCTGCCGGAAGCCGAGGTAGCGCTGGTCGCCGCCGGTGGTGCGCCGGTAACCCCACCAGCGCTTGGTCAAATAGAACCCGAGTCGGCAACCGTGCAACGAAGTGATCACCAGCAGCACCGCGGCGGTCGCGGATGCCGCCCCGCTCAGGCCGTAGGCAATCCATACGGGTATCGCGAAGCCGAATCCGTAGTAACCGTCGATCAGGGAGTGGTTGCCCTGAAACAGGCCCACGATCCAGATAGTGGTGATCGCCAGAAGGGTCCAGCCGGCGCACAACGCGAACACCGCTCCGTTGGAGGAGAGATCGAGCCCGAGCGCCGCCAGCAGCTGAGTCATCGGGAAGCTTACCCGCCTGGGTATGGATGATTGAGACCGGATTATTCTTTCGGACGCGCCCGTTCCGGGCGTCGTTCTCGGATGAGGCCTGTTTGAATCGAGGCTAGCGTTGCAGGATCGACTGGAACTGTCAATTTTGGCGTCGCTGCGTAGCGTGGCGGTGAGCCGCGGGAGTAGACTGCGCGTGTCGACGCGGGGGATCTGCGCGCGCGTATGAGAAATTCTTAGAAAGATTTCCATGGCCGATGAGCGACACGAATGGTTCCTGAATCAGATATTCCGTCACCGCGCGGCGCTGCATCGCTATCTGCGACGATTCACCTCCGGAGCCGAGGACATCGAGGACCTGGTGCAGGAGACCTATGTACGGGTCTACGCACTGCCGGACTATCAGGCGGTGGAGTCGTCCAAGGCGCTGCTGTTCCGCATTGCACATAATTTGGCGATCGAACGGGCGCGCCGACAGCACAGCCAGGCGACCGACAGCGTGGCGGATTTTGAGGCGTTAAACGTCTATACCTCTGAGGCTCCCCCGGATGAGCAGGCCGATGCGCGCCGTCGATTCGAGATGTTCTGCGCGGCCGTGGACCGGCTGCCGCCGCTTTGCCGTCGCGTGTTCGTGTTGCGCAAGGTCTACAAGCTCTCGCATACGGAGATTTCGGAGGTGCTCGGCGTCTCTCATAGCACCATCGAGAAGCACGTGGCCAAGGGGCTGCTGCGCTGCCGGGACTATCTACGGGAGTCGGGTCTGTTGGAAGGCAAAGAAGCGCTGGATGCGATGAGTCAGTCCGCCGTGGCCCTGCGTCGCACAGGCGATGCCGGAGATGCCGAGTGAGCGATATCGTCAAGCTGCGCACGCGCGCGGAGATAGAAGAGCAGGCGGCGGTATGGACCTGGCGGTTGGATGCCGGCCCGCTCAGCGACACCGACAGCCAGGCCTACGAAGCCTGGCTGCGGCAGGATCCCCGGCACCGGCGCGCAATGGAGGATCTCGCGAGGGTCTGGCAGGCGCTCGACGGTCTGGCCGAGGCTAAGCGGGGAGAGAAAATTGCCACTTTCACCGATGTGCAGCGGCGCGGTGCGCGCAGCACGCGGCAACGCTGGGGGTTTGCGGTGGCGGCCAGCCTGCTGCTGGCGATCGGTGCGGTGCTCTGGCTGCGGCAGGGCAGTGAGATCCAGACTCTCTCGACAGCGGTCGGTCAGCAAAGAAATGTCACCCTGGCCGACGGTTCGATCGTGTCACTCAATACCAATACCATCCTCGAGACGGATTTGAGCCGCCATCTGCGGCAGATTTATCTGCGCAAAGGCGAGGCGCACTTCCAGGTGGCACACGATCGCTCCCGGCCCTTCCTGGTACACGCGGGCGATGCGGTGGTACGTGCCGTTGGAACCGAGTTCGAAGTGCGGTTGCACACCGATCAACACGTGGACGTGGTCGTCAATGAGGGCCGGGTCGAAGTGCAGGACGCCAAGCAAGAGGGCCGCGGTGCCGTGCTGCCGACCGTGCGCGCGCTCAGCGCCGGGCAGGCGTTGTCAACGGCCAGCGCCGACTACGCCGTGATTCCGGTGACACCCGCACAGTTGTCGAGCGAACTGGCCTGGCGCGAAGGGGCGATCGTCTTCGATGGCGAGCCGCTGTCCGAGGCCATCGCTGAAATCGAACGCTACACGGATGCACGCATCATCGTTACCGATGCGCATACCGCGGCGCTGCCGGTCGGCGGCCGGTTCCGCACCGATGACCTGCCGGGCTTCATCGATGGCCTGCAGGCCGCATTGCCCGTCGCGATCCGTCGCACGCCCGATGGACTTGTCTACGTCGATCCCCGTCCCTGAGATCAATGCACAGGCGCCATTGCGGGTGGCAGCAGTAGCGGTTTTTCCGTCGCCATCCGTCTATTCATGACAGTGCCCTGACCACCGCGATTCCTGAGAGCGGTGGAGGGGTCGGTGAGGGGGAGTAATGCGACGCATGCTTGTGCGCGTCCTGGCATTGACGATGATGGGAACACCGGTGTTCGCCGACACCGGGTTGCGTCATTTCGATATCCAGACCCAACCAGCTGGACCTGGCCTGAACGAATTCGCGCGTCAGGCCGATATCACTCTCGTGTTCTCCTCCGACCTGGTCGCCAGACACCGGACCGCGGCAATCCGCGGTGACTTCACGATCGCGGACGGCCTCAGGAAGTTGCTGGACGGGACCGGCCTGTCTTTCAAGCAGGTCAGTGCCACCACCATTGCCATCAGCGCGCCCGAGGGAAATGGCGACCCGGCGGATCCGCCGACAGCGGCTCCACCCGCCAGCCAACCAGCCGCTGCCGGCGACACAACGATCAAGGGGGACACGAGCATGAATCATCGGAGCTTATTGACCCGCATAGCCAGCCTGTTCGCGTTGGGCGGTGCGGTGGCGGGTGGAGGCCATACGTATGCGCAGGAAGCGGCCGCCGCGGAGGCCACCGCCCCGACAGCGACAGTGGCCACGCCGGTCGATGCGAGCGCGGCCGACACCAACACGCTGGAGGAGGTGGTGGTCACGGGCACAGCATCCTCCGGCGGCCTGAAGAAACTGGATGCCAGCTACCAGATTACCACCGCCAGCCTCGAGGAGATCAAGGACGTCGGCGCATCCAGCGCCGCCGATCTGTTGAAAATCGTGCCCAGTGTCTGGGCGGAATCAGGCGGTGGCGCGGCGGGTCCCAACATCGAACTGGCGGGCTATCCCGGCGGCAGCGGTGCGCCCTACGTCACCTATTCCATCAACGGCTCGCCGATCTATCCCTCGCACAACCTGTCATTCCTCGACGACTCCTCGATGTTCCGGCTCGATGAGACGGTCGAACGCGCGGAAGTCGTGCTCGGCGGACCCGGCGTGCTGTATTCGGATGGTCAGATGGGGGCCACCGCCAATTTCATCCTGCGTCAGGGCACATCGAACCCGACCGGGGACATCGGCATCACCCTCGGTACCGAGGGCCTGTATCGGGTCGATGGGTTCTACGGTGGCCCGCTGGCGCAGAACTGGTACATGAGCGTGGGCGGTTTCTACCGCGTGTCCGATGGCATCCGTCCCTCGCAGTATCCGGCGGACGAGGGCGGGCAGTTCACGGGCACGCTGACCCATACCTTCGACGACGGCACGATCATGTTCTATGCGCGCGTGCTCCGGGACAAGAATCTGTTCATCGCCGATATCCCGCTGATCGCAACGGGCAGCGGCAAGGATGTCAGCTACTCCGCCTTCCCCGGCTTCAATCCGCTGACTGGCTGGTTCGCGGGCAGCGCGACCCAGGGCCTCTCCGTGCAGGAATGCCCGGGCTGCGCGCCGCTGACGGCCAATCTCGCGGACGGCCGCGGCGCCAGCCTGCACACCTTTGGCAGCAATCTCGACATCAACGTCTCGGACGACATATCGCTCAGCGACAAGGTGCAGTACACCGGCGGCGACATGCCGACCATCGGCATCTTTACCGGCGGAGCCCCGCCGACGACGCTGGCTGCCTACGCTGCCTCCGAAATTACCGCGGCCAACGGCAATGCGGCGGTGGTGACGGCGGGCGGAGGGCCGGCAACCGGCTACACCGCAACCTATGCGGGTAACGGCGCGGCGGTCAATCCCAACACCTACGTGATGACCAACGGCTTCTGGGTGGTGGACAAACAGCTGCAGTCCTTCACCAACGATTTGCGCTTTACGTTCGAAGTGCTGCCCGGCAATCACCTGACTGTGGGCAACTACGTTGCAGCCTACAGCTCGGATGACAGCTGGTACCTGGGCAATAACGAGCTCATGACGGCGACGCCGAACTCGCAGCTGGTCAACCTGACGCTCAACAACGGCGCCGTGGTGTCGAACAACGGCCTCACCGGCGCCTGCACCTATTGCCTCGTCGATCGATTCCAGGGTCTCAATATTGCCTTCTTCGTATCGGACTCCTGGCGCATCAACCAGTGGTTGTTCGACGCCGGCTACCGCATCGAGGAACAGAAGGTCAGCGGTACCATTGAAAACGACACCGCCGAGAATCTCGATGCCAATCCGCTGCATCTGTATAACAAAGGTGTCAGCGTTCCGAACGGCAGCTTCAACGTCTATGACTGCGAGCTGACGCTCAAACTCGGCAACGCCGCGCAGTGCGATGAGTTCGAGAAGATCAAAGGCTCCTGGGCCGTAGGCGGCACTTATGAGTTCACGCCGCACATGAGCATGTATGCGCGCATCAACCAGGGTGTGCACTTCCCGAGCTTCGACGATCTGCGCAATGGGACGCCCCAGACCGAGAGCATCCAGAACTACGAGATCGGCTACCGGGTGCAAACCGAGACCCTGTATGCCGACATCGATATTTTCGACCGGCAATTCAGCGGCGTGCCGTTCCAGCAGTTTGTGACCACGCCGGGCGGGGCGCTCGAGAACCTCGTGTTCAGTTACGGCGTGGACAGCAAGGGCATGGACTTCACCGGGCGCTGGGAGCCGATCCGCCACCTGAGCTTCAGTGTCACGGGTAACTGGCAGGACTCCGTCTACAAAGACATCGTCGCCGCGGGCGGTGCGGGCGCGGATGGCAATGTGCTGCAGCGTCAACCGCGCTTCCAGGCGCGGTTCACGCCCGCCTATGATCTGCCGCTGGGACCCAGCGATCTGCGCTTCTTCCTGACCTACAGCTACATCGGGCTGCGCTACTCCGATCCGGGTAACGCCCAGGTGCTGCCTTCCTTCCAGACGCTCGATGCCGGCATCGTCTCGGAGATCGGCCAGCATTTTGAGGTGCGCCTGCAGGGAAGCAATCTGACCAACACACTCGGTATTACCGAGCAGGATGCGCGCGCTGCCAGCGGTACCAGCGGCACCGCCGGTGGTTTTGCGCTGGGCCGGCCGATCTTCGGGCGCGAAGCCAGCCTGGGATTGAAGTACAAGTTTTAGCCGTACCCCCGCTGCGGGCGGGCGCAGGATGCTGGACATCGGCGCCCGCCCGGTTTTTAGTCGACCCCGACTTACTGTCGTGCTGACTGCGCCTTTGTCTTACTCTTGAGTCTCAACCGGCAAGCGGGGGCATGACCATCACAACTTCAATCAAGGGCACCGCCGGCGCTGCGACAGACTATGCCGACGTGCCGGACCTGCGAATCTTCGTGTTCGCGCTGTTCTTCATCTTTGGCGGTATCACCAGTCTCAACGATGTGGTCATTCCGAAGCTCAAGAGCCTGTTCACGCTCACGTATGGACAGGTGATGCTGGTGCAGTTCGCTTTTTTCATGGCTTACTTCGTCGTCTCGCTGCCGGCCGCAGCGGTCGTTCGCAGGTTTGGCTACCTGCGCACGGCTGCCATCGGGCTGCTGGCGATGACGGCGGGCTGCCTGCTGTTCATCCCGGCTTCCTCGTACGCGCAGTTCGGGATTTTTCTGGCGGCGCTGTTCGTGCTGGCAGCGGGTATCACCATCGTGCAGGTGGTCGCCAATCCCTTGATCTCGATGCTCGGCCGCCCGGCGACCGCGCACAGCCGCCTGACTTTCGCGCAGGCGTTCAATTCCGTGGGTACCACGGTGTTTCCCTACGTGGGTTCGGGCCTGATTCTCGGATCATTGGCGAACATCGATCCATCCACGCTCGCAGAGCCACAGCTCTCCGCCTTCCGCAGCCAGCAATCCCATGTCATTGCGCTGACCTATCTCGGATTGGCCACGGTACTGATCGTGGTTGCGGCGCTCGTCTGGCTACGCCGCAATCGGCTGGTCGAGTCTCCGGTCGAGGCCGTGACGGCGCGCCACGCATTCGATCTGCTGCGGCAGACGCGCTTCGGCTTCGGCGCGCTGTGCATCTTCTTATACGTGGGCGCCGAGGTGTCCATCGGCAGTGTGATCGTCAACTACCTGAGCCAGAGCAGCGTCTGGGGCATGAGTCAGGAGACGGCGGGCAAGTACTATCTGCCGGTCTACTGGGGCGGCGCCATGGTGGGTCGGTTCATCGGCGCTCTGCTGCTGCGCATCTTCTCACCGGGCAAGGTGCTCGCCTGCGCGGCCGGCGCCGTGCTGCTGATGCTGGCGATCTCATCCCAGACCACGGGCACGGTCTCAGGCTGGGCGCTGCTGGCGATCGGCCTGTTCAACTCCATCATGTTCCCGACGATCTTCTCGCTGGCCTGCGAGGGTCTGGGACCCCGCGCGGCCGAGGGCTCTGGGATCATCTGCGTCGCGATTGTCGGCGGCGCCATCGTGCCGCTGTTGACGGGGCATGCGGCCGACTGGGTCGGGCTGAAGGCAGCCCTGCTGGTGCCGGCGCTCTGCTATCTGGGCATCCTGAGTTTTGGCATCTATGCGCGCCGACCCAAGGCCGAGGCATAGATTCCTGGCGTTGACTCTGCTGTGCTTGCCGCTGAGGTCACTGGCGGCAGGACTGGGTGCGAACCCCGAATCGCCGCAGGTGCTGTTCGCGGATCTGTTCGTGGCGGTGCAGAGCGCGGGCATTTTCACCGACGGCAAAGCGTTTCCGGACGCCGCGCCCAGGGAGCCGCCCGCCCAGATCCTCGCTGAATTCCACGCGGCGACACCGCAGACACCGCAGGCGCTGGCGCAGTTCGTGGCCGCACATTTCGTGCTCCCGGCACAGGCCAGCTCGCCGCCATCGCAGCCAGAGCGGGTGCCCATCGTCACGCACATCGACCAGCTCTGGGAGGTGCTCACGCGCCGACCCTCCGAAGCACCGCGCTACTCTTCGCTGCTGCCGCTGCCGCGGCCCTTCGTGGTTCCGGGCGGCCGGTTTCGCGAGATTTATTATTGGGATTCCTACTTCACGATGCTCGGACTGCAGGAGAGCGGTCGCGAGGATCTGGTCGAGGACATGGTGCGCGACTTCGCCTTCATGATCGACACCTATGGCCACATTCCCAATGGCGCCCGCAGCTACTACCTGAGCCGCTCGCAGCCGCCATTTTTCTTCGCGATGGTGGGGCTGCTGTCGGGCAATACTGCCGGCGAGGCGTACGCGCGTTACCTGCCGCAGCTGCGGCGCGAGTATGAGTTCTGGATGCAGGGCGCTGCCGGGCTTCGCGCCGGCTCCGCGCGCCGCCGCGTAGTAGCCATGCCGGACGGCGCCGTCCTCAACCGCTACTGGGATGATCTCGACACGCCGCGCGATGAAGCCTGGCGCGAGGATATGGAACTGGCACGCCAAAGTGCTCGACCCGCTGCCGAGCTGTTCCGCGATATCCGGGCTGCCGCGGAGAGCGGCTGGGACTTCGGCTCGCGCTGGTTCGAAGACGGGCAGACGCGCGCGAGCATCGACACCACGCAGCTCATTCCAGTGGATCTCAATAGCCTGATGTATGGGCTGGAGAATGCGATCCGCTCCGGCTGCCAGCGCCGCGGCGATCGTGCCTGCGCAGGGCAGTTCGCACGCCGCGCGCAGCGCCGGCGCGCCGCCATTGACCGTTACCTGTGGAATGAAGCCCGCGGCGCCTATCTCGACTTCCGCTGGACGCAGCAGCTGCCCGTGGACCGCCTGTCGGCGGCGACTCTTTACCCACTGTTCACGGGGGCCGCCTCCGACACCCAGGCGGCCGCGGTGGCGAAGACGAGCATCCGGGAACTGCTGAAGGCGGGCGGCATCGTCACGACGCCGCTGACCACCGGGCAACAATGGGATGCACCCAACGGTTGGGCACCGATCCAGTGGATCGCGGTGGCAGGACTGCGGCGTTATGGGCAGCTCGCCCTGAGCGCCGCCATTGCCTGCCGGTGGGACACTAATGTCGAGCGCGTCTACGATGGCAGCGGCAAGCTGGTCGAAAAATACGATGTGGTGACCACCGGCCGCAGCGGCGGGGGCGGGGAGTACCCGACGCAGGATGGTTTCGGCTGGACCAATGGCGTCACACGCAAGCTCATGGCGCTGTATCCGCAACCCTGTGCGGCGCCCTGATATCGGATCAGCTCACAGCCGATCATAACAATCGGGTCGGATACTCATGCCGCGCGGCATGTGCCCATGAGCGCGGGCGAATTAGAATTGCGCCACCACCATACGGAGCGTGTGAAATTCCATGGCCACAATCGCGTTGATCGGCGCCAGCGGCAATATCGGCGGCAGGATACTCGCGGAAGCGCTGCAGCGCGGACATACGGTCGCCGGGATCGTGCGTAATCCGGAGAAGCTGGTGGCCAAACCGGATCTCACGGTCGCCCGCGGAGACATCGCCAATCCTGCCGAACTGGCGAAGCAGCTGCGCGGGGCGGCCGTCGTGGTCGCGAGTGTGCGCTGGGCCGACAACGCGCCGCAGCTACTCGATGCGGTGCGCCAGTCCGGAGTCCCGCGGCTGATTGCGGTGATTGGTGCCGGCAGCCTCGAGGCCAGTCCCGGGGTGCGCGTCATCGACACGCCTGAATTCCCGGCCGCCTGGCGCGCGGGCGCGGAAGGTGCGGCTCGCGCGCTTGACGTCTTTCGCGCCGAGAAGGGCATCGATTGGGTGGCGGTCTCGCCGTCGTGGAACATCGCGCCCGGTGAGCGCACCGGCAAGTTTCGAATCGGCGGCGATCAGCTCTTGCGCGATGCGGCCGGCGATAGCCGCATTTCGCGTGAGGATTTCGCGGTCGCCATCGTCGATGAGATCGAGCGACCGACCCACCATCGCCAGCGCATCACGGTCGGTTACTGACTCGGCGGGCGCGCATGCAGCGCCATCGCGATCAGCGAGGTGCCGCCAAAGACCATGTTGATGCCGATCAGCATGCCGAGCGCCCAGAGCGCGGTGCCGGGTAGTCCCGACAGCAGAATCCCGCCAAGGACGATGTCGAGCAGTCCGCTGACCAGCATCCAGGTCCAGCGGCCCGATTGGCCGCCGCGGTGTTCCAGGGCATAGATGATCGAGACGATGCCTTCGATGAGCAGAAAGGCGATCACGATGCCGGTCAGGGTCAGCGTGCCCTGAAGCGGCGCGTCCAGCAGCAGCACGCCGGCCACCACAGCGAGGATGGCGGAGAGCAGCGACCAGGTGAAGCCGGGGGCGCGACGCGCGCGGAACGTGGCGATCAGGCCGATGACGCCGCTGATGAGCAATATCCAGCCGAAGAAAATCGTTGCCGCCAGCGATGCAAAGGCAGGTTCCGCCAGCGCCAGCAATCCCAGCACGATCAGCGCGATGCCTTCCAGCAGAAACAGCTGCCAGTGATCGCGCACCGAGCGCGCGGCCGCGACGCCAAGCTTCTCGGCATTTAACGACGGTTGGTCGACCATGACGGCATCCTCATCGAAGAACAGGCTGATACGAGACCTCGAGCATAATACGCGTAATTAATTCGACCTCAGTACGGCCCCGCTCAATACTTCCTGTCTGCTGACAGGCAGTCACGGTCCCAGCCGACAAGCCGGATCTTTGACGCTCGACACACCAACAAAGAAGCCCGCATCGTTGCGGGCTTTTTTGTAGTCGACTGGTGGAGGCGGCGGGAATTGAACCCGCGTCCGCAAGTCCTAGACTTCAGGATCTACGCGCGTAGCCTATTCTTTGTTTCTCATCCGACGCTACCCGAATGGCAGGGAAGACGCCAGACCAGCTGACAGTAACTCTTAACGCTGCAACCCGTAGCACACGGCAGCGCGATCCTATGAGCGCGTCCCCCGGTTCAGTCGCATAGGCACGAACTGGTCGGAGGTCAGCTGCGACTAAGCAGCTAGAGCGTAGTTGTCGTCGTTGGCAACTAAGATTTGCAATGGTTATTAACGAGGGCCACTGCGCCTCGGCACGCCCCTGAAGGTTCGTAACCCACGTCGAAACCGGTCGCCCCCTTCAGTCAGTCTATTCTATCCGGTATGGGCCGCAGGCGCGACCCGTCGATTCTGGTAAATGGACAGCGCCGCATAGGCGGCCCGCAGCAGCGGTGCAGCCAGCCCGGCGCGCTGCGCGCGCGACAGCAGGTCGCCGATGATCTGGTCGGCTTCGATGGGCGCGCCGCGCTGCAGATCGCGGTACATCGATGCAGTCAACGTGGAGCCCTTGGCGGTCAGCACTTCGCGCGCCATCCCCAGGAATGCCTCGCTCGGGGGTTTGCCGACGCTGCGAACGACCCGCACCACCTCATCGATGAATTCGAGCGCGACTTCACGGCCGCCGGGGACCGCTTCGAGCTCACCGATACTGCCGCGCATCAGACAGGTGATGCCGCCCATGCACGAGAGCAGGATCCATTTCTCCCACATCTCGCGCTCGATGTCGGTGGAAAGCCGCGCCGTGAAACCGGCGCCTTGCAGAAATGCGTCAAGTGCGCGGATACGGGGCGAGGTGCTGCCGTCGAGTTCACCGTAGACCAGTTCCTGGCGCGGATCGAGCTGAACGATGCGACCGTCCGCATCGACAGTGGCAACCACCAGGCAGATCGCGCCGATCACGGGTGCCTTGCCGAAGCGCTGGGTCAGCAGATCCATGTGCTTCATGCCGTTGAGCACCGGAATGATCAATGTGCCCGCGCCCACTGCCGGCGCGAAATCCTCAATTGCCGCTGTCAATTGATAGGACTTCACGCCCAGCAACACGACGTCGAACGGCGCGCGGATCTCATGCGCCAGTGCCAGCTTTGGCTTGAGCTTCGCATTGCCGTGGGGACTGATGATCTGCAGCCCGTCTTTGCGCAATGCCTCGGCACGCGCCGCATGCACCAGGAAAGTCACATCCCTGCCGGCCTGCAGCAGCCGTCCACCGAAATAGCCACCGGTCGATCCGGCGCCGACAACCAAGAGGCGCATGATGCTCTCCGCTTGCCTTGCTTTGTTTGGTGCTCTAGCCGCGCCTCAGCAACCGTGCCTTGTCCCGCTGCCAGTCGCGATCCTTCTCGGTGGCGCGTTTGTCATGCTGTTTCTTGCCCTTGGCCAGTCCGACCTGGAGCTTGGCCCGCCCGGCCTTCCAGTACAGTTCCAGCGGCACGATGGTGTAGCCGCGCCGCTCCGTGGCGCCGATCAATCGATCGAGTTCGTTTCGATGCAACAGCAGCTTGCGGGTACGAACCGGGTCGGCCACCTTGTGGGTCGAGGCGGTGCGCAGCGGCGCCAGATGTGCGCCGATCAGAAAGGCCTCGGCATTGCGTATGTAGACGTAGGCCTCCGCCAGCTGAGCTTTGCCGGCGCGCATGGATTTGACTTCCCAGCCCTCGAGCACGATCCCGGCCTCGAGACGTTCCTCGATGAAATAGTCATAACGCGCGCGCCGGTTCTCGGCGATGACACGCTCGGTGGTAGCGGGTTTGGCCATGGCGTCATTGTACAGAGAGCGGCTTGAGCCCGAGCCGGCGCTCCGCCACACTGGTTGGATGCGAGAGATGACCCGTACGTCGCTGATCGCGCGATTGCCGCATGTGGTCTACCAGCTGGTCGACGACATCGAGCGCTACCCCGAGTTCGTGCCCGGTTGTACGGCAGCGCAGGTGCTCGAGCGCAGCGCCCAGGAAGTCGTGGCGCGCCTGGTCGTGCGGCGGGGCCCGCTGCGCACCGAATTCACCACGCGCAACCGGCTCGATCCGGATCGCAGCGTTCATATGCAACTGGTAGAGGGGCCATTCAAGACGCTGGAAGGCTCCTGGGACTTCTCGCCGGTCGCGAGCAATGGCTGCCGCATCGACTTCCGGCTGCGATTTCAGTTCTCCAATGCCCTGAAGTCGGCGCTGTTCGAGCCATTGTTCGAAGAGGCCCAGGCAGAGCTGGTACGCGCCTTCGTCGCCCGGGCCCAAAGCCAGCCGGAATGAGGGGACGCAGCCCATGAGCAAATGCTGCCGATTCGTCTGCGATACGCCCGCGGGCATCCGCGAGTGCCAATTGACGCTGCCCGATGCGGCGGATATCGCCGCGGCCATCGAAGCGGCGAGGCACGTGCTCGGCGATGACGCCGCCGCCTGGCAGACCGCAGTCGCGGGTATCTTCGGCAGCGTGCGCGAGCGCAGCCACATACCGGCCGATGGCGATCGGATCGAGCTCTACCGGGAATTGCTGATCGATCCGCGTCGTGCGCGCCGCGATCGTGCGGCCAGGGGCGTCAGGCGCCCGGGCTAGGACATCCGGTTGCACGGAGCCCGCCCTCAGCCTGGCTTCAGTGTCCGCCGTAGCCGCGCGGCTCGGGGGCCTGGGCACCGCGATTGCTCAAGGGTGCAAACGGGGCGCTGGTGACATTGCTGTCGACGCGCGCGACCAGATTGTTGGCAAAGAAAATGGCCACGTGGCCGCGACCGGGGCTCTTCAAGCGCTTGGTTTTCAGATAGTAATCATAGTCCCAGCGGGTATTGTCGAAGGCGCCCGGCACCATGGGCGTGCCCAGCAGGTAACGCACCTGGCTGTGGGTCATGCCGGGCTTTACCTGCGCGATCACGACCGGATCGAGGTAGTTGCCCTGCTGGATCGGCATGCGATAGACGCAGCCGCTGGCGGCCAGCACGGCCGCGGCGGCGGCCAATGCGCGCCAGGCAGCGCGGCGAGCTTGCGCGAAGTGTCTGTAGCGGCCCATTCTCATGCGACAATCATACCGTATCGTCCGTTCGGAACACGCTCCGATCGAGGTTCATGGTGGAAGGCAAGGACCTGCGTAAAGCGGGGCTCAAGGTCACACTGCCGAGGCTGAAGATTCTCGAGATTCTCGAGGGCAGCCAGACCCGGCATATGTCGGCCGAAGAGATCTATAAAAAACTGCTCGACTCCAGCGAGGATATCGGCCTCGCGACGGTCTATCGCGTGCTCACGCAGTTCGAGAGCGCGGGACTGGTGTCGCGCCATCATTTCGAGGACGGCATGGCCGTTTTCGAAATCAACCACGGTAACCACCATGACCACATCGTCTGCATGGATTGCGGGCTGGTGGAGGAATTCGTCGACGCGGAGATCGAGACCCGGCAGAACGCCATTGCGCAGCGCCTGGGTTTCACGATCGAGGAGCACTCGCTGGTGCTCTACGGCCGTTGCCAGCGCCAGAACTGCCCCTCACGCAAGCTCGCACGCAATCGCATGCATCTGAGCCGCGCGCCCGGCTAGAGGGTCCGCTGGACGACAAGCTAGGCGCGATCGGGGCGCGCGCGCTGCACCCGGCGCCGCGCACCGGTTGCGGCACTGGCCTCGGGCGCGGCAACCGCGGCGGCGGCGGCGGCGGGGACGGGGACGGGGGCCGGTGAGGCCGCCGATGCAATCATCTCGAGCGCATGCGCCTGGGCGCGCTGCGTGATCTGCACGCCACCGAGCATGCGCGCGATTTCCTGCACGCGATCCTGCCCGCTGAGCGCATTGACGCGAATGCGGGTGATGGCACCATCGCTGGACTTGGTGACGCGCAGATGCTGGTGGCCCTGGGCGGCCACCTGCGGCAGATGCGTGACGCACAACACCTGGCCCGCGGTGCCGAGCAGGCGCAGTTCGCGCCCGACGATTTCCGCCACGGCGCCGCCGATGCCGCTGTCGACCTCATCGAACACCATGCAGCGAGCGGTATCGGCCGCGCAGGATACCTGCACGGCCAGCGACAGGCGCGCGAGCTCTCCGCCCGAGGCGACCTTGGCGACGGCGCGCGGCGCCTGCCCGACATTGGTACTGACGCGAAATTCGATCTGATCGATGCCGTGCGCGGCCGGCTCGGCGCTGTCGAGCGGCGAGACATCGATCAGGAAGCGGCCGCCGCCCATCCCCAGGGCCTGCATGCGCGCGGAGATATCCTTCGCCAGCGCGCGCGCGGCCGTGGCGCGGCGCGCGGAGAGTTGCCGTGCGGCCTCCTGGTAGCTGGCGAGCGCCGAGGCCAGTTGCGCGCGCAGCGCGCCGCGCTCCGACGCGGCGGACTCGAGCCCGGCCAGCTCCGCGGCCAGCGCCTCGCGCCGTTCGGGCAGCGCATCGCCGGCGATGCGGTGCTTGCGTGCGAGCTCTTCGATGGCCGCCAGCCGGCGCTCGATGGCATCGGCGCGTTGCGGATCGATCTCCAGCGCATCCAGGTATTGCTGCAGGCTGTGGCTGGCCTCCTTGACGCGCATTTCCGCCTCCTCGATCAGGGGCGTGAGTGCCTGCAGCTCGGCATCGAGCGAGCCGCCCTGGCGCAGCGACACCAGCGAGCGCGCCAGCAGCGCATGGGCCGTGGGGCCATCCGACTCGTACAGGCACTCGAGCGCGCCGCGCACGGCGCTAAGCAGCCGGCCGCGATTGGCCAGGCGCGCGTGCTCGGCATGCAGCTCGGCGATCTCGCCGGGTTTGAGCGCCAGGGCGTCGATCTCCTGCAGCTGATGCCGCAGCAGATCGAGCCGCGAGCCGCGTTCATCGGCGGCGCTGTCCACCTGCAGGCTGCGATTGAGCAGCGTCAGCCAGACGCTGTGCGCGGAGCGCACCTGACCTGCGAGGGATTCGAGTTTGCCGTAGCTGTCGACCAGCGAGCGCTGCGTCGCCGGCCGCACCAGCGACTGAAACTCGTGCTGGCCGTGAATGTCGATCAGCAGCGCGGCGGCGCGGCCGAGCACCTGCAGCGGTACCGGCTGGCCGCCGAGCCAGGCCCGGCTACGCCCATCGCTACCGATCACGCGGCGGAGCACGAGCTCGCCCTCGTGCGCGATGGACTGCTCATCGAGCAGGTGCCGAAGCTCCCCGCCTACCCCTGCCACATCGATGGTGGCCGACAGCTCGGCCCGCTCGGCCCCGGTGCGTACGACATCGCCGCCCGCGCGGCCACCGGCCAGGAGCTCCAGCGCATCGACGATGATGGACTTACCCGCGCCGGTCTCGCCCGTGAGCACGGTCAGTCCGCCGCTGAACTCCAGTTCGACACTGTCGATGATCGCGAAATCGCGGATTTGCAGGTAGCGCAGCATGCTTCAGCGCTCGTGCCGCCAGCCGCCCAGGCCCCAATGGAGCTTGGAGCGCAGCAGCCGGTAGTAGTCGTAGCCGGGGGGGTGCAGCAGCGTCACGCTGCGGCCCGCGGGCGCGATTGACAGCCGCCAGTCGAGCTTGAACTCACCGAGCAGCCCGGCATCGCAGGTCACCTGCACGGTGACATCGCGCGGCGCCACCAGCGTGATATCGATGCGCGATCCGCCGGGCACGATGATCGGCCGATCCGAGAGCGTATGGGGACTGATGGGTGCCACGACCAGCACATCGAGGCCCGGTTCGACGATGGGGCCGCCGCAGGAGAGCGCGTAGGCGGTCGAGCCGGTAGCGGTGGCCACCACCATGCCGTCGCCGCCGTGAGTGTTGACGTAGCGATCATCGACGCGGGTCTCGAAGGTCAGCATGCGGCCGGTTTCGAGCCGATTGAACACCACGTCGTTGAGCGCGTAGCTGGAAGCCTCGACGCCGGCTGGGGAGATCAGCCGCGCCTGCAGCAGCGGGCGGCGATCCGGAACGCACTCGCCGGCGAGTGCGGCATCGAGTGACGCCAGCATGTCCTGCGGCAGCACATCGGTCAGGAAGCCGAGCGTGCCGCGATTGATGCCCAGCAGCGGAATGTCGTATTCGGCCACCAAACCGGCGGCGTACAGCAGCGTGCCATCGCCGCCCACGGCAATCACCAGGTCCGCGCGCTCGATGAATTGCGCCAGCGGCAGCACGCGAGCGCCGGGCGGCGCGTAGGCCGCTTCGCTGTCCTGCGGTGCCAGCACTTCCAGGCCGCGCGCGAGCAGCTCGGGCACCAGCACCAGGCAGCTCTCGGCTACCCGCGGGTCCCGGAACTTGCCTACCAGGATGCAGGTGCGCATGGGCTTGGGCATGATGGTTAGTCTTGTAGCATGGCTCAACGGCCGCGGCCACGCGCAAACTTGCCATATTGCAGCGTGAAGGGCGGCAGTGCGGCAGGGTTCATAGATCATAGTGAGCGCAGTGCTTGACGAGGCTGCCGCTCACTGGTTAGCTCCGGGCTGCCATGGCACCTGACAATAAAGACGAGGGACTTAACGAACGCGCCCAACGTCTGCTGCGCGTGCTGGTGCAAAGTTATATTCGTGATGGTGCCCCCGTGGGCTCGCGCTCGCTGTCGCGCGACTCGGGGCTGTCGCTCAGCTCGGCCACGGTCCGCAATGTGATGGCTGACCTCGAAGGGATGGGCTTCGTGACCTCGCCGCACACCTCGGCCGGACGCGTGCCCACCGACAAGGCGTATCGCTTCTTCGTCAATTCCCTGCTGCGCGCGCAGCTGCCGGCCGACGATCTGAGCCTCGAGGAGATTCGCCGCCAACTGGATCTGCCGGCGGACAGTTCCAAATCGCTGGTCGCCACCGCCTCGCAGCTGCTCTCGAATATCACGCACCTGGCCGGGGTGGTCACACTGCCGCTGGCCCAGACCGCCTCCCTGTCGCAGATCGAATTCCTGGCGCTGTCGGAAAATCGCGTGCTGGTGGTACTGGTGCTGAATGATCGGGAAGTGCAGAACCGCGTCATCCAGCTGGAGCGACACTATTCCCCCGAGGAGCTGCGCCGCGCCGCGAATTTCCTCAATGAGCATTGCGTCGGTCGCACGCTGCCCCAGATTCACTCCGAGCTGGTGCAGCAGCTCAAGGAAACGCACGAACATCTGAACCAGGCCATGCTCGATGCGATCGCGATGGCGCAGCGTCTGTTCTCTCAGGGCAGTCCCACCGAGGACATCGACTACGTCATCGCCGGGGAAACCAACCTCATGCAGCATGGCGAGAAGGCCAGCGTCGATAAGCTCAAGCGCCTGTTCGAGGCCTTCAACGAGAAGCGCGACATGCTGCATCTGCTCGATCAGAGCCTGAAAGCCGAAGGCATCCAGATCTTCATCGGCCAGGAATCCGGCTACCACATCCTCGATGACTACAGCGTCGTGACGGCGCCCTACAGCTCCGAGCAGGGCGTGGTCGGCGTGGTGGGCGTCATCGGTCCCACGCGCATGGCGTATGAGCGCGTCATCCCGCTGGTCGACCTGACCGCCAAGGTTCTCAGTTCCGCCTTGAATTCGCGCCGATGAGCGCCATGTAGGGAATACAGGGCGGTACGGCTGCTCGAAGTGGTATTAGATGTTCTTTTTAAGAACATGATCTGGGAAGGTTTTTACTGATGAATGAGGCCACAGACAACAACGGCGCATCGGGGTCACCGCAGCAGGGCGCCGCGCCAGAGGCTGGCGGCGCGGGCGAGCCCGGCGACACCGCGCAGCTGCGCGCGGCGCTGGCCCAGGCCGAGGAGAATGCGCGCCAGCAGAAGGATCTGTACCTGCGCAGCGCGGCCGAACTGGACAATGTGCGCAAGCGCGCACAGCGCGACATCGAGAGCGCGCACCGCTACGGCCTCGAGCGGTTCGCGACCGAGCTGCTGCCGGTGCACGACAGCCTGGCACTGGCGGTCAAGAATGGCGCCGGCGGCGATGCGCAGAGCGTGCTCGCGGGCCAGGAGGCCACGCTGAAGCTGCTCGAGCGCGCCTTCGAGAAGCTTTCCATCCGCCAGATCGATGCCAGCGGGCAGCGCTTTGATCCCAGCACCCATGAAGCGGTGCTGATGCAGCCCACGGCCGATGCGCCGCCCAATTCGGTGCTGACGGTGGTCCAGCCCGGCTACGAACTCAACGGTCGGCTGCTACGCCCGGCGCGCGTCGTGGTCGCCACGGCGCCGGCCGGTAAATAGGCGCGGCGCCCTTATACATGGATCGGTGGTAATCCCTTGAAACGAAAGCCCCGGTCCCCATCTAGTCGTTCATGACGATGAAGTTATGTGGAGTTGATCTATGAGCAAGGTAATCGGCATTGACCTGGGCACCACCAATTCGTGCGTGGCGATCATGGAAGGCGGCAAGCCGCGCGTGATCGAGAACAGCGAGGGTGATCGCACCACCCCCTCGATCATCGCCTTCAGCAAGGACGATGAAGTTCTGGTCGGCCAGTCGGCCAAGCGCCAGGCGGTCACCAATCCGCAGAACACCCTGTTCGCGGTCAAACGGCTCATCGGCCGCAAGTACGACGACGAGGTCGTGCAGCGGGACATCAAGATGGTCCCCTACAAGATCGTCAAGGCCGATAACGGCGATGCCTGGATCGACGTCCATGGCAAGAAAATGGCGCCGCCGGAGATTTCCGCGCGCGTGCTGATGAAGATGAAGAAGACCGCCGAGGATTATCTGGGTGAGACGGTCAGCGAGGCCGTCATCACGGTACCGGCCTACTTCAATGACTCCCAGC
>Ga0181525_10001498_pt1 | contig 19826 bp, 18 predicted proteins | sample PEATcosm2014_Bin_48_FD_121100 | JGI IMG/M metagenome (GOLD analysis project Ga0181525, IMG submission 121100) | Peatland microbial communities from MTU Mesocosm Facility, Houghton, MI, USA - PEATcosm2014_Bin06_10_metaG | ecosystem: Environmental > Terrestrial > Soil > Wetlands > Peat | place...
ATGTCTCACGTTGGGCGCCGAGACGTCGCGCCATCAGTGGGCTCTCGCGATCATTTCAGTCTCTGGAGCTCTTCACTGACCTAACTATCAGCGAGAATCTCGCCGTTTCAGAAGATGCGTCACCCTGGTATCGCTGTGTCAGCGACTTCATTTGGCCCGGACGCATTCAACTGGGATATGCCGCGTCAGAAACATTGCGAAGCTTCGAACTCGAGCATCTGATGAATCAGAAGCCCTCTGAGATCTCCTTCGGGCAGCGAAAGACTGTCGCGATCGCGAGAGCAATTGCCAGTTCGCCCTCTGTGCTCCTCCTCGATGAGCCTGCTGCGGGCCTGGACGATCACGAAGCCGCCGAGTTGGCGACTTTGATCCGCAGACTGGCGGACGAGTGGGGCATCGCCCTCCTTCTTGTGGAGCACAAGGTGGATATGATCATGTCAGTTAGCGACCGAATTACCGTTATGCAGAATGGCTCGGTCCTGGCATCGGGATCGCCCGAGGAGATCAGAAGCAATCCTGACGTGATCGTTGCGTATCTTGGCGAGTCGGGTCCCGTACCCGTTGTTCCGGGACACGGGCCCGTCATTTGAGTTGCGAACAATCCGACCAGTTGGTATGTTTACTAACAGGCCAAATTGCAAGTCAATTTAGTCGAATACGAAAGGATATATCAGCGAATGCCTGGACCTCTTGATGGTATACGTGTGCTGGATATCTCAACGATGCTCGCAGCCCCGCTCGCAGCCCAAATCCTTGGTGACTACGGTGCCGACGTAATCAAGGTAGAACATCCAGTTCGTCCGGATTCCTTGCACAACCACGGCGTGAAGGTCAACGGATTTTCTCTTTACTGGAAGCAAGTCGCGCGCAACAAGCGTTGCGTGGCAATTGACTTCTCGACGGAAGAGGGTGCGAAACTGCTCCTTGAAATGGTTGCGAAAGCCGACGTGGTCATTGAGAATTTCCGCCCCGGGACACTAGCTCGCTGGGGCCTCGGATGGGAGCAACTCCAAGCGGCCAATCCCAACATCATTGTTTTGCGCATTACTGGATACGGTCAATACGGTCCCTACTCGGGGCAGGCAGCATTCGGAACGGTCGTCGAAGCGATGAGCGGATTAGCTGCAATCACAGGGGAAGCCGACGGCGGCCCAATACTCCCTAACTTCGGGCTGGCAGATTCCATTGCTGGCGTTACGGGTGCTGGAGCTATCGCGATGGCACTTTACCATCGCGACGCGAAGGGAGGTGGCGGACAAGAGATCGACCTCAGCCTCCTCGCTCCGATTATGTCGGCCGTCGGCATCGGTCCCGCGATCTATCAAAAGACGGGCGCGCTCCAATCCCGACTTGGGAGTCGCGGTGACGGGGGGACCGCACCTCGCAACGTGTATAAAACTGTGGACGGAGGCTGGGTCGCTTTGTCGGCGGTGGCGCAGTCTGTAGCCGACCGAGTGTTTACGGTCATCGGTCACGAGGAGTATCTCGAATTGCCGTGGTTCCAGACGAATTCTGGACGATGGGACCATGTGGACGAGGTCGACGCTCTCGTTGGGGAGTGGATCGGCGCTCGAAGCCAAGAGGAAGTACTTCGGCTTTTTTCAGAAGCAGGTGCCGCAATTGGTCCCGTCAACACTGCTAAAGATATTCTCGAAGACCCACAAGTAATTGCCGCCCAGTTTCTCGTCCACATCGAAGACAATGACGTTGGCGATGTTGTGCAGAACGCTCCGCTCTTCAAGATGAGCAAGACTCCAGGCAAGATACGTTTTCTTGGTGCCGCCCACGCTAGTTCTTCTGACGAGGTGTTTGAACTCGAGCTCGGCAAATCGAAAGACGAGCTAGAAAAGCTCCGGGCGAACGGTGTTATCGCATGAGGCGTTTGGCTTCGGAACAAATTCATCTTCCGACTCGCGACGAGTTGTTAGTGACTACTTGGAAATGTCGCGGCAACGGATTTGGGGATTGTCAATGAGCCGCGGCACCGACGTGCACAGCGATAAACAGTTTGCCAACGCCCTGTCGGAGGCAAATATACCGACGCTGCTCATGGTTCTCACTCAACTCACCGGTGACACTCGCTGGCTCGAAGATCCCTATCGCCCAGTGCGAGCGCGTGGCTTCGGTGATAATGACTCCGGCGGCCTCTCAGTAGAACTGCAGAACGAAGTTCGTCAAGCCGCCCTTACGGCGATCCTCGCGTGGCGCGCCGGAAAACCGGTCGCGATACCGAGTCCGGCGCCCGAAATGCTTGTGAGAATGTTGACGTGGGCGATGGGCGAGCCGGTTCCGATCGAATACGGCGACATGATTGCTTATCAAGTTGGGCTGCCAGAAGCGACCCCTGATCCGTCGGTAGATGTTCCGGAGTCATTCAACGTGTTGGTGATCGGCGCCGGCATTGCCGGCTTGTGCGCTGCATATAACCTTCGGCGTGCCGGCATCCCATTCAGCATTGTCGAACAGGGGACTGACGTTGGCGGGACTTGGCGCGATAATCGGTATCCGGGCGCGGGCGTAGACGTGCCCAACCACCTCTATGAGTTTACATTTGCGCCGAACGACTGGTCAATGTACTTCGCGCTCCGCGACGACATTTATCAGTACATTCACGACGTTGCCGATCGTCTGGCACTTCAGTCGCTGATCAGGTTTGAAACGTCGGTCGAGAAGCTCGAGTACGAATCCGACCTTCAGCGGTGGGCTGTCACGTTGCGACTGCCCAACGGGAACATCGAGGTTGCGCATCCGAATGTCGTGATTAGTGCAGTAGGAATCTTCAATCCACCGAAATATCCTGACATCGCTGGCCTTCAAGACTTTGAAGGAACGTGCGCACACACCGCCGCGTGGCCCGAGGGACTTGATCTAACGGGTAAGCGCGTGGCACTTATCGGGAGCGGTGCCAGCGCTATGCAAGTTGGACCAGCCATTCGAGAACAAGTTGAGTCATTGACGGTTTTTCAAAGATCCCCACACTGGATCGCACCGTTTGAGCAGTTCCGAAAAGAGCTCCCAGGGGGTGTTCGGCTACTCCTCAATGAGGTCCCCCTCTATCAGGGCTGGTACCGGGCCCGTCTTGCGTGGACGTTCAACGACCGGGTCTATCCGACGATCCAAAAGGACCCGGAATGGGAGCACCCTGAGAGATCGCTTAATTCCCACAATGAAGCGCAGCGAAGGATTTTCGTTGAGTACATGAAATCCGAGCTCGGAGACCGCGAAGACCTCCTCAATCAAGTCTTGCCGACGTACCCACTATTTGGAAAACGCATGCTCTTGGACAATGGCTGGTACAAGATGCTGCTTGATCCGAAAGTGTCGCTGGTGACGTCGCCGATTGAACGCATCGGTAGCGATCGAGTAATCACGGTTGATGGCGCGGAGTTCGAGGTGGACACAATTGTGCTTGCCACCGGATTTGATGTGCAGCGATACTTAAGCGGATTTGACGTCATCGGGCGCAGCGGGCAGTCGTTGCGAGATGCGTGGCATGACACCGACCCGCGGGCATATATGGCTGGATTGACCGTACCCGACTTTCCCAACTTCTTCATTCTTTATGGCCCGAATTCACAGCCCGGTCATGGAGGCAGCGTAGTCGTCATGATGGAACTACTCATGCGGTACGTGTCCGACGCTATCCAGACAATGCTGAGCCGTGGGCTTGGCACGTTGGAGTGCCGTCATGACGTGCGAGATGAGTACATCGAACGAGTTGACGCCGCGCACAACAAAATGGTCTGGACACACCCAGGAGTATCGAGCTACTTCCAGAACGAACGGGGCCGGGTTGTCGTCATCTATCCCTTCCGAAACGTCGATCTCTTTGAATCAACTCGGAACTTCAATCTCAACGACTATTTAACAGAAGCGATGATTTTGAAGGAGTCGGTCGCTGCTACTCCTCTCGCTGCTGGGTCGATCTCGACCGGCGTCCGCGACGGATGAACTGAAGCACTAATGGAGGCACGATGAGAGGATGTCCATGAAGACAGATTACGAGCATTTAACGGTGAGTATCGATGGAGGCATTGTCGACGTCGTACTGAACCGCCCTGAAAAACGGAACGCTCTGACCTTCCAAATGCAGGCCGACTTTGACAACATTTTGAAGGAGGCAATGGTTGACGATGATGCCAAAGTCGTCATGCTACGCGGCGCGGGCAAAGTCTTTTGTGCCGGGCATGACTTGATGCAGGCCGCGGATAACTACATTGGGACGGGTAATTTCATCGCCGTCGATCCTTATGCGCCACCCAGCCTTCGCCGAGCCTGGTATTTTACGAAGCCGCTCATTGCCGGTGTGCACGGATTCGTCGGACCTCGAGCGAGTTTGATTCTGGGTAACTTCGACTTCATTATTGCCGCCGAAGGGACGAGATTTAGCTTTGAGCAGACCCGTCAAAGTGCGCGCGGCGTCGGGGGTGAGCCATTGTTCTTACAAATTCCGATGCGAGTATTGAAGAAATTGATGATGATGGGAGGGTGGTTCGACGCGGATCAAGCCCACGAGTGGGATCTCGTGCAAAGGGTCGTCCCGCTCGAGCAGGTTGAGAAGGAAACTCGACGCTGGGCCGAGCAACTGACGCTGATACCTAGTGAGTACATCCAACTCGCCAAGATGAGTATTCACCGTCAGTATGAACTCATGGGTCTGGTCAATATGGTCGCGGTGCAGAACAAATTGGTAGGGCATCCGCCGACCGCAGAGAATCAAGCGTGGTGGAAAGAGACGGCGGGCGAGGGGCTTAAGGCCTCCTTAGCGACTCGTAACGAAGGTTTCGACGATGACGTTGCGCGCGTATAAAAGAAGAAGTCAGTGGTTCGCTTGGCCTTCCAGATACCGAGCGCGGCGGAGACATTGGCGGCGCATCGAAGTGATGTCTATGAGTCAGTGGGCGACACCCGACACTGAACTCTCCAAGTCGAACGGTGGAATGTGAGTCGTTGCGCCGCGATCGAAATGCCCTCCGTCGGTGGCAAGTTCCAGTTCACCACTCTCGAGCGCCGCGAAGTGGGCGAACACGATGTGCAGATCGACATCAAGTTCGCCGGCATTTGCCACACCGACATCCATCAAGCTAAAGAAGGGTTGGGACGCGACGCATTCCCGATGGTGCCGGGCCATGAAATTGCCGGGACTGTGAGTGCCATAGGTTCTGGTGTCACGAGATTCGCGATCGGCGACCGTGTGGGAGTTGGGTGTTTTGTCGACTCCTGCAACAACTGTGATGCCTGTCGTGAAGGGGAGGAGCAGTTCTGCGAGAAGGGTCCTGTCTCAACCTATAATGGAATCGACTACGAGGGCAACTTGACCTACGGTGGCTATAGCGAGATGATTGTGGTGAGCGATCGTTTTGTTGTTCGAGTCCCTGATGCACTCTCGCTGGAGAGTGCAGCACCACTTCTCTGTGCCGGCATCACCCTCTACTCGCCCCTGCGCCGACTAGAGGTCGGGCCTAATTCAAAAGTTGCGATCATCGGCCTCGGGGGCCTCGGTCACCTTGGTGTACAACTCGCGCACGCCATGGGTGCAGAAGTGACCGTGCTCAGCCAGTCGGCTACCAAACGAGATGACGCCATCGCTCTTGGTGCGAAGAACTATCTTTCCACCCGTGACGAGCAGTCGTTTTCGACGATGAAGAACGCCTTTGACGCGATCATCAGTACGGCTCCCATGAATCTCGCCGTTGATGCATATCTGGCCCTCTTGCGCCGTCACGGTACGCTCCTCTACGTTGGTGCCCCACCTCGCCCGGAAACCTTCTCCGTCAATTCACTGCTTTGGCGTGGGCGCGCCATCGCAGGCTCGATGGTCGGGGGAGTAGCCGAGACTCAGGAGATGCTCGATTTCTGTGCCGACCACGGAATTGTGGCGATGACTGAGACCGTCGGGGCTGAGGATGTCGACTCGGCCTACGACCGAGTCGTGGCCAACGACGTACGATTTCGCTTCGTCATCGACATTGCGACGCTTCATGCGTGATGCGCTCGAGGTGGGTTTTCATGAGTCAGGAACATGACTTGTCTGATCAGATAATCAGGTTCAGGAAGGAGCCACAGTGACGACCAATACTCGCATTTCAATTCCGTTCATAATTCGAGGTGAGGTGATCGACGATCCGGCGGTGGAGTTCTCGCCGCGCGACGGTGAGTCTTTTTTCACGCCGAACCTCGACCTCGATCGGCTGGTCTGGTCCCGTACGGAGCCACTTCCAATGGCGGAGGTTCCCGTTGCGGAGATCATCGAAGTCTTGGCGGCGACGGGCGAGCGTATGCGCGACGACACTGGCGGATTCTTGGCCGCAGCTTTAGAAAGCTTGAGTCGAACGAGCCCGTACGAACGGCGCATTCTTGAGAACAGTTACGAGAGTTTGTGGCAATCATTTCAACCCGATTATCTTCGCGCCACGGTGGATGGTGAGCTTGGCGGAAGTGAGGCAATAGATGGTTGGCGCCGCAACGAAGGTGTCGACGGCCGAGGTGGCTACGTACGGGCGTATCCCACTCGTCTCGTGCATATTCTCGCGGGGAACTCGCCGGGGGTGGCGGCCTATACGGTCGTGAAGGGTGCGCTCACTAAAGGTGTGAATCTGCTCAAGATGCCATCGAATGACCTGCTCACCGCGACGGCGGTACTGCGCTGCCTGTCCGCAGCCGCGCCAGAGCATCCGGTCACTCGATCGTTCTCGGCCGCGTACTGGCGCGGTGGGGACGAATCGGTCGAGAGCGTATTGTTTCGCCCGCTGTTCTTCGACAAACTTGTCGCCTGGGGTGGTGAAGCAGCGATACGCACCGCGGTGCAATACATAGGGCCCGGATTCGAACTGATTGCGTTCGACCCGAAGAACTCGATCTCAATGATCGGACGAGAGGTCTTTGATTCAGAGGCGATGCTGCTCGAAGCGGCCGACCTCGGTGCGAGAGATGCGACGAGTCACAACCAGGAGGCGTGTACCTCGAGCAGGTTCCAGTTCATCGAGGGCAGCGTCGACTGCGTAGACCGCTACTGCGAGATGCTCCAAGTCGAATTGGGCCGTGAGCGCAAGTCGGCGTCGGCAGTGGTGCCGCGGCCGCCTGTCGAGTTGCGCGACGAGGTCGAGGCCATGCGTCACATGGATCCCATGTTTAGGGTTTTCGGGGATGCCGATGGCAGAGGTCTCGTCGTGCGATCTTCAGAGCCGGTGGGCTTCTTTCCCAGTAACAAGACTGTCAATGTCGTCATGGTCCCTGCCTTAAGCGAGGCCGTACGGTACGTGAACGGCTCCACCCAAACGGTGGGAATCTATCCGCCCTATCGAAAGGTTGAGCTTCGTGATCGGCTCGCATCCGCCGGGGTGCAGCGTATCGTCAATCTCGGAGGCGGTGGGGGTGCCGGCATGATTGGGCTCGCCCATGATGGGTTCTTTCCGATGCACCGTTTCGTTCGTTGGGTTAATGACGAAGACTGATGCAATCGAGCTGCGAGCGTAAAAACAATTTGAGGGGGATTCCGTGAGCAGCACAATCGACACGTTGGCATCAATCAGAAGTCAAGACGAGGTTGACGATCTCACTCAACTACAACTGCGGGTGGCTCACGAGCGACTCGTTACTCAGCGCAGCAGTATGCGTGCGCTGGATTACCGAGCCAACGAAGCAGGAATCGAGTCGATTGATTCAGTGGAGAATCTCGTGCCTCTGCTGTTCGCGCACTCCACCTACAAGACGTACCCCGAATCGTTCATTGAACAGGGAAAGTGGAGTCTGCTATCGACTTGGCTCGACACTGTCTCGACATGCGAGGTATCTAAAATCGATATGTCCGACGTCGTCGACCTCGACGCGTGGATTGACCGGCTCGCCGAAGCGGGAATTACGATCATCGCCAGCAGTGGTACGTCGGGCAAACACTCATTCATCACCTTAAACGAGTCCGACTTCGAGCGGCTTCGCGTGGCGCAATCCCAGATGTGGGACATCGCGCCAGGGATTGGCCATCCCGACTCGCGTCCGTTCGCCTACCTCGGTCCGTTGAGCGCGCCTCCACTCCTCGGGGCTCGCCGCAGAATGCTCCCTTCTGGTGCTGACGTTCTCACCAACGAGAGGGTCCGCTTGGCCGAAAATGTGGAATTCGCACGTGTACGAAATGCCGTTGCCAATGGCACCGCCAGTCCAAGCGAAGTGAAGCACATGGAATCGCGTATCAAGGAGCGATCTGACGGGCTTCTCTCAGAGTTGAAAGTAATTGCGGACAAGATCTTTGCCCGCCGCGACGTTCCCCAAACCATCTCAGGAATGGTGGGCATGTTCTGGCGCCTGATGGAACTTGGAAAGGAGGAGGGCATCCCGGAAGGAAGTTTTCACCCCGAAAGCCTGATGCTCATGAACGGTGGTCTAAAGGGGTTGGTAGTACCCGACGACTTTCAAGAGCAATTGGACAGATTTTTCGGAAACGTGAGCTCCCCCAAGATGTACGGGATGACCGAGTTAAGTTCTCAAATGGTGATGTGCGAAGCACGTAAGTATCACGTTCCCGCAGAACTGTTACCCCTCATTCTCGACGAGTCAGGCGAGCATCTTCTTACGCCCGGCGAGGACCGAAAGGTGAAAGGTCGATTTGCTGCCTTTAATTTGCTCATTGAGGGTCACTGGGGGGGAGTCATCTCCGGAGACCAGGTGACCGCCGACTTTTCGCCCTTTTGCGAATGTGGACTTCGTGGTCCTGTTATCGAGGAGAACGTTATTAGATATAGCGAACTCAGTGTTGCGGGCGACGACAAACTCACGTGTGGTGGCACGATGGAACAGTACATTCGCGGTTCCATCGAACCTGAGCTGGCGTGAGCGTCGCGAGTGATGACTGCAATGTGTTAGCGACAATTCGTTTCAACTTGGGTTCCTGCGATCGTGACCAAGGACTAAGAATGAGTGTTCTAGGTACTCGACGACACATGACCGGCGATGTGGCGCCAAAAGGATTAGCACTCCGTCTGGCAGCGTTTCATTACGAATTAGTAGCGAACAACGATGCGATGGTGGGCCCATGACGAGGCTCACCGCTGACGTCGCGGGAGCTTCACCTGGCTTGGGACCGATAGAGCTGGCTCGAATGCTGGGGGTTGAAGTACCAATCGTTCAGGCGCCAATGACGCACATTGCCGGCGCTCGTCTCGCGGCAGCGGTCTCTGAAGCGGGAGCGCTCGGGATTATTGAGACGACGTCTCCGGAGGGGCGCGCGGATTTGATAAAGGTGCGAGATCTCACTGATCGGCCGGTAGGTGCCAACATCGCCCTTGCTATGCGTAAAGATCCGAGCATCGTGGAGTTGCTGGCCGGCGCGGGTATTAAGTTCGTCACTACTTCGTCGGGGAGCCCGGCCCTGCTCACCGATCGCCTTCACGATGCGGGCATCACGGTCTTTCACGTCGTCGGTACCCTGAACAACGCGATCAAATCCGTGGATGCAGGAGTGGACGGCCTCGTCGTCGAAGGAATAGAAGGTGGTGGCTTCAAGAACCCACTTGGGGCATCGACCATGGTGCTTCTTCCATTGATCGCTTCACGAGTGGATCTGCCATTGATCTCTGCAGGAGGGATCTGCGATGGCCGGTCCATGGCCGCGGCATTGATCCTCGGGGCTGCGGGCGTGCAAATGGGAACCCGAATGCTGGCCTCGTTAGAGTCGCCCGTGCATTCGAACTTCAAAGATGCGGTCATTGCGTCCGACGATACGGGTACCCGTCTACTCTCCCTTCCCGGCCTGCCGACGATGAGGGTCATCCGCACGGTGGCGGCGGAGCGAGCGGCGGAAGGTGGCACCCAAGTTGGCATAGAGGAGATCCGTAACCTTTACTTCGAGGGCAATATGGATGCCGCGCTCGCGAATACCGGACAGGTCGCCGGACGAATTCAAATGCTTGAATCGGTAGCGGACATCATTGGAAGCACATGGAATGATTGCCTATCTCGCCTAAAGGAATTGATCGTTCAACTGAATATTGATCTCGCCGATCAGCTGGCTGCTTCTCTGTTGAACCAGGTTATTTCGTAAGGACTAGATACGTGTCAAATCGGTACCGCCCCGTCGAAGAACATTGCGAATCCTCCAATGCACTTGGAGAAGAAGGTCGTCACGATGAAGATGGTGGCGGTCTTCCGCAACATCCGATCCAGATCGCGCGCACATTCCATCTGGCTCAATATCTCAAGGTCGATTTGTCGCTGTGAGTCATCTTTGCCAGTATCTGCACCCATCGACTAGCCCCCAAATCGTGATATAAGAAGTGTTTGGAACGAGCATAGACTCCGGCGAAAGTTACGTACAAGCACCATCATCCAGCCATGAAGTTGTCACTGGGCGCGGCGCGGTAGTCAATCCTGCGTACTTCTTCGGCACCGGATTGAAAGCACACGTGCGCATGTCGTCCGTCGACCGTCATAGCTACCGCCGGCAATGCGCTCGCTTTCAGGCAGTGGCCCCGACTACGGAATCCTTGACGCCGAGGCTCGATAGACGCCCGTTCATGGCGAGTCTTCGTAGGCTGCCACCTTCGTCGACGAGCCCGCGCGCAAACACAATGAAATCACAGTCAGTCCCTGGTTCAGTCTCGAGGCCTTTCGTGTCGAACGCATCGAACGGTGGACTCGGGACGTCGCAAGAAGTGCCGGGGGTATGGTCAACGGAGTACGACGTTGGTGCAACTGAACTCGACCTCATCGGTGTAGATGGTCCGAGAGATCCGAAGTGACGAACCGGTCAATGTCGAGGTGGTTCCTCTACGCTTTCTCCTGTGGCGCCGACCCAGAGCCGGTTAGCGACGCGCCGGAGGGATATCAAATGGTCTGGGAGCTGATTTGAGAACCGCACGGGGAAGCGACTCAAGGTTGAACACATCACAACGAGTTGCAGCACTTGGGCCAGTACTCGTGATTACGACCTTTGTGACCAGCATTATCAGCTCTCTGGGCGCACCACTCATTCCAACCATCGCGAAGAACCTTCACGTTTCCTTGAGCACGGCACAGTGGTCGCTCACTGCGACGCTTCTGTCGGGCGCTGTCTGCGCGCCAGTGATGGGTCGCCTCGGTGACGGTTCCCGACGCAAAGCCACGATGATCGGCGGTCTCGTGGTGGTCACCTTGGGCGGTGTAATAGCTGCCCTAGCCTCTGGAATCGACGCGCTGATCTTCGGACGGGCGCTCCAAGGGGTCGGCCTCGGACTTGTTCCTCTGGCCATGGCCACTGCCCGTGATCAGCTTCCAAAGCATCGCGTGGTACCCATGATTGGGCTCCTGTCCGTGTCGGCCGCTGCCGGTGTCGGCGTAGGATATCCGATCAGTGGATTGATCACCGACCGTCTGGGACTCTCGGGAGCGTACTGGTTCGGAGCCATCGTCAGTGTGACAGCCTTGATCTGCGTCGTGGTTGTGATTCCTTCGACTTCCCACGGCCAATCAGCACGACTCGACGTGGTCGGCACAGGACTACTTGCGGGAGCGCTGATTGCAATTCTTGTAGCTGTCGCTCAAGGATACCTCTGGGGTTGGGGGTCCAGTAAGGTACTCGGTCTGCTCGCGACCGGCGTCATCCTCCTGGTCATCTGGACCGCACATCAGTTGCGCGCCGAGGCTCCACTTGTCAATCTCCGCCTCTTACGGCAACCCGCGGTGTTTGCTGCAGACGCGTGCGCGTTCGTTCTGGGCATCGCCATGTACATGACTCTTTCTGCCGCAACGCAGTTTGTACAACACCCGCGCGAAGAGGGATTCGGCTTCTCGTCGTCTGTAGTCGTCGCCGGGCTGATTCTCATCCCACTATCAGCGTTGATGTTGCTCGGATCCCGACTCCTTCCTATCCTGGACCGACGATTCGGGCTTCGAGTCCCGATGACCATGGGCTGCATGGTGGTTGCGTTCGCGTGCAGCTATTTCGCTCTTTTCCACAATTCCATCTGGGAGTCAATCGTCGCGATGGGCGTACTTGGAATTGGGCTTGGTAGCACCTTTGCCGCCATTCCAGGCTTGATCGTGCGATCCGTCCCCCACGGCGAGACTGGCAGCGCTCTTGGCTTCTATCAGGTCGTTCGATTCGTTGGATTCTCATTGGGGAGCGCGCTTTGCGCTTCGATTGTGGAGAGCCATGCGTCCCCCTCTACTCACCAACCAAGTGTGGGCGGCTACACCACGGTGTTTTGGGTAGCGGGCTCTATCTGTGTGGTCGCAGCCCTCGTTACCTTGACACTGCCGAGCCGAGGTGCAATCGTCTCCGATGGTAAGCGCGCAGCGGACCAGGTGGTTCGCCTCGTTGAACTAAGCGACGGTGAGAATCTCGTATTCGGTGAAGACCCGTCGTGAGGGGCACTCTCAGCAAGGGGGCGATCGCGAATGTGAACGCCGTCCTACAAGTAGGGGCATGCTTTGAAGGATGGCGTACATGCGCCACTCAGCAAGACCCCTTGAAGTTCAGGGACCAAAGTCACTATCAACTTGGCACGGAACAAAATTCACTGCCTTCTCGGCATGCGGCTTCGCAAAATAAAGAATTGCGATGTGCTTTGCCGCGTCCATACAAGATACCGTTCACAATGGGGACTCTCCAAGTGGCAATCCGTGTACGCATGTCGATATTCACTTGCAGACCGGCTCTTCCAGCCAGAACGTGCAAGTCAACATAAAGACCTCACAATTCAATCTTCAGTCATCAGATTCGCTGCAGAGATCGGCATCTCTCAAGGGGTTGTCGTCGGGCCCTTCAGCATGATCGATTTTGGGATGGGAAGCAACGGAATCGCCTAAAGCGGTCTTTACATTCTTTACATAAAGTCGATGCCGAGTGACTTCTGACTTCCCGGCACGGCCGGCGTACAAATTCATCGCGGTTGATTTAGTCCAAGGCAAGCACTATTTCTCAGTCGGCAAGAGAGATCCCACCAGCCGATGTGCTTCGTCTTTGGGCAATGCGTGAGAGAACAAATAGCCTTGGCCGAGATTGCACCCGAGTTCCCGCAGACGGTTGAACTGGAGTTCGGTTTCGATACCTTCAGCGAGAACCGTCATGTTTAGTTTTTGTCCAAGCGAGACAATCGTCTCGAGCAGCGTGTCGTTGTGAATGTTCGGCCGTGGTGGGCTAACGAACGATTGATCAATCTTGATGATTTTAGGGTGGAGCAATGTGAGATACGAAAGAGAAGAGTAACCAGTGCCGAAGTCGTCTAGCGCAATTGCGATACCTAAGCGTTTCAGTTGCTCGATCACGGAGAGTGTCTCCGCGACGTCGAGCAGAGTGGTGCTCTCAGTAATCTCGATAATGAGTCGTTCGGGATCGAGGCCGCTCGTCATCAACGAAGAGACAACTGCGGGTACAAGTTGTGGGTCGTGAAACTGTCGTGATGAGAAGTTCACAGTTATGAAGGGTGACTCGCTGTTCGAATTCGCGGAGGTCCACTCAGATGCCGTGGCAACTGACTCCGACAACGCAAGAGCGCCGAGTTCGAGGATGAGATCGCTCTGCTCGGCCAGCGAGATAAAGACGTTTGGTGGAATGGCCCCGCGTTCGGGACGCTGCCAGCGCATCAATGCTTCGAAGCCCACGACGTCAGACGTCGCGAGATTGACGATTGGTTGATAGTGCATGGAAAGCTCACCACTCGACAGTGCCTTGCGGAGCTCTTGAGTGAGGGCGAAGCGACTTACGGCCTGTTGCTGCAGCGTTGGAGTGAAGATGACGTGGTGACCCTTTCCCCGACGCTTTGCTTCATACATCGCCGAATCGGCGTTGCGCACGATCTCCGAATTATCCACCGATTCGCCGTCCCAAATCACTACCCCAATGCTCGCGTGAACTTCGAGTTGCGTGTCCGCAATGGTGATGGGCTTCGCGAGGACTTCCAGAAGCCGTAACCCAAGGACGTCCGCCTCATCGGGCGACTTCAATCCTTCGGCGAGATAGAGGAACTCGTCGCCGCCAAATCGACAGAGTGTGTCCGAAGACCGCGTTTCGTTTTCGAGTCGCTGGGCGATGGCGATCAGCAGTTGATCACCGACCAAGTGTCCGTGCACGTCGTTGACACCTTTGAAGTCGTCGAGATCCATGAGGAGGACTGCACCAAGTCCACCGGACCGACGGACCCGCGCGTGTGCCAAGGAGAGTCGGTCCTCAAAAACCGCACGATTGGCGAGGCCGGTGAGGGGATCGTGCAACGCCTGATGCGAGAGTTGAGCGCTGAGCATTCGCTCTTCGGTAACGTCACGTTCGGAGATGACAAAATAAAGCTTGTTCCCCCTTACGTCGCGCGCAGTGGATTTTGAAATCTCAACGATCACCACTCGACCGTCTCTGTGCAGATATCTCTTGGTGTAGCTCGCGTGATCGACTTCTTCGGACGTCAGTCGTCGGTGCGTGACCTCTGAGATTCCAAGGTCCTCGGGAAAGGTGAATGGTGTCGAGTCCTGCCCCATGAGTTCGTCTCGGGACCAGCCGATCATCTGACAGAAGGCAACATTGACGGCAAGGATTCGGTCCTTGAGATCGGTGATCATCATGGGAGCCATGTTGTCGTCGAACGCGTGGCGAAACCGCTCTTCCAGCTCCGCTACGACACTGGCTGCATAAAGGCGCGACTCCACTTCACGAAGATGTCCGTCGAGCGCTCTCGCATCTCGGTCGAAAATCGCCGCCACAACCCAGGCTTTACCTTCGAGGGCAATCGGTAGGAATAGTGCGTCAACTCCGAGTTCACCGCCGTCGCGATTTCGAATGTCTATTGTGCGCCGATCATGAGGACGATGAGAGGAAGCGGCTAATGAGTCACCGATGACGTCCTGAGCGTCGAGGTGCCACTTCGGTGACCAAGATCTAACGTCGGAGCCAAGTAGTTCATCTGATTCATGTCCGGTGAGAGCAGCAACACTTTCGCTTACGTGACAGATAAATCCTTCGTCGTCAATGACAACTATGTGCGGGGGCAGAACGTCCAGCACTCTGCGCCAGGAACGGTACGTAGCCACCAAGGAACTCTCGATGCCCTTGCCTCCGTCGATCGTGGATCACGAGACCTTAATTCACTCAATTCGCTGTGCGGTCGCTACCTTCAAACTTTTAACACCGGCGAAACAGAGTCGCCCTACCTTGTCGCACATGAGATCTCAATTGAAATATTTCAAATCTCAACCGCAGTTCTCGGTCAACCTCGTTCATCATTAGTGGTACGTTCATGAAATGAAATCTCATCTCGGCGCAGTCCTTGAATTTGCGATCGAAGACCGAAAATTATTGGACCACCCGTTCTATCGACGATGGGAAGCCGGCGAACTCACGAGAGATGAGTTGAGACTTTATGCCGAACAGTATCGGTACTTCGAGGAGATGTTCCCGCGATTCCTTGAAGAGTTGGCGAGCGAGTTGCCCGAAGGGATCGCGAGAGACGCTGTCCTGAAGAACCTCGCCGATGAGACGGCTACACCGAGTCACTTGGATCTCTATAATCTGTTCGCAGAGTTCTACCAAGCATCGGTCGCGCCCATCTCTGTGGCAATGAGTCGACTGGTCGACACCTACTTTGATCTTCTCGCGCAAGGACCATCCGCCGCTCTCGCGGGTCTCTGGGCGTACGAGAGCCAAGGTGCTGGGATTGCTGATTCCAAGGCAGAAGGTCTTGCGGCCCACTATGGCGCAAACAATGAGTCATTGTCATTCTGGCGGGCACATGGAACGATCGAAGATGATCACGCGAAATGGACACTCGAAGCGCTCGAGACCATTGAACCTAACGATGGCGAAGTTAGGGTTGCTGCACGTCTCATCGCCAACGCGTGGTTCTCGTTTTTGAACGAGCGCGAGTCGCTCGCCGCATAAGACCAGATCGTAAGGCTAAATCTGAAGTCTGAGATGTTGAGAATCACAAAGGAATCAATCGACTCAATTTTGCAAGCCATCAACCTCTGCGGTTTCTTGGTAAAAAGTGCGATTACCGTGATCACGTATTCCGTTTGGGAAACCAAAGTTCACTGAGCTGCAAAAACGACCTTGGGTCGCTACTTTGAAGAGAAGTACTTTCGCAGTGACTTACGTGAAACGTAGTCAACGTGCGCAACGCCAATCAATAGGCCGTCGGACTTGGGTTGATAGTTTGAGGCCTCATGATTTGTTCGCCGCGGTCTCATCAGATTCGCTCAGAAGAGCTGCCGAAGTAACTGATGAACCAATGGTCGCGGACAGTGAAGAGGATTCTGAAGAAAATTGAAAAGCCTTAGAGACAAGGCCTATTTGACCTATGTCCCATTTAGTGGACCACGTTTGTGACAACTTGGCATTGATCGGGAAGGAGCCCGAGATGCCCAAGATTTATCCCGTCGAAGTTCGTCGGTCGATGTGTGAGCGAATGCTCAACGGCGAGAAGATCGAAGTACTCGCCGCTGAGACGTCGATCTCGACGAACACGCTCTATCGATGGCGCCGGCTTGCGCTGGTCGATGCCGGACGAAGTCCGGGTCTGAAGAGCTACGACCCAGACCCACTGGCGAGTGCGCGGCGGCGCATTCTGGACCTGGAGAAAGAACTCACGGCGATCAAACTCGCCAGTCGGCTCTTCGAGCAAGGTGAGGCCAGCCCAAAAGGAAGTTCCAGGTTGTGAGAGGTATGCACAACCTGGGCTACTCCGAACGCTACGCCTGTGATCTCGTGGGTCTGAATCGCTCCACGTACTACAAGATGCGCCACCGTCCACCCAGTGATCGCGAGATCCGTCAGATCGTGCTGGCCGATCTCATCTACGAGATCCACCAGCGCAGCCGCGGCACTTACGGCATCTTGCGCATACGCGCCGCCCTCGAGATCGAGCACGGCCTCATCGTCAACACGAAGCTCGTGAAGAAACTCATGAAACGCCTGGGAATCCAAGGTCTGCCGGGTCCTCGCAAGGGACGGCCGAACTTGGTCAACGTGGCGACCTGCGAGGACCTCGTCCAGCGACACTTCGTCGCGTCGCGCCCGCACGAGCTGTGGCTCACCGACATCACCGAGCACTCCACAAGTGACGGGAAGCTCTACTGCTGCTGCGTGCTCGATATGTTCACGCGCACCGCGGTGGGCTGGGCCATGGGGCGACGCGCTACGAGCGACATGGTCAACGCGGCACTGCTCATGGCCCACGAACACCGCGACGACGAACGAACCGTGATCCACTCGGACCACGGCAGCCAGTTCACGTCCTGGGCCTTCAGCGAGAACGTGCGACGCCTCGGCCTCGTCTCGTCCATGGGCACCGTCGGCGACGCCTACGACAACGCTCCCATGGAGTCGTTTTGGGGCACCGTTCAAATTGAGCTGTTGAATCGACAACGTTGGCGCAGCACGGTCGAACTCTCGGTCGCCCTCGTGGACTTCTTCGAGAACTTCTACAACGCCACTCGGCGTCACAGTTCACTCGGCTACCTCACCCCAAATGAATTCTCTGATTTATACTCAAACAAAACCAGAGCCGAGATGTTGCAATTGGTGGTCCACTAAACGGGACTCAGGTCAATTTGTGGAGGTACGGGGATTCGAACCCCGGACCCCTTGCATGCCATGCAAGTGCTCTACCAGCTGAGCTATACCCCCAAAGGTCCAACGATCCTAACACTCGGCGCAACGGCCAAACTCTCGACTAGGAAAGTATGGCTTCGCAGAGATTCGTGGGCTGGGAAAGAAAAGGTGAATGGTCGCTCGCGAGATCGAACACGATGTCGCATCGATCGGCCATGTGTTCTTGCAATAGGGGATCGAGTGCTCGGTCGAGTGTGCAGCGTATGTAGAGCGAATCGACGCCCGTGTCCAGGGACGTCCGCTTGGCGCGGAAACTCGCCGTGGTCTGCGTCGAAAGCTTGTCAACGGCCCAACTCGCAATCGCCGAGGGACAGTCGTTATAGAGGGCGGCCGACGCGAGGTTGTGGTTGAGTCGCAGGTAGTCCCCGTCCACTTCGATCGCCTCGTCGAGCTTCGTGGGGACCCGAACGGTGCGCGCGGTCTCGGTCGCGCTCTGGCCTTCCCTCGGGACTAAGGCCGCGACGTAGACGATGCGCTCGAGGTTCGGAATCCGTGGCGCGACTTCGGTGACGACGGCACCGCCATAACTGTGACCCACGAGGATGTAGTGACCGTCGCGGTGCACCGTCGAGGCGACGGCCGCGGCGTCGGCCGCCAAGTCGGTCGTGGGCTTGGCCCCGTTCTTGGCACTGGGCAGGTCGATCGCGATCCATTTGATCTGACGGCGGTCGAACTCGGCGGCGAGTTTTTGCCAGCACCATGCCCCGCCCCAACCGCCGTGAACGAGAAGGTATGTCGGAATCCCTTAACGATACCGGTCACGAAGAGGAACGTCACCTTGAAATCCCTAGAATGGATGGATGGCGCGGCCTTTTAATGTCACGGAAATAGAAGAGAAGTGGCAGGCCCGCTGGGCCGACGAAGGAACGTACCAAGTCGACAACGACGACCCCCGCGAACGGTTCTACGCGCTCTCGATGTACCCGTACCCGTCGGGCTCCGCCCACCAGGGTCACGTCCGGATCTACACCTTCGGTGACGTCGTCGTTCGCTACCAGACGATGCTGGGCAAGGCCGTGTTGTCGCCCTTCGGTTTCGACTCATTCGGACTCCCGGCGGAGAACGCCGCCATCAAGGCCGGTAGTCACCCGCGGGTGTTCACCGAGGCCCGGATGAAGGAGCTCAAGGCCTCCCTCTTGCGACTCGGGGCGGTCTATGACTGGCGTCGCGAGGTGACCAGCCACGACCCGAACTACATGCGCTGGTCCCAGGCCATATTCATCGCGTTCTTCAAGGCCGGTCTGGCCTACCGGGCCGAGGCGGCCGTCAACTGGTGTCCCGGATGCGGCACGGTACTCGCCAACGAACAGGTCCTCTCCGACGGAACCTGTGAGCGCTCCGGCGACCTGGTCGAGCGTCGCAACCTCGAGCAGTGGTTCTTCAAGATCACCGACTACGCCGAAGAGCTGCTCCGTAACCTCGACACCCTGGACTGGCCGCAGCGGGTCATCACGATGCAGCGAAATTGGATCGGGCGCAGCGAGGGCGTCGAGTTCGACCTTCCCTTCGCGAACGATCCCACCAAGGCCATCCGGGTCTACACGACGCGTCCGGACACGGGCTTTGGTATCACCTACGCGGTCATCGCGCCCGAACACCCGTTGCTCGAGGAACTCACGACGCCCGAACAGCGCGAGAACGTTCAGGCCCTCGTCGAGCGCGCATCGAAGGAGAGCGAGGTCGTGCGCACGTCGACCTCCGAAGGCGGCATCGCGCTCGAGAAGCGTGGCGCCTTCACCGGCAGCTTCGTGCTCAACCCCTTCACGAACGAACAGGTGCCGGTCTACGTCGCGGACTACGTGCTCGGTACCTACGGGACCGGGGCGATCATGGCCGTGCCGGGGGAGGACGAGCGTGACTTCGCCTTCGCCGCCGCCTACGGACTGCCCGTCGTGCGCACGACCCAACCGCCCGAAGGTTTCGACGGGGGCGCCTACAGCGGCGACGGTGCGCACATCAACTCCGGCTTCTTGGACGGTCTGGACGTCGCGGAGGCGAAGACCAAGGCCTTCGAGTATCTCGCGCAGCACGCCCACGGCATCTGGAAGGTGAACTACCGCCTACGCGATTGGCTCGTCTCGCGTCAGCGTTTTTGGGGATGCCCGATCCCGATCGTCTACTGCGACGAGCACGGCACGGTGCCGGTACCCGACGATCAACTGCCGGTCCTCGCCCCCGACGACGTCGTGATGGACAAGAGCGGACAGTCGCCGCTCGCGACCCACGACGAGTTCCGTAACACCACCTGTCCGATCTG
>Ga0181525_10001501_pt1 | contig 19805 bp, 20 predicted proteins | sample PEATcosm2014_Bin_48_FD_121100 | JGI IMG/M metagenome (GOLD analysis project Ga0181525, IMG submission 121100) | Peatland microbial communities from MTU Mesocosm Facility, Houghton, MI, USA - PEATcosm2014_Bin06_10_metaG | ecosystem: Environmental > Terrestrial > Soil > Wetlands > Peat | place...
CTTTTTCGTAAAGCTTCATAGCGCTTGGGAACGCCGGCGGTGCGCGCCGCTGGGGGACGTATCCAGGCGCCTTAAACTCCGCGAGCAGTGAATATTCTTCGTCGGGAAGCGAAATCGTCGCAAGGCTCGCGGGAACTGGGCCGGCTACGTGTCCCACGCCAGGTTCCTCCTTCGACGTCCAAGCCAGCCATCCAAACACACCCACCGCCACCAGCAGGATAAACGCGGCAAATCCGTAGATTGCGATCCAAAAGCGATTTTCAGGTTTGATTTTCAAGTCTTATTTTTCAAATCGTCCTACGGCTCTGCGAACGCCGGCTCACCGAACTCGCTTCCGCTGGCTGCGGCGTCCTGGGATGCCGTCTGAAAAGCACAAACCCTCCCACCACAATTACCAGCCCCAGCTCACCAATTCCAGCGCGCCATATAGTCCGTGCAATCTCCAGAACTGTACGCCGCCACGGCTCGACTCAAATGCGAATCTGGGCGGGGCGAAATGCCCCAATCGCGAAAAGCCCCAATTATTGATGCTCCACCTTCAACGGTTCGCTCGGCGGTTTGGGCGGCTGGGGGATTTTCGGAAGCGCGGGCGCATTCGGAATATCTGGGAACGCCGTGGTCTCTTCCGCACTGGCCTTGCGCACCGTAATCGATCCGCGGCCGGTCTCTAACCGTACTTCCGGCCCCCCGCCTCCGCCCGTGCTCCCTACGATCGAGTTTCCATGGCCTGCTTCTTCCTCCCGCAGCGGATCGCCATACTCGTTATCGGCGTCGCCGTGGTCTGTGGAGGCTCGCAGGTCGAATTTCCCGCCCGCCGGCAGCGCCAGGCTGATGTCGCCTGATCGCGTGTGCACATCCATCTTCGGCACGTTCTTGCCGGGCTTCAGATCGATGTCGCCGCGATCCATCGTCAAATCCAGAGACTGCGTGAAATTGGAAAGCTGCACATCGCTGGAGCGCGCCTTTAAGCGGATCGGACCGACGATGTTGTTCCCTGTGGCGTCGCCTCGCGTGATCCGAACCTCTCCGGGCAGCTTCTCAAAACTGGCCTGGACGGAGCTGGCCGGATCCTCCCAGCGCAGAGGCTGCGCCAGGTTCGTCAATTGAATCTCCCCCACGTACGTTCCGTTCACCGTGACCAGCCCGCCGATATTCCGCAACTCCACATCCTCGCCGCGGCCCTTCAACTCCACGCCGCCCTTGATGTCCACGGCGCGAATTATGTCGCTCGCCCGCGTGTCGACCTGCACATTGCCCCCCAGATTCTCCAGCCGTACGCCCGCGTTATCGCTGTTGATGCTCACGTTCCCGTTAACGCCCTGGATATCGAAATCACCGTAGCGCCCGTGCGCTTCAATCGACGATCCCTCGGGAACTGAAATCTCCAGTTCGGCGTTGGGTTGCACGCGGTCGCTCACTTTGTCCTGATTGGTGCGCACGATGATCGAATCGCCTTGCTCAATCAGTTCCAGCGGCGTCTGCTTGTTGGCGCTGTCGGCGTCCGCCTGCTGGAAGGACCGCACCGTTTCCTGCCCGCCAGCCTTCACCGTCAGGTCGCTCGTGCCGCTAATCTTGGCGTTGCCGCGAAAGCTCTCGATCACGATCCGGCAATTTTTGGCGCAAGGCTTCTCCAGCGGCGCGAATGTATAGTCGTAACTTTCGCCCATGTTCACCACCATGCGCCTCCAGGCGTGGCTGGTGGGAAACCAGGATGGCGCATTGTGCGCGGTGTACATCGTCGCGCCCACAATGCAGATTACGAATATAAGAGCCCATTCTCCGCCTGACACCCCGTTGCGCGGCAGCGGCTTTCCGGTCATGGCCCAGAACAGGATTTCGACCAGCCGGATGCCACCCCAGGCGATCAATAGAAAGGGCCAGAACCGCGAGATCAGATCCACCAGCGGAATCTCGGGCCACAGATTGCGAAACAGGAACAGCACGCCCAGCCCGATCAGGATCAGCGGCCCAATCACCGAACCTCGTCTCATAACCCTAGCCTCATATGACGTTACCTCCGGGCGGACGGTCGCCCGCCTGGCCGCCTCCGGGATATGGACCGGCGTAGGTCGGCGGCGCCGGCCTGGCGCTCGCTCGCTCCAGCAGTTTCAGCACACCGAACACAATAATCAGAATCGGCCACGTCCGCCAGAACCCGTAGATGCCCGCATAGTCGATGGCCACCAACGCTCCCAGCGTAATGAGCATGATAGGCCCCCGGATCGCTTGCACGAAGCCCGCTTTGACGAAGCCGGCTTGCACCAAGCCGCTGCTGGCCGGCACGAAATTGCTATCGTCGTTCATTGAAAATCTCCGGGGCAGCCTCCGTAGCGGCTCCGCGCGGGCCCGTCGCGCTTTGCCCGGCATGTCCGGACAGCCGTTCGTAGAGCATATACGCGCCCAGACATATCAGCGCCACGGGCCAGTAACGCAGTAGCTCGCCGATGCGCAGAATATTCAAATTGTGCAAGAGGAAGAGTACGCCGACTGCAATCAAAATGGTGGGCGCCAGCGGGAATCGCGCGGGGTGCCCGGCGCGGGGAAGGATACTCGAGAACTCATCCACCGGCTGGCCCATCTGCCGCTTTTTCGCCGTGTGATACGCCTCAAAAGCCATATAAAACACCCAGACCGCGATCATCATCCCAAACAAGGGTTGCAGATTCTCGCTCATTTCATCGTTGCTCACAATGCTGATGAGAACTCCCAACACCACCACATGAATCAGGCCCTTCACATATTGGCCGTTATAAATGGCGCCCACGCCCGGAATGAAGCCGAGCAGGAACGCCAGCCCCGGCGACGCTCCCGGATCGGAGCCGGAGGCCCGGGGCGAAGAGGGTGGGGGAACAGTGTACGGCGTCGGGTCGGGAGTTCGGTAGGCTGGAGCTTCCGGCGTGGTGTAAGGCGATGCCGCGGGCGTCGGCGCCGTATAGGGCGATGCCGGCGCAGGCCATGCAGGGGATGCCGGCGCGGCCTGCCACGCTGCGGCGGGCGCATGCTCCTGGCAATAGATGGTTCCATCGATTGGGCGGCGGCACGTTTCGCACAGCGCCTTTCCGCATTCCCGGCAATAAGCGCTGGCCGGAACCTCTGGATGATTGAAGCAATTCATTGCTTGCTACCTCTTTCGCTCGCCCCCGGCTGTGCACTGGTCCGGACGCCATCCGGCACCCCGCCCGGTAGCGTCCCGCTTTGCGATGGATCCTGATCGGTCCATTCTTTGAGACGCGACTGGATTTCAATTACCAACCGCAGATTATCGTAATACTTCATCGTCCGGTCGTACACGCGATGGGAATGATCGTCAATCCCCTGCCAAACCTTCACCGGATCCAGATCCGCAGCCCGCAACTGTCTCGGCTGGATATGCGCGAAGCGCGCCAGCATGGAGAACGACAGGATGGTCATCGCCATCCCCATTACATAGCGCGGCTGCAGCCAGCTCTGAAACAATCCGCCGAACAACCGCTTGCTCCAGGAGGCCGGCGGCTCGCTCGGATGGCGCTCGGCCACGGCTCCCGGCCCATTCGGCGCATGATGCAGAATCCGCGTCAGCAGTTCGGCCGGCGGCGTGGCCTGCGGCACGCGCTCGAAGAACGCCGTCACGCCCGCCACATCTTCCGCCAGTTGCTTGCAAGCCGGGCATCCCGCCAGATGCTCCTCGAGCGCGGTTCTCTCCGTGGCGCGGAGTGTTCCATCCACGTAGTCGCACAGCAGGATTTCGAGCTCTGCGCACGTCATGTCTTTGACTGCCTCAAATCCTTATCTTCTGTCTGCGAAGCGCCTTCGCCAGCTCCGAGCGCCCGCGATTCAATCGCGACTTCACCGTTCCCTCCGGAACATTCAGGATCTGCGCGATCTCCCGATATTCTAATTCCTCCAGGTCCCGCAGGATCACCGTCTCCCGCAGTTCCGGCGATAGCTTCTGCAACGCCACCTGCAACAGCTCGCTGGCTTCCCTGCCCGCTACCATTCCATCGGTACGGGCCATGGCGGCCGTGCTTTCTTCCAGCATCACAGCGTGGTCTTCAATCGACTCGGTCGCCCGCTCCATGCGCGTCCGGCGGTAATGATCGATCAGCAGATTCCGGGTCAAGCGCGTCAGCCAAACAATAAACAAGCCCTCGCCCGCACGGAAGCTCCGCAGGTTCTTGAAGACCCGCAAGAAGACTTCCTGCGTTAAATCCTGCGCCTCCGCATCGCTGTTGGTGAAACGATAGCAAATAGAGTACACACGCCGGGTATGCACCCTAACCAGGTCCTCCCAAGCGGTTTCCTGGCCGCTTAGGCAGCGCTCTACGAGTTGGATATCCGCATCCAAGCTGTTGCTCGTCCGGACTTGCACGTAGGGTGACTCCCAGCTCCATTTCGCCGCCGGAATCGCCACCGTTGCCATGTTGCTTCCTATCTCCTGCTTCCAGTAAGGAAAACGAAGATCTATGATAAGAAGTTCACTTGAATCCAAGCTTTACATTCGAGGGCTTTACATTCACCCGAGGCTTTATATCTAAGAGAGGGGCGCGCTCTCCGGCTACCGATCCGGCGCCCGCCTGATCTTCTTGCCGCCGGAACCCGCCACAAATCGTCCCCTTCCTTCCCGAACGCTACTTCTGGTTGTTCTTGCCAGCCTGCTTGTCCCAGTTCTTATAGCTTACCGGACGCGAGGGGGTTCTTTCCGCTGGAATCTGTTCCTCAGCACTTTGGATCGCGCCGATTGGCGCTGGTTGGCTGCCTCTACTTGCTTGATATTGCTCAGTAATATCGGCCGGGCGCTGCGCTGGCAAGTGATGCTGCGGCCGCTCTGGCGCTCGAACCAAGCCACGAGGATCGGCGTCTGGAGGCTGACTTCCGACACCGCCATCGGGCTGACTGCGGGCGTCTTGCTTGGGCGCGTCGGCGAAATCGTCCGGCCGTATCTGATCTCCGTCCAGACGCGGCTGCCCTTCTCCACCCAGGCGGCTGCCTGGCTGCTGGAACGAATGCTGGATCTGTTTGCCGTTCTACTACTTTGTGGCTATGCTCTTGGCTCTGTTCCGCTCCATCATTGGCGGGGCAGTCCGAAGGTCCAGGCAGCCTTCGCGGCCGGCGGCTACTCGCTGGCCATCGCCGGAGCCCTCTGTCTGGCACTGATTCTTGCCTTTCGCGCCCCGGATGGCTGGGCGCAGCGACGTATCTTGAGCGCCCTGACTTTCCTGCCCGAACCTCAACAGCAGCGGATCGCCAGGGCGCTGGATGCCTTCTCGCGAGGAGTAGAATGCACCCGCGACCCCGTTTTGCTCGGCTTGCTGTTAACCTACACAGCCGTGGAATGGGCAGTGATCGTCTCCAGCAGCTTGGCTTTGTTCCACGGATTTCCTGCTACCCGTGCCTTCGGCGTCCTGGATGTCCTGGTGTTGCTGGCCTTCATGACGCTCGGCAGCGTGGTCCAGATTCCAGGTGTGGGCGGTGGGATACAAGTGGCCTCCATTGTTGCACTTACGCAGATGTATGGGGTTCCGCTTGAAGCCGCTTCGGGCATCGCCATTCTGTTGTGGATGGTCAGCTCCATCGCCATCGTCCCTTTCGGCCTGGTATGCGCCTTCCACGAGGGGCTGAATTGGAGTAAACTTAAGCTGTTGTCAGCAAAGCAGATACTGCCAGCCGAATAACCCCACCAGCATGAACTGCCCCTTCTGCGGCCACAAAGAAGACAAAGTAATCGACTCGCGGGAGAGCAAGGAGGGCGACGTAGTGCGCCGCCGCCGCCAATGCCTGGGTTGCGAACGCCGCTTCACCACTTACGAAAGAAGTGACGAGATCCCCTACATGGTCGTCAAAAAAGATGGGCGGCGTGAGAAGTTCGATCGTCAAAAGGTGTTGAACGGCCTGCTCAAGGCTTGCGAGAAGCGTCCGGTGGCCATGGCGAAGCTGGCCGAGGTGGTGGACGCGGTAGAAGCCAGGCTCGCCGACAATCCCGACCGGGAGATTTCCACAACCGAGGTCGGCGAGATGCTCATGGAACACCTGAAAAACCTCGATAAGATAGCATATGTGAGATTTGCGTCGGTCTATCGCGACTTTCAAGATGTGGAAGCGTTCTTGAATGAACTGAAGAACTTGGTGTTGCAAAAGCGTTCTTAGTACGCCGTGGTCTTTGGTACTAGCTTGGTACTAGCTGGTTGCTGGCCAAGCGGCAATGCCGGGCTAAAGTTGGTGTAACCAATCTGGAATCGGAACATCTTCTATTTAGGGCTTAACTTCGCCATCGATTCGATGCTATAATCGATTGCTAATATTCAAGGTCGGCACGGCGTCTGAAGGTGCGCCTAAGCTAGTGGTTTGTAAACAGTTTAACATACCCCGCCTGGAGGATATTCTTACGAAGTCTTGTGCCTGGTTGGGGAGGTGAGCATCCAAGTGGATCAATTCGAAGATCAGTTTTTAGCAGAGGGCAACGAACCTCTCGGGCTTCCGTTCGACGAAGAAGCGAATTTCTTCCATCCCGAGGAAGTCCAGGAAGAGGAGTTTCCGGCGCAACCGGCCGAAGAGTCGATTTACACCGACGACCCGGTACGCGTGTATCTGCGCGAAATGGGCGCCGTTCCGCTCTTAACCCGCGAGGGCGAAGTCAATCTGGCCCGTCGGATGGAACGCGGCAAGCTGCGCATGCAGAAGTCCATCAGCCGGTCCGCGCTGGTTCAGCTAAGGATTTCCGAGATCGCCGAGCTGCTCAAGCGCGGCGACGATGAGCTCGACAATTTTGTGGATTTTGGGGACGTGGAGGAAGGCAGTCCCGCCGATACAAAAAAGCAGTCCGAGGTCCGCGCGCAGTTCGGCGATTTGATCGCGCTGCACAAAAAACAGGTCCAGTTGATCGACAAGCTGGAAACGGTTCCGCTCAGTAACAAGAAGCTTCGCCGTCGCGCGCAAGGAAAAGTGAATCGCGCCAAAGTGGAGATGTCGCTGGCCATTCGCCGCTTGCCTTGGCTGCCTTCGCGCTGGAAGCAGTTCTCTAAAGAAATCGAGCACGCGGTCGAGCAGTTGGCGCACCTGGAAGCCGAACTGCGCAAGCTGGAAGGACGCTCGGGCCTTACCGCCCAGGCGCGTACCCGCGAGTTGCGCCGTGAAGCTCGCAAACTGGAAACTGCCGCCGGCGCATCGCTAACCGATCTCAAGCATAGTATGTCCGTGATTCGTCACGGAGAAATCGAAGCCGAGCGGGCCAAGAAGGACTTGGTTGAAGCCAACCTTCGCCTGGTGGTCTCGGTGGCCAAGAAGTACGTCAATCGTGGCCTGCACCTGCTGGATCTGATCCAGGAAGGCAATATCGGCCTGATGCGCGCCGCCGACAAGTTCGAATACCGGCGCGGTTACAAATTCTCTACTTACGCCACCTGGTGGATCCGCCAGGCAATTACGCGCGCCATCGCGGACCAGTCGCGCACCATTCGTATCCCGGTGCACATGAACGAGAGCATGAACAAGTTCCTGCGCGCTACGCGCGAGCTCGAAAAGGAACTGGGACGCGCTCCTACCAACGACGAAATCAGCCGCCGGATGGACATTCCGGTGGAAAAAGTTCAGAAGCTGAAGACCATCTCGCGCGATCCGGTGTCGCTTGAAACACCGGTGGGCCGCGACGGCGAATCGGCTTTGGGCGATCTGATTGAAGATCGTTGGGTGGGTTCGCCCGTAGACGCCGTTATCGACTCTAACGTTCGCGACGAAACCGCTAATATCCTGAAGACCCTGTCTCCCAAAGAAGAGAAGGTGATCCGCCTGCGCTTCGGCATCGGCTGCGAGCGCGAGCACACCTTGGAAGAGATCGGGCAAGAGTTTGACGTAACCCGCGAGCGCATCCGTCAGATTGAAGCCAAGGCCTTGCGCCAGCTTCGATCCCCGGAACGCGCGCGCCACCTGAGAGCTTTACTGGCTGCCCGCTAAATCGGGCGGAAGAGCAAAACCCACTCCCTGTGAAGGGCCGGGATTAAACCCCCGGCCTTTTTTATTGCCGATACTCAGCCACCTGGCGGCCCACAGCCGCGTCTAACTGGCAGCATGACTCTCCACGCCCGCACAACCCCTTCTCCGAGAAATATTGGACTGGCCGCTGTACTCGCGGTCTCGCTTTGCTCCGCCGGTAGCCGGCTGGGGGGCGCCGCGGCCCAGGACGTCGCGCGCGCTACCTTGGACAACGGCCTGCGCGTGGTGATTGTGCGCGACCCTATCGCGCCGGTTGTCACGGTAGAAGACAACATCCTGGTGGGCGGCGACGATACTCCTGCCGGCTTTCCAGGCACCGCGCATGCTCAAGAGCACATGCTCTTCCGTGGCTGCCAGGGTCTCACAGGCTCTCAGATCTCGGCCATCTACGCGCAACTGGGCGGCGCGGATAACGCAGACACCCAGCAGACCGTCACCCAATATTTCGCCACCGTCCCGTCCGAGGATCTGGATGTGGTGCTTCGCGTGGATGCCGCCTGTCTGGAAAATGCGCAGGATTCCGATAGCGAATGGCAGCAGGAACGCGGCGCCATCGAACAGGAGGTGGCGCGCGACTTATCGAATGCAACCTATAAGTTCATCACCCGCCTGAACGAGGGGCTGTTCGCCGGCACGCCCTACGCTCATGATGCGCTGGGAACCAAGCCGTCCTTCGACGCCACCACGGGAGCTATGCTCCATCAGTTTTATCGCACCTGGTATGCACCCAACAATGCGGTTCTGGTGATCACCGGCGACGTGGATCCGCAGAGCGTCCTCGCGAAGGTGAAAAACATCTACGGCCGTATTCCGCGCCACGACGTTCCTGCCCATCCGGCAGTGAATCTGCAGGCGGTGAAACCCGAATCCTTTACACTCCCGAGCGACCTGCCTTATCAACTGGTATTCGTCGCTTTTCGGATGCCCGGAACGGATAGCCCCGATTTCGCAGCGTCCGAAATCTTGAGCGACGTTCTCGCCAGCCATCGAGCCAAGCTCTACGATCTGGTAGTTCAGGGCAAAGCGCTCGGCGTCGATTTCAGCTTGGGAGAAACTTACCGCAAAGCGAGCGTGGGTTTCGCAGTGGCCGCGATCCCCGCTGACGCCGACGCGCAACCGGTGATTCAAGACATCCGAAGCGTTCTCTCGGACGCCACGACAAATGGCCTGCCGGTGGACCTGGTGCTGGCCGCCAAACGAAAAGAAGTTGCCACCGCGGAATTCGACCGAAATTCGATTTCCGATCTGGCGTCGCGCTGGTCAAATGCGGTAGCGGTGGAAGGGCGCGAATCTCCCGATCAGGATATCGATGCGCTGAATAAGGTGACTCCGCAAGACGTCCGCCGGGTTGCCAACAATTGGCTCTCGCCAAACAATACGATCGTCGCGGTGCTGAAGCCGGCGCCCACCGGGCAGGCCTCGGCCTCGGCCGGATTTGGCGGCAGCGAACAAGCAACCATGCCGCCCTCCTCTGCCGTTACGCTTCCGGATTGGGCGGAATCCGAGCTCAAGCGGCTGGCAATCCCGCCGCCTTCCGCGCAACCATCCGATATGACGCTGTCCAATGGCATCCGCCTGATCGTGCTTCCCGAAACGATCAGCCCCACCGTTACGGTGCTGGGCGAAGTTCGCCATCAGTCCGATCTGGAAACTCCCGCCGGCAAGGATGGAGTGGGCGACGTGCTGGACGGACTGTTCGACTATGGCACGGTTTCGATGGATCGAATCGCGTTTCACAAAGCGCTGGACGATATCGCGGCCAATGAAACCGCCGGACACTTTTTCTCCCTGCGGGTTCTGAAGCAGTATTTTGGAAGCGGTATGCACCTGCTGGCGGCGAACGAGCTGAATCCGCGGCTGCCGGCCGATGCGCTGGAAATCGTCCGCAAAGAGAACGCCGAATTGACAGCCGGGCAACTGCAGAGCCCGTCCTATCGCGCGGAACGCGCTTTGCAAAAGGCGCTGCTTCCGATGAACGATCCCGAGCTGCGGGAAGCTACGCCGAAGACCATTTCGAGCGCCACTCTGGCCGACGTGAAGGCCTATTACAACAAGGTTTTCCGCCCGGATCTGACCGACATCATTATCATCGGCGACATCACGCCGGAAGAGGCCAGGAAGCAGGTGGAGGACTGTTTTGGAAAGTGGAAAGCCGAAGGACCGAAGCCCAATATCACGCTGGCCCCGGTTCCACTCAACAAGACCGCTTCGTTCAACGTCGCCGACAACACCAGCGTTCAGGATGAGGTGGCGCTATCGGAAGAGCTGGGAATGAATCGCTTCGATCCCGATTTTTACCCCATCGAGCTGGGCAATCACGTCCTGGGCGGAGGATTCTACGCTACGCGGCTCTATCACGATCTGCGCCAGGTCACCGGGTATGTGTACACCGTGAGCGACCGGATCTCGGCGGCGAAGACGCGTGCTACTTACACCGTGGAATACGGCTGCGATCCCGCCAATGTCTCGAAAGCCGCCGCGCTGGTGAAGCGCGACTTAACCCAGATGCAAACCGAGGACGTCACCGCGGCGGAACTGCTGCAAGCCAAGGCTCTGCTGTTGCGGCAGATTCCGCTGAGCGAATCGAGCGAGGATGCCATCGCCGGCCAGCTCCTGGATCGCGCCACGCTGGGCCTTCCTTTGGATGAGGAGCACCGCGCCGCCACTCGCTACTTCAGCATGACCGCCGCCGACATCCGCTCGGCGTTCGCGCGCCGCATCCGTCCCAACGATTTCGTATCGGTGGTGCGCGGTCCCGCTCCGCACTGACATTCGCCCAGACGTTGGTCATCGGCGCGGCGTGGTATGCTCCTTCGCAGGATCTCATGACTCCCAGGATCGTTTGCTTCGTTTGTTTCGGCGCCGCTTTGATCGCTGCCCAGGTCCCTGCTGCCACCTGCGATAGCCTCGCGGCTTTGAAACTCGGAGGCACTACCATCGCTTTGGCCACGCTGGTATCCCCCGGCGCATTCAAAATGCCCGCCAACGTCCCGGCGGGAGGGCCGTTCGCGCCCACTCCGTTTGCAAAACTTCCCGCCTTCTGCCGCGTGCAAGGCGTGATCCAGCCCACCCACGACTCGCACATCGAATTCGAAGTCTGGCTGCCCGCATCCGGCTGGAACGGCAAGTATCATGGCGAAGGCAACGGGGGATTCGCCGGCTCTATAAATTACTCCGCGCTGGCCGAATCGGTGCTCAACGGTTACGCCAGCTCGTCCACGGACACAGGTCACGAAGCCGGCGCCACCGATGCGCGCTGGGCCCTCGGCCATCCGGAAAAGATCGTAGATTACGGATATCGCGCAATTCACGAAACCGCGAAGCAATCTAAGGCAATTATCCAGGCGTTCTACCGTTCGCCTGCCACGCATTCCTATTTCTCCAGTTGCTCGAATGGCGGACGGGAGGCCTTGGCGGAAGCGCAGCGTTATCCGGCCGATTACGACGGCTTGATTGCGGGCGCCCCCGCGCTTTCGATGACACGCATCGTCGCGGCCTTCAATTGGGATCTTCAAGCCTTGAGTGACAATCCAGCCAGCTATATCCCAGCGGCCAAGTATTCGGCAATTGAGTCCGCAGTGGTGGCCCCGTGCGACGCCCGCGATGGGGTGAAAGACGGCGTGATCGACGATCCGACAAAATGCGATTTCAAACCAGCGGTGCTGCTGTGCAAGGGCGCTGAAACGGACCATTGCCTTACCCCACCGCAGATCACCGCGCTGGAGAAAATCTACGCGGGCGCGCGCAACTCGCACGGCGAGCAGATTTGGCCGGGGTTCATGCCGGGCGGCCAAGCGGGTCCGGCCGGCTGGGGGCTTTGGATCTCAGCCGCGAAACCCGATGCAAGCCTGCAATACGCCTTCGGAACGCAAGGCGCGGCGTACCTGATTTTTCAGGACCCGTCCCGCGACTTCCACCAATTCAATTTCGATCGCGATGTGAAGGCCGCCGATGATATCGCGGGCCAGCGGTTGAATGCGGTGGATCCCGATTTGAAAGGCCTGAAAGATCGCGGAGGCAAGCTGATCCTGTATCACGGCTGGAGCGATGCCGCGCTACCGCCGCTCGCCACCGTCGATTATTATCGCAGCGTGATGGCCAAAATGGGCGCAGCGCAAACTTTCGATTTCGTGCGGCTCTACATGGTGCCCGGGATGCAGCATTGTGGCGACGGTCCCGGTCCCGACAGTTTCGGGGCGACGCCGGGCGATCCGTACGCCCCGGGCGGCGACATGTCCGCGGCACTGGAGCGCTGGGTGGAGAAACGCGCTGCGCCGGACAAGATTATCGCTGCGAAGTTCGAAGCCGGCCGTATTGTTCGCACCCGTCCGCTGTGCCCCTATCCGCAAGTGGCGCGTTATTCCGGTTCCGGCAGCACCGAGGACGCGGCGAACTTCAGTTGCGTCGCGAACCAGTAAAGCCGTGAAATCCCGGAAACTCTCGCGGCCGGGAACCACCCAGCCCAACGGAAGGGATGGTCCTCGTCTTGACTTTCAGCCGTTAAGTATTTTACTGTAAACATTCTACGTGGCCGCGTCGTGGCCTGAAAAGGCGGCCTTCACGCTGAAACTATGGCGGAACGCAAAATGTTGCTCGATTCGACCTTGGACAGTGTGGAAGTGGCGGAGATTGAGGTTCTGGGGGCGGCGCGAGAAATTGGTTTCCATGAAGACGATCTGCACCAACTGGGTATGGCGGTTCGCGAGAGCATGGTAAACGCAGTGGTGCATGGAAACCGCTACAACGCGCGCAAGAAGGTTCGCCTTTCAGTGACCAAAGAGCCGGATCGGTTGACTATTGTGATTGCCGATGAGGGCGACGGGTTCGATCCGAATTCGGTGCCGGATCCGCTGGAGGAAGGGAATCTGCTTCGCCAGTCCGGTCGCGGTCTGCTTTTGATCCGCGCTTTCGTGGATGAGTTTCATGTGCTTCCCGGCCAGCCGCGCGGTACCGAAGTGCGGATGGTGAAATACCTGGCGAAAGCCAGTTGACGAGATCGAAAAGAATCGCGAGGAGGGTCCAAATTCGTGAGTGTTAAAATGTCTCACCGCCAGGTTGGCGACGTTACCGTAGTGGATGCATCGGGGCGCATCACCCTGGGCGAAGGCGCCAGTGTTTTCCGCGATCTGATTCGCGACTTAGCGGCTAAAGGCAACAAGAAGATTCTGGTCAATCTGACGGATGTCTCTTATATCGATAGCTCGGGAATCGGCGAAATGGTGTCCAGCTTCACCACGGTGACCAACCACGGCGGACAGTTGAAGCTGTTGGGGTTGACGAAACGCGTCAAGGATCTGCTCCAGATCACCAAGCTGTATACGGTGTTTGAGGTTTTCGAAGACGAATCGTCGGCGGTTCGCAGCTTCGCCTGACGAGCCGGTTACCAAGCCGCCGTAATCGCTAACCGATCCGCGCTAATCGCCAGCCGAGCCGCGCTAATCGCCAACCGAGCCGCGACCGTGAGGAAGCGGTCTTCCCTCGGCGGACTCGTCCGCCCATTCCTACGCAGCGCTGTCTTCGTGCCAGCGTGTGAAATGTCGCTTCATCGAAAATAACCAGCGATTGTTTCCGGCTCAATCCCACTCTACCGTTGAACACCTGGAACCGGTGCGCCGTATTTATTGACGGAGTTGTGCGCTCGCAGGCGTGGTGGAACGACAGTGAAGGCAGGCCGAAATGCAAGCGGTTACCCCAGAGCACGCGCCGGTGGATCCCTATTACCAGGAGCTGAATCGGCTGTTTATTCTTTATCGGCTCGCAAATCTAAATGCCCGCTATTACGGATGCAGAGCGGAGAGATTCGAATGGTGCAGCAAGGCTGCTCTGGTGGTTACAGCCATCCTTTCAACCCTGGCCCTCTGGCTGATATTGGGCGTAGACCCAAAGGAATCCTGGGCCAGGGCCGGAGCCGCTTCTGCCGCCGGTGCAGCCGCATTAATTTCCGGTGTAACTCCATTCTTCGGATGGGCCGAAAAAATTCGCGAGCTGCGCAACCTGCGCTTTGCGTACGGCCAACTGTTCGGCCAAATCGAATTCGCGATCACCGAGATCAAAAGAGCCGGGTATGTCGCAGGGGAACATATCGGCCAGTCGAAAATGGTTCACGAAGGTTTCATGAGAATAGAAGCCATGGACGAGCTGGATCCGGACCAGAAGTTGATCGACCGAGAAGACGCCAAGGTGAGAAAAGCCATCCCGGAAGATTATCTCTGGACACATCTTTAAGCGGCCGCCAGCCCACCGATATCAGACCGGCCACTCCTTATTCTCCCGCGCCGCCGCCTCCGAAAGAGGGTACGAAGCCAATTCAGGGTTCACGCGCCGCCCGCGCAAGAACCGGTCGATCCCTGTGCTAAACTGAAATTTCAACGCGAATTACGAGGTTTGGAGTGGATAAGCTTACCCGCAAGGAACTGAAGAGCGACAAATTCGCTCTGGAAGTCCAGCACAGCGTCGAATACGTTTCCCGGCACCGCCAGCAAATGATCCGATGGGCAGTGCCCGCGGTTGTGGTTGTCTTGGCGGTAATTGGCATCTTTTGGTATCGAAATTACCGTCACGACGCGCGGCAGGAGGACCTGCACGCTGCCATGCTGGTCCAAAACAGCACGGTCGGGCCTTCCCAATCCGAGTACACCGTGACATTCCCGACGGCGGAAGCCCGGAAAACCGCTGTCCTCAAATCCTGGCGGGATTTGGCTGCCAAATACCCTGGAACGGAGGAAGGCGCCATCGCGGAGTATTTCCTGGGCACCAACTCCGCGGATGAGGGCAATCTTGCGGACGCAGCCAGGCACTTCCAAGCCGCAATCGATGCCGGAGGCGGCGCCTATGCATCCGAGGCGAAGCTTGCTCTCGCCCAAGTCTACGCAGCGCAAGGCAAACTGAACGACGGCGTAAAGCTGCTCCAGTCCGTGATCGACCATCCTACGGTACTGGTTTCCAAGGATGCCGCGACGCTCGCTCTGGCCGACCTCATCAAGAGCAGCGATCCCAAGCGCGCCAAGCAGTTGGTGGACCCGCTCCGCACCAGCACGCGCAGCGCCATCAGTAAGGCCGCGATCACCATGGAAGGCGCCCTGGCCCAGCAGTGAACGGGCTCGGACGCCTGCGTTTTCCCATCGAGCAGAGCCGTGGGCGGCGATATCCGGAACTGTCGCATCCTTATCGCGGCGAGTTCCAGCGTGATCGGGACCGTATCATCCACTCGCGCGCGTTCCGGCGGCTGGAGAACAAAACGCAAGTGTTTCCGCCCGGTATCTCGGACCACTTTCGCAACCGCCTCACCCATACCATCGAAGTCGCCCAGATCGCCCGCACCGTGGCGGTAGCCCTGGGTTTGAATGAGGAGCTCACCGAAGCGCTGGCCCTGGGGCACGACATCGGGCATCCTCCGTTTGCGCACGCCGGCGAAGACGAGTTGGATCGCCAGATGCGCCGCTTCGGCGATCGCTTCGATCATAATCTGCATGCCTTGCGGATAGTCGAATCGTTCGAAAAACGCTACGCGCGTTTTCCCGGCCTGAATCTGACCTTCGAAGTGCGCGAGGGGATCGTTAAGCATTCGCGCGATTTCGAGAAGGGCGAGAATCCCGCGCTGGATGAATATCTTCCCGGCTGTCGGCCGCCGCTGGAAGCCCAACTGATCGATTTAGCCGATGAGATCGCGTATAACACCGCCGATCTGGACGACGGCTACGCCGCGCGCCTTTTCAAAATCCAAGAGCTCAGCCAATGCGTCCCTGAATTCGGGGGCCGCTGGGAGGAGGTGGAGTCCCAATTCCCCGGCGCTTCCGAGCGCGAGCGTTTTCAGGAAGTGCTGCGCGGATTGCTGGATTGGCTGGCTTCGGCCCTGGTGCAAGGAACTACGGAAGCCGTCCAAGCGGCCTCGGTGGAATGCGTGGACGACGTTCGCGCCCATCCCCGGCGGTTGGCGTCCTTCACACTTGCGGCGCACGGCGCCAACCGCACACTGAAACAATTCCTGCATCATACGCTTTATTATTCCGAGCCCATGGCGGGCGAGCGCCGCCGTTCCGCCACTCAAATCGCCGAGCTGTTCCAGTATTGGGTGGCCAATCCGGGCAAGCTACCCGAAAACTACGCCGAGTCGCTCTCGCACTCGCCCATCCATCGCGTGGTTTGCGATTACATCGCCGGCATGACCGACGGATATTTCCTGCGCTGCTATCGGCGAACATTCGCCGACGCGCGGCCAGCTTAGGACCGCGGCGCAGCCTTGAGTCCGGTTAGCAGAGCGGCGACAGCCTGGTCTGAAGTATCGCTGTCTGGCGCGCGCTCTGGCTCTGGCGTCGCCCTTCCGGCAGGCGTCCTTTTCTTGCCGGTCCGGCTCCGCAAGACTGCTGACGGATTTTTCCTCGCCATCGCTCCATTCCAGGCGAGCGAACGTCGAGACCGATGTTACGATGGGAAGTACAGACCCGTCCCGCCATGAAATGCCAGATCTGCGACACGCGTAAACCGCGCCGCCATTGCCCTGGAGTGCACGGTGAAATCTGCTCCATCTGCTGCGGCAACGAGCGCGAAGTCACCGTAAGCTGCCCGCTCGATTGCCCGTATCTGGTGGAAGCGCGCCGCCACGAAAAGCCGCATGAAGTGAATGTCGATGAAGTGCCCAATCGCGATGTCCAGGTCACTGAGGATTTCCTGCGGGAGCACGAATCCCTGTTGGTGTTCCTGGGGTCGCAGCTCCTGGAGGCTTCGCTCGCTGCTTCGGGCGCCGTCGATACCGATGTACGCGAGGCGCTTCAATCCCTTATCCGCACTTATCGCACGCTACAAAGCGGCCTGTATTACGAAACCCGTCCTACCAACCTGATCGCTGCAGCCATTCATCGGCGAATGCAGGAAGCGCTTGAAGAACTGCGCAAAGACCTCGCTGGGAAGAATGCGATCCCGCTACGCGACGCCGAGATTCTCGGCACGCTGGTGTTTCTGGAGCGGGTGGAGTTGCACGAAAACAACGGCCGTCCGCGCGGGCGCGCGTTCATCGATTATCTGCGGACGTACTTCCTGCCATCCGAGGAAAGCCTGGCGCCGGCATCGCCGTTGATTCAGGTATGACGGGGTTCATCGTCTTCGCTCACGGCTCCCGCGTCGAAAGCGCGAATCAGGCGGTGCGCCAGATCGCCGCTCAGATGGCTGCTTCCGGCCAGCATATGGTGGAACCGGCATTTCTGGAGCTCGGCCAGCCCGACCTTACAGCCGCCACCGGACTGCTCATCGCGCGTGGCGCCAAGCGCATTGTCGTCATCCCTTATTTCCTGACGCTCGGCATGCACCTGCAGCGGGATTTGCCGCGCCTGGCCCTGGAAGCCTCGCAGGCGCACGGCGATATCGAAATGCAGATCGCTTCGCCTCTGGATGGCCACCCGGCGCTGGTGCAGGCTCTGCTCGATCGCGCGGCCGAAGCACTCCTGCAGAATCCGGCATGAGAGCCGTCGTTCTGGAATTTCACGATATCGCGCCCGAAGTCCGCCACTTTGTATTCGAGGTCCCCGCGCTTCAGCGGCTCCATTTCAAGCCTGGGCAGTTCGTCTCCTTCCAGGAAACACTCAATGGCAAAAAGATCACCCGCCCTTACTCCATCGTTTCGCTCCCCAATGGCAATCGATTCGAGCTCTGTTTGAATCTGGTCGACGGCGGCGTTTTTACTCCGCATCTTTTTAAGATGAAACCGGGCGATTCCATCGAGACCTCCGCGCCGCTGGGATTCTTCGTGATTCGCGATCCCGCCAAAGATGCGGTCTTTATAGCAACCGGCACGGGCATTGCTCCGTTCCGCTCGATGGCGCCGCATTATCTGTCGAATCCGCAGGCCAAACAGCTTACGCTGCTCTTCGGCGTGCGCCACGAACAGACTATTTATTATCGCGTCGATTTTGAAGCGCTCGCTCGCACCTATTCGAATTTCCGTTTCTGGCCCACGCTCAGCCGCGCCGGACCTTCCTGGACCGGCCGCACCGGCCACGTGCAAAGTCATTTGCTCGAAGCGCTGGACGGCCGGCGGGATCTGGATGTCTACATCTGCGGGCTGAAAGCGATGGTGGACGGCGTCCGCGCTATGCTCAAAGAGTTGGGTTTCGATCGGAAGCAGATCATTTTCGAAAAATACGACTGAACGTTTTCAACAATGAATCGCACAATCGCGCTCGCACTCGGCATGCTGATCATTTTCGGGGCAACCGTCGCCATCCTCGTTACCGTGATGCCGGGACCGCACAAACCCACCGACTATCTGGTAATCGGCTGCGTGGCCACGCTGCTATGCCTGCTGCTGCTGTTTGTGGTGTTGATCAATACCGCGAAACGTTCGGATCATAAGACCGAGCCGCGCGCCTGACGGCCGAGCCGCGCGTGAGTGTGATCACACCTTGTGCACTTCCACCAACCTGTACACCGCTTTGGTCTGTTCCAGCGTGGCAAACACGAGCCCCGGCTGCATGGCCGATGCCGTTCCCGCCGCCACGGCCCAGCGCACGCAATCGGCGAAATCCTTCTTCTTGGTGGCAGCCCAAACATATGCCGCGGCCAGCGCATCTCCCGCCCCTAGCGGAGACACCGCGTCGCCCCTTGGGGGAATCACTTCCAACGATTGCTTTCCGTTCACCGCTACCACTCCGCGTCCGCCCAGCGATAGCATCACGGCTTCCGCGCCCATCGCTTTGATCCGCGTGGCCGCTTCCAGAAATTGCGCCCGCGTGATCAGCGCTCGATTCAACAGCCTTTCCGCCTCGGGTTGATTCGGACTGACAATCGTGGGGCACGCCTCGATGCCGTGCAGCAGCGCGTCGCCGTCGGTATCCAGCAGCGTTTTCACTTTCCGCTCGCGCGCCATGCGAATCAGCTTGGTATAAAAATCGGTGGAGACCCCCGGCGGAATGCTCCCGCACAGCATCAGCCAGGTGGCCGATGCCAGGCGGTTGGCCACCGCCGTTTCCAGGCGCAGCAGTTCCTCCGGCGTGATCTTCGGACCGCGCTCGTTCAGCCGCAGCGCCAGTCCCTGTTTGTCGGTAATGGTGAGATTCACCCGAATCTCATTCTGAATTGGAACCGCTTTCACCGGAAATCCGGATTTCGCCGCCAGCTTTTCCAGGCGCGGACCGTTCACCCCTCCCGATGTGACTATCGCCAGCGTCTTGGCGCCGAACGAGTGCAGCACGCGCGAGGCATTCATACCGCGGCCGCCAGCCGAATCGCTGCGGGAAAGAATGTAGGCGCGGTCTTCGAAAACCAGCCGGTCTACTTCGATATTGCGATCCACGGAAGGATTAATTGTTACGGTGAGTATCAACCCTCAATCTTACACTGAATCCTCGATGTTACCCTGAATTTTGCCGCGCCATCCCCATTTCCAGGCGTATCTGGCGCTTGCCGCGGTCTGTTTTTTCTGGGGCACCACCTACCTTGGCATTCGGATCGCTCTCGAATCCATCCCGCCTGCGGTGCTGATGTGCCTGCGCTATTCCATCTCGGGCGCAATATTGCTGGCGGTCGCCTATTTTTCCAAAGCGCGCCTTCCCAGAGGGCGTGAACTCTGGTACACGGCGCTCTACGGCATCATTATCATCGGCACCGGCACTGGCTTTCTGGTCTACACGGAACAGTGGTTACCGAGCGGCCTGGCATCCGTTTTCATTACGGTTTCGCCTTTCTGGATGATCGGCTTCGAAGCGCTCATTCCCGGCGGCGTCCGATTGCATGGGCCCACCATGGCCGGGATGCTGGTCGGGTTAGCAGGCACTGTTCTGCTGGTCGGGCCAGATGCGTTGCACGAGGGGTTCGGCGGTCCAGTGCTGCGCGGATTCTGGCTGCTGCAA
>Ga0181525_10001503_pt1 | contig 19792 bp, 23 predicted proteins | sample PEATcosm2014_Bin_48_FD_121100 | JGI IMG/M metagenome (GOLD analysis project Ga0181525, IMG submission 121100) | Peatland microbial communities from MTU Mesocosm Facility, Houghton, MI, USA - PEATcosm2014_Bin06_10_metaG | ecosystem: Environmental > Terrestrial > Soil > Wetlands > Peat | place...
AACGTCCGCTACCTACTGCTGAAGGCCAAGCGCATGGCCGTGACCAACGCCGAATTCGTCGAATTTCAACAAGCCAAGAACGCCGCGTAGAATGGCCGCTCCCTCGAATTCCTGCTCAGAGCCCGGGAAACTTTCTGAACCGCGGTAAGCAGGGCGCCTTCTTAACCCTGTGGTTTCTGACATTCCTGCTTGGCGGCCTCTTTCTGTTCGGCACGGGTCAGGAATGGCATCGCCTGATCTATGAAAAAGGCCTCACGATCTCGACGAACCTCTTTGGGACAACCTATTACTCGCTCGTAGGACTTCACGCCTTTCACGTCACGGCTGGGTTGATCATGCTTCTGATCGTGATGATCTTTGCCGTCGCCGGCCGCGTACACAGGGATCAGTCAGGCCGAATCGAAGTGCTCTCCATGTACTGGCATTTCGTGGATGTCGTCTGGGTCGTCGTTTTCACCGTCGTTTATATTATCGGGCGCTGAGAGGAACATATGGCAACCCTTGAATCGACCATAAGTAGCGAGCAAATCTCGCAGCCGACGAGAGAAATCGAAGGCCCCGCATCGACAGCGTGGCCTCTCGTATTGGCGCTTGGATTCACGTTGATCTTCGCCGGGCTACTCACAAGCGTATCAGTGAGCGTGCTCGGCGCCGTGCTGACCGTTGCAGGTTGTGTCGGCTGGTTCCGCGAGGTCCTGCCCCGCGAACATGAGGTGGTGGTTCCCGTCGTTCCGGACGATCTCGTCATCGTAACGAGCCGCCGCGTCGTCGACCGGCTTCCAGTGGCGCCCGATCAAGTGCGCGCGTGGCTCCCTCTGCAGACGCACCCCATATCGGCTGGTCTAAAGGGCGGATTGGCCGGCGGCGTAGCGATGGCCGCGCTGGCATGTGCCTTCGGTGTCCTCAAGGCTGGGAGCATATGGTATCCGATCAACCTTCTCGCAGCATCAGTCTATGCCCAGTCCCTCAAACTCGGCGCCTCGGGGTTAAACGCGTTTCACGCCGATAGCTTTGCCATCTCCCTGGCGCTCCACGCACTCATTTCCGCTGCCGTCGGGTTGTTGTACGGAGCCATGCTCCCGATGTTCGCGCGCAGGCCCATCCTCCTTGGAGGATTGATCGGTCCTATGCTGTGGTCGGGCCTCTTGTATTCCATAATTTCTTTACTCAATCCCATGCTCGAGAGCCACATCGACTGGGTCTGGTTCGTGGCATCGCAGGCGGCATTTGGCGTCGTCGCCGGACTCTTCGTGGTACGGCAGCCCCGAGTGACAACGCTCGAGAACGTCGCCTTCACCATCCGCGCCGGGGTGGAGGCGCCCGGAATTACTCCTCCGCATTCAACCAGAGAGGAGCGGGCGTGAATCGATTGTTTTCATTTTTAGCGCTCGGAGTGGTCCTGCTCTCCGCGTGCGGAAGGCCGCACGGCCAGCCTGACCGGAACGAAGTGGAGCTTGCGCCGAGCGAGGTCCTGGATTTCGAAACGCTATTCTCCGCAAACTGTGCCGGGTGTCACGGCGAGAACGGTCGCGGAGGTGCGGCAATCGCGCTCGCCAATCCCGTTTATCTCGCTCTCGCCGATGATCACGCGATTCGCAATACTATCGCCAATGGTGTGCGGGGAACTGCCATGTCAGCCTTCGCAGAGAACGCGGGTGGATTGCTCACCAATCGGCAGATCGATGTGATCACTCAACAAATCCGCGTGCGATGGAGCAAGCCTGGAATTCTCGATGGCGCGCACCCACCTGGCTACGCCACGAAATCTGCTGGCGATCCTGAGCGTGGCCAAGCCGCCTACAAGACGTATTGCGAATCCTGCCACGGCCCTGATGGCCGCGGTGGAGCGAAAGGCAGCGCCGTCACTAACGATTCGTTTTTGGCGCTAATCAGCGACCAGGGACTGCGGACCGCCATTATCGTCGGCCGCCCGGAGTTAGGAGCGCCCGACTGGCGCGGAAACGTTCGCGGCAAAACGATGTCCGACCAGGAAGTCACCGACACTGTCGCGTGGCTGGCTTCACGCCGCGTCGAATCTCCGGGTCAACCATTTTCCGCGGCCAATCATCCCCAACACTAGGAGCCTGAATAATGTCACAAGATGCATCAGTTTCCCGGCGCGGCCTGTTCATGAAGTTGGGCGTGCTTTTCAACGGCGTCGTGGCCGCCGCCCTTGCCGTACCCATGGGCCGATTTCTGCTGTCCTCAATTACGCGCGGACGTTCGAACGGGTATCTCGACTGGGTACCGCTCGGCCCGGTCAGTCAATTCCCGGAAGGCGAGACCAGGCTGGCTACGTTCCGAAATCCTCTTGTTATGCCAACGGACGGCAAGACAGTGGACACCGCATGCTGGGTCCGGCGCATCCAAGGCAATCAATTCCAGGTGTTCGCCATCAACTGCGCGCACTTGGGCTGTCCGGTGCGCTGGTTTCCGCAATCCGGCCTGTTCATGTGCCCGTGTCATGGCGGAGCATACTACCGCGATGGTTCGCGCGCATCAGGCCCGCCCGAGCGTGGACTCTTTGAGTATCCGTACAAAGTTGAGAACGGCCGGATCACGATTCAGGCCGGCGAAATGCCCACGCCCGGGGCGAGCGCTTCGCTGATGCGGGGGCGACCGTGTAAATCGGATAACGGTCTAATCACAATTCAGGCCGGCACTGTGCGGCCTTCGTGTGCGGGCGCATCCCTGCTGGGGAAGGAATCGCCGTGCGCCTGATCTCCCGGATAGGTCAATGGTTTGACCAGCGCCTGCAACTCGCCGCGCCAATTCGAGACGCGGCGGAACACCCGGTTCCGCGCAACACCGCCAGTTGGTGGTACGTATTCGGCAGCGCTGCGCTGATCATCTTTTGTCTTCAGCTCGTCACCGGCATCCTGCTGGCTCTGACTTATGTGCCCTCGGCTGGAGAGGCGTGGAGCAGCCTTCAGGCGCTCAATCACGACATTACGCTCGGATGGTTCATCCGCGCACTGCATGGTTGGGGATCGAACTTCATGGTGGCGATTGTCCTCATCCATATGATGCAGGTCTTTCTATTTGGCGCATACAAGTTCCCCCGTGAACTCACCTGGATCATCGGCATCTTCCTTCTGCTGATGACGCTCGGGATGGCCTTCAGCGGGCAGGTGCTGCGATTCGATCAGGATGCCTATTGGGGACTGGGCATCGGCGCCTCGATCGCCAGCCGCGTCCCAATTGCCGGCCCAGCGATCGTGAAACTCATGCTAGGCGGCCCGATCATCGCCGGAGCCACGCTGTCCCGATTCTTCGCCATGCACGTTTTTGTCATTCCGGGATTGCTGATCGGTTTCGTGGGTCTGCACGTGCTGATGGTGTTGAAGCTGGGGATCAACGAATGGCCGATGCCGGGACGTATTGTCAAACGCGCGACGTACCTCAATGAGTATCACGAACTGACGAGGAAGGATGGCGCTCCGTTTGTTCCCTATGCTGTCTGGAAAGACATGTTCTTCGCGGCCTTCATTCTTCTGGCGGTCGCGGCCTGCGCTACCTGGTTCGGTCCATTTGGCCCGTCCGGCCGGCCGGATCCCACGATCATCCAGACCGTACCGAAACCCGACTACTTCTTCCTGTGGCTGTACGCCCTGCTCTCGCTGCTCCCGCCTTCGCTCGAAACGCCATTCCTGCTCATCGGTCCCGTCCTGGTCATTCTCGGATTGCTTCTGCTGCCGTTCCTCTCCGGTGAGGGAGAAAAAAGCTGGAAGCGGAGGCCCATCGCCGTGTTGACCGTGATGTTGATTGCCGTCACGCTTGGGACCTTCACGCACCTCGCAGGGTACACGCCCTGGAGTCCGAAGATGGATGCCTGGAGCGGCGCTCCCGTGCCGGCGCAATTCCTGCACGGCACGAGTGCACTCGAGCGGCAAGGCGCGCTTGTCTTCCAAGTCAAACAGTGCCGCAACTGCCACTCGATCGGAGATTGCGGCGGAGAGCGCGGCCCGGCACTCGACAGCGTAGCGTTGCGGTTGACGCAGGACCAGCTTATCCGCCAGGTGATCCAGGGCGGTGGCAACATGCCGGCCTACGGCAAGAATTTGAGCCCGCCGGAAACCACTGCGCTCATCGCATTTCTTGAGACACTGCATCCGGCGGGACAGCCTCCAGCGCGCGACGCCTCACGCCAAGTCGCCTTAGAGCAATAGAGCCGTCCATGGTAGCCGCGACAATAACACTCGTTATCGTCTTAGCGGGGGCAGTTTACCTGCGCGGCTGGCTTAAGGGTCGCTCGATTCCGGTGTGGCGAGCTTGTAGCTTCTTCCTCGGTCTGTTCTTGACATGGGTGCCTTTGGTGCCCGTTGCTTCGGCGGACAGCCACATGCTGACGGCGCACATGATCCAACACCTGCTGCTCATGACCTTTGCGCCGCCTCTGATCTGGCTGGGCGAGCCACTCATGACAGTGCAGCTGCGTCGATGGCTAGTTCCGAAGAATCTCGGCCGGCCATTAGGACACCCCGTGTTTTGCTGGCTCGCTGCCACCGCGACTTTGATCGTCTGGCACGTGCCCGCGATATTTCAGTTGGGCATGGAATCGCCAACCTGGCATTTCATCGAACACGCCTCCTTCCTCATCAGCGGCCTTCTTTTCTGGTGGCCCGTCATGCAGCCTTGGCCGTCGGTCGCCCTATGGCCGCGGTGGTCGATGCTCCTATATCTCTTCCTGGCGACCCTGCCATGCGACGTGCTTTCCGGCTTGCTCGTCTTCTCCGATCGAGTTGTGTACCCCATGTATCTCGCTATGCCGCAAATGGGCGCACTCTCTCCTCTCGAAGACCAGGAGTGTGCGGCAGCGTTGATGTGGACCTGCGTGACCGTTGTTTTCCTCGTCGCCGGAACGATTCTCTCGATGCAGATACTCTCGCCGAACCACAGAGTCCAGGAGGCCGTATGACAGACGCCGCGCCGACCCTCATCACGGTCGTCTTGCATTGGACGTACCTTGCATATCGGCCTACGATGTTCATCGTCCTCGTTGTTCAAGCACTGACCAAGCGGAAAGACCAGCCATGAGAGACTACCTGGAGTTAACCAAACCTCGAATCACGCTGCTCATTCTGATCTGTACGGCGGTCGGCTACTGGTTTGGCTGTGGCGCCTCGTTTCACTGGCAGATTCTGGCTCAAGCTCTCCTTGGTACTGCATTGCTGGCGTCGGGCACCTCGGCACTCAATCAATGGTACGAGGTGGACTCCGATGCGAAGATGCACCGCACGCGCCGGCGCCCTCTTCCCGCAGGAAGGATTAAGCAAACGCATGGGCTTGTTTTTGGGCTATTGCTGTCGGCCGCTGGCTTCGCAGTGCTATGGTTCGGCACGAACCCGCTGGGGGCGGCCCTTGGTCTCTTCACTCTTCTCACTTACCTTTTGGTCTACACCCCTTTGAAGCAACACTCACCGGCATGCACCACCGTTGGCGCGATCCCAGGCGCTATGCCGCCCCTCATCGGGTACGCCGCCGCGGGCCACGGCATAGATGGCAGTGCGCTAGCGCTGTTCCTCATTCTCTTCGTGTGGCAATTTCCTCACTTCGACGCCATCGCCTGGATGTATCGGGATGACTATGCCCGCGGCGGCATACGCATGCTACCCGTCATCGATCCGGATGGCGAGTCCACTGCCCGCCGCGTTGTCGTATGCTCGGTCCTTCTGATCCCGATCAGCCTGGTGCCATTATTCCTCGGAATGACGGGTGCGCTGTATGCTGCAGCTGCGACCGCTGCTGGATTCGGAGTGCTCTACTTCGGCGCGCGAATGAGCCGTGAAAGAAGCGTTGCGCGTGCACACGCGCTGCTTCTCGCGACGGTGTTCTATCTACCTGCGTTACTCGGCGTGATGGTGTTGGATCGGACACCTTCGTTCTCGTTCGCATCATCCAACGTTTCGATAACAACAACATCTTCATATCGAGGAGTTGTCGGTGGCCAATAGTAAAGGGAATATTCTGGTTGCGTCTTACTCTCGTGACGGTTCTGTGGAGGCGCTTGCTAAGGCCGTGGCTGAAGGGGCGCGAGAAGCCGGAGCCGAAGCGCGGCTCAGTCGGGCGCCCGATATCGTTCCTCCGGCCGTGATGGCTCATGTTCCAGGCTGGGATCGCAGGTAAGCTGAATGGAAAAGCGGCAGGGCCTTTACATCGACGGGGGGACCGCACGACCGGAATGAGACAACGCTGCTCTCTCTTTACATCCCGATGGCGCATTCGGGGTTCATCATCGTACCGAACGGCTACACGTCCCCAAAGCTTTTCAAGGTTGCGGGACGCCTTACGGATCGTCCTCGGTTTCCGGGCAGAACAGTGCACCGACCGCCGATGAGCTTAAAGTCACCAACCATTAGGGTGAACGAATCACGCAGGTCGCGGCGGCACTGAAGGCCGCACAGTAGAGACCAACACAGGCTCACGCCGTCCTCGTCCCTAAGCGGCCGGTTCTTCCCCGGGCTGGGAACGACGGATTTCACGGGCCAATCTGGCCGGCGCGGCCGATCAGGACGTCGTCCTCGCGCGTGTACTCGTGTCTCAGTCCACGGGTTCAGTTCAGATGGAGCGACCCGCCTTGACCTAAACAGGGGAAGCGTCTTCTGGTAACTGTGGGGGCGGTGGTTCTGATACATAGTGCGGGTCGAGGTGCTCTTTGGTCACCTATTCAAGCCAGCACTCTCAGCGAACCTTCGGAAATGATGTCGAGCTTGACTCGCCGTCATCCCTGGACGGCGGTCACGCAGCCCATGCCCGGGACGGCGGCTGTCCAAAAAGCAGTTCCTGCGCCGGCCAGAGGTACCCTGAGATCCGAACGTCTTGCAGGTTGCCAGCTTAGGTTCATACTCTATGCACGCTCGAACCTGACCTCACTGATGTCGATGGAAACCATCAGCATTTCCTTAATCGGCCTGCGGTCAGGCCCGCGCGTGTAGGCGCGGCGCTTGGTCGGCAAATGAATTCCGTCCGCAACGACATAGTCTGACGTGAGTTGGGCGGCGGGAAAGCCACCTGCAATATTCACGCTATAGTCGTGGCGACGCAAATGCAAATCGGTGTCGAAGAAGAACTCCTGAACCAGGCTGTGCGTCTCTATGGAGCCGGGAAATTGTGCCCGTAATACGTGCCACGTTTCGGCACCCTCTCGCCACGGTTCGACTTCGTCGACATGTACACCGTCCATGGCCAGAAGGAAGGGCGTAGTGAGATAGGTCCAGAGCGCTTCGCCGTTGAAATAGGCCCGATGAAGAGCATCCCAAGGAGTGCTCATCTGATGACCGGCGAACGAGTCTCTGGGTCCGTGTCGTTCCGAAACCAACGTACCGTCCAGTTTTTCGATTGCAATTCTGTCCGGCGTGAACATCGTACGCTGATCAGGCTTCCCAAACGGACATACGGACGAGCGTTCTTCGTGCAGCCAGGCCGTCATTCGGCGCGGGGTTTCGTCCTGTATCATTCCTTTCAGCGCAAAGAAGCCACCTCCGCTGACAATGGTCGCCTCGATCTTTTGGTAGTCCCGCCAGCGATCGATGCCACCATGAGCATTAAGAATTCTGCTAAGTAATTGGTTCATCCGGCCTCCTCACTTCTACTTCATGACCAGAAAGTCACGCTTCGCGCGACCTCCTCTCCCTGCTCCTCCGGGTGTTTCCTGGTTTGCCCGGACCTGCGTGGCCGAGATCTTGACCGTTGCCCTGATCGATTCTCCGGCATCCATGTTTCCGCAATGCACCGGGTTCACGCGCTGTCAAAGCGCCGGCCAAATGCCTCACAAGATTACAGCAAAGCGAACCAGCAACACATCGGCGCGCCGTTGGTGTGCCGCCACCTCGGCAGTGAGCGGGTTCCAGATGTGCTGGTAACTCGGGATGATCCTGACCGCCGGAGTGATCGCAAAATCGTAAAAGACTTCTAAACCCTTCTCGTTCTGGGTCCCGCTGCGACTTCCGATAAGCTGATTGAGATCTAGTTTCAAGGCACTACTGATTCCGTTGTAATAAACCCCAGTTCCAAAATTGTCGTTCTTCCGAGAATTGAGAAGACCACTCGCAAACAGTGCCATGCTCCCATCGCGAGTAATTGTGTTGGTCTGCCGAGGGGCATAGCCGACCCGTCCAAATACTCCGATTCCACGAAGCGGTTGGCCGCTCCCGAGTTTGTGAGCGACCGCCTCGGAGTGATCCTTTACAAAGACATACTGAGACACGTTTCCTATCGTGACCCAGCTATCGGAGCTGTAGTTGATCGGCAGACCCTGAACTGAAGGACCGCCCAAGAGGGCACCGATGGCTTGCGAGTTCGTACCGGGCGGCAACTGCCCGAACGGCGTTCTCAGATCGATTTTCGGTTTGTCGGTCCAATTGAACTGCGCCCAGGATTGGCCAGGCAAGCCGCCGATTTTATATGAGAAGATTGCGGTGCCATATAGGTTGACACGATCAAAGGCTTTCGTGGCGATGTTATCTGCCTTGCTATTGGGATCGAACACGCCCCCGAAAACGACCAATTTCTGTGATGGCGTCCACACTCCACCCGCTGCCAGCGAGGTCGTATTATAAAAATTGAGCGCCATCGGATTCTTGTTGAAGTTAAGATTAGCGAAATCGTATTGGTAGCTGTTTCCGAATAAGGTCTGATCGCACATCGTGAGTACATTGATCCTGCCCACCAGTACGCTGAATTGTGGCGTCAGGGATTGCAAAAGAAAGTATTCCGTGGGAAGGACATCATGCACGAAGAAGGGACCTGGGAAAGCAAGCCCGGTATATTGAGGAACAGTGGAGCCCACAGCGAAAGTGTTTTGCGGCGAGGAGCTTCCATATCGGGACTCCAAGGTGACGTGGAACAGGCCGCCCGACCAGAGCCCAGCGCGCCCCGTGTCGATGTTGATTGAAAGCTGCGTGTTTTGTATGAACGCGCCGCCGGTTTTTAGACCGCCAGACGCCACATCTTGAAAGGCGCTTGTTAAATAGAGGTCAATGAACACTCCGTGATGGGCTAGATCTGTGCGAGTTCCTCCCCAGTCGCCACTGAGCTGAGTACGATGCCAGAAATCAGTTACGTCCGTTCCTGGCAGTCCGAATACCGGTCCGTTGTTGAAGTAGGGCAACAGAGCAGCTGCTAGATCGCCAAAGAGGCGTTTTTCGTCGGCACTGGCGCCCAAGCGTTTGCTTCAGGAGTGTCTTTGGATGAATCATCACGACTCGCGGTACTGAGCGGATTGGCTACCGGGTCCTCTCCCGTACCCAAAGTAGCGTCCTTCGTTTTCTCGGAAACGGAGGGGAGTTGTTCCGGCGGCATTTGGGCGCTGGCTGGCGTTGCGACGGCGATGATCAGTCCCAGAACAACGAAGAGCCCGGCGATCGAGAGAGACCTGCTGATACGACAGTCGCTGGTCAATCGATACACTGTCATGTGGTTTTCCTTGTGACTGAATCGCGGTTGGTCCTCAGCAGGCCCACCGGCTCATAACTCTTCGGAGCGGAACTGGATCTGCCTTTGTATCCAGCTCCGTCCGACCTTTAGTGCCTCGTGGGCCCGCTGCTTTTGCCAGGCAACAGTGTTGTTACCTGCGATCAGCCCGTCGACGTCCCCGCCCGAATTGGATTGTCAGGCAGCGAGCCATTCGGGTTTGCTCGAGCCCCGGGGGACAAGCACCGTCCTGAAGGAACCCGGGGTTTTGGACAAAACTACCTGTTCTGTCATGCCTTGATACGTTCCCAACGGAGTTTCGGCAGTGAAGAGATCAGGAGCCACGGCCTTGTGCTCGTCTGTAGAGCCGGCGGTCTGCCGCGCATAGGCCTTGTCGAATATACCCATCGAGAGCAGCCACAGCACGGTCCTGGTAAGGGAGACCACGACGCGATAGCTTCCCCCTTCCGTGGCGCGTCGTCGCAGCGCCTCAAGAACACCGACGGTTGCGAGCCAACCCACAACGTTGTCGCAAATCGGGAGAATCGGCGGAGACGAAGGCTTAGCCGGTGTTCCCTCGATGGCAAACACGCCGGACACTGCTGCCCCGATCTCGTCGAAGCCAACCCAATTTGACCAGGGACCCCGTTCTCCATGAAGGACCACCTTGGCGTGTATTAATCCCGGCTTCTTTTCGGTGAGTTCTTCCGCGGTGAGACCATATTTGTCTAGGTAACCGGGGCGGCGATTCGAGAAGAACACGTCCGCATCCTTCAGGAGACGATCGAACTTGGCGCGATCTTCTTTGGAGCCATCGAGTATAGTGGAGCGCATCCCGACCTGCACGTCCCACACGAAGCCCTCTACTTCCGTATCATTAGGCCTCCAGATGTTGAGGACGTCCGCACCATAGTAGGCGAGGTCCCTGCCGATGCCAGCTCCGGCAATCACGTGCCCCATCCCGAGCGCGCGAATGCCTTCCAAGGGGCTCTTTGCGCCGCGCTTGAACGGCACCGGCTCACTGTCTCCGATTTTTTCAAGAGTGATCAGAGGCATTCTGGAGACCACTTCGGTGTACTGGGACTCTCGGAGAAACTCCTCGTTGGTACGCACCATGCTGAAAACAAGCCCGGCCTCCTGCCCGGCCGACTCCAACTCGTCCGCGCGCCACTGCAGAATCGCATTGTTTACGGATTCGTTACTGTCACTGGCCCGCAGAAAATTGAGTGCACGCGTGTGTAGCCTGGGATAGACGTTGAGAGCCACCACGTGACGTCCATCGCGTGTTTTCCGGAAGAAGGGCAACTCCCAGAATGGGTTATCTCGCTCGGCGTACATGGACGGACCACGTCCATTGATCGTTTCCCATTTCCCCTCGAAGAAACCAGAGAAACGCCGGAAAGCCTTCCGGACGTCTACATGAATGTCCTGTCCTTCGCCAGTTTGGGATCTCCAGAGAGCTGCCAACGCAACGGTCTTGGCGGCCAGGCCGACCGCTGCCATGGCACCGAACCGATGGGGACTGACAATGATCGGATCCTGACCGTAGAAGGTGAGTTTCCCTCCGCTATCCGCGGCTGTCAGGCCGACATCTTTTAGCACTTCATTTACGCTGCCATGCAGGTCGAATTGCGGAGAAGTTGCGGGATTACTGAGTTTCGAGCGGAGTGTTTCGGTTAGTGTTTCCCCCGATGTTTCAGTTATCGGTTCGAGTGATGCAGTATTCATTTGATGTATCCTTTCGAGGTTTTGTTTTCGCAGGTGCGGCCACGGCCGGTTTTGCGTCCCGCTATGACTCAATGGCCGGAAGCTCCGCGTACGCAATGCCGGTGAGGTTTCCTTCGCCAACCAGTAGCGTTTTCTTGCTTGACCCATCGAGATTGGCACTATAGACCGAGCCGGCGAGATCGGTGATAAACATGCGCCCGCCTTTCAGGTCTAAAGCGAGTCCAATGCCTTCCATCAAGTGCTTGACAAGGACCTCAGGCTCTTTGCGACCTCCAGGCTTCGGATCCATGGGCGCGCAGTTCACAGTGTTGCCCCGGGGCGGATCCCCGCGGTCTGTCCAGTAAATCGTCCGGTTGGCGAGGTCGAGTTCGAGATCGATGGGTTCGGGTAGGTGATCGTACAGGAGCTCAATGTCCTTGCGGTTTGCGGGAGTTTGGCCCTTGGGAATTTCGAGATTTGCGCGAAAGATACGTCCTTCGCCGGCCTTTTCAGGCCCCTTCTGGGTCCAATAAAACTTGCCACCCTCAGCGTCCACTGCAATGCCCACGCACCACTTCTTCGCGTCCTTGCCGGGGCGTGCGTCGCCCTCACTGGTATCGACAAGCGTTTCGATCTTGGAACCATCCAAGTTCGCCCGCATGACCCGCATCCCTTCGCGGTCGCACCAGTAAAGCTTCCGGTTCTTCTCATCGAGTTGCAGTTGTTTGGGAGTGAACGTGCCGCCCGGACGAATAATGTTCGTGATGTTGCTTCCGTCAAAATCGGCGCGCTCAATGGAACCGTCATTGACAACGGGGTTGTTGCCCATGTTGGTCCAGTAAATATGTCCGGGCGCGATATCGACCACCAGCCCGTCCGGAAATTTCCGGCCCTCTTTAATAATGGTTTTCAGATCGGAACCATCGTGATTTGCGGAGAAGATGCGGCCACCGCCGGCATCCAGGAAAAATAACCGCCCGGACCTGGTTGACTTGTCGGCCCCTGCGTTGATCGGTGTGGAAGTTGTTGCACTCATGTGAAGAATTTCCTTGGTGTCGTTTCAATGGGTTTCGAACGAAAAAACTAGAGGCCGACTTTCGCGCGATTGCCGAGCAGCCCTGTCAGAACTTCGTTCTCCTCTTCCGCAAGCTGCTCCACCGAACGATTGCCCGCCATTCGCATCACTCCGTCGGTCACCGTCTGCTTCAGCTCCGTAGTAACGTTCGGGGTGCCGAGAACCTTCATCAGACCTGCGAGAGGATCCATGAGGTGTTCCATATAATGGTTAATCCCGCCTGGGCCCCCGCCGAGGTGCCACTGCAGGCTTGGTCCCATCACGCCCCATCGCGGCCCAGGGCCGTAGCTCACTGCGGCGTCGGCGTCCTCGACGCTCAGCACACCTTGCTGAATGAGGTAGAGGACCTCCTTGTACAGCGCCGCCTGCAGCCGGTTCGCTACGTGACCGGGTAACGCTTTGAGCAGATGAATCGGCTTCTTCCCAATGGACGCATAAAACGCCATGGCTTTTTCGATCGTTGCGGGCGACGTTTTGGCTCCGCCGACTACTTCAACTAACGGAATGACGTGAGGCGGATTGAATGGATGTCCGATGACGCAGCGCTCCGGACGCTTGGTTTGAGACTGAATAACGTCCATGGTTATGCCCGAAGAACTCGACGCGAGGATCGAATCCGGAGGCGTGGAATCGTCCATCTCTGCGAATAGCTTAGCCTTGAAATCGGGACGTTCCGGTGCATTTTCCTGGACAAAGTCCGCTTTGGCGAGCGCCAGAGCCATTTTGGGCTCGAAGGTCAACCGTTCGCGCGAAGCACTAGGGGAAATGCCGTTCTTGCTGAGCGTCTTCCATGCCTCGTCAACATATTTTCGAAGGTTCGCCTCCGCATTCGGCGCAGGATCGGTTGCCACCACGTTGAACCCGCGTGACAGGTAATAAGCGGCCCAACTTGCGCCGATGACTCCTGTACCAACAATTGCCACATTCTGAATCTGTCCGTTCTTTGCCACGATAATTCTCCTTTTCGAATTCTCCTTACAGGGCGCCTGGGCGGCTGTAAAACCATGAGACCTGCTCGGCCTCATTTAGATGACTAATCGCGTTCATGGTCACCTATGGAGAGCTTCGTTCAGCGCCATTGGTTGGAGCTCATTGGCGCTCCAGAATCGGATTGCGGGTGAGCAAGGCCGCAATCGTACCCATCGCCCGAATTGACGTAGCAGGGCAGAACGGCTCGGGCTGCACTATTCGATGCAAGCCAGTCCAATCGCCGCCATTGCTGGGACGACGTTCAGGTGAGGTCAGTGGAAGACCAAAAGGACAAGAGGAGTCTATGCGAAACGCGCTGCACGCTATAGTCTGATGATGCCGCGCCTAGCGGCGATTGTCACGGCCTGCGTGCGATCGCTGGCGCCGAGTTTGTCCCTGATGTGTTTGACATGAACCTTGACCGTCTCCTCCGCGATGAACAATCTTGCAGCAATAGCTCGATTCCGATGTCCCGCCGCTACTTCTTGTAAGATCTCCATTTCGCGTCGGCTCAGAGTTTCATCGCCAAGGTGCTCGGCAAGGTCGGCCGCGATCTCCGGTGGAACGTATTTCTTGCCAGCGTGGACCTGTCTGATCGTGTCAACCATCTGTTGGGACGGCATGCTCTTCAACAAATATCCGCGAGCCCCCGCCTTTAGTGCCCGTTGCACATCCATATCTCCCTCGAATGTTGTAAGGACAATGACGCGCGCATCGGGAAATTCCGACCGGATGGCGATCATCACGTCGAGGCCGCTTAGATCCGGCAGTCGCAGGTCCATCAGGGTAACGTCCGGGGTCAAAGCGCGAAACGCTTCAACGCCGTCCTTGCCGTTCGAAGCGGTCCCAACCAGCGACATGTCGGCCTGACCGTTGACGATGGTGCCGACACCCTCTCGTACCAGCGGGTGATCGTCGATGCTCAAGACACGGATCGGATTGGCATCCATCAGTCGTGTCTCCCTTCCCAGAAGCCGAGATCACGGGTTGTCAGCATCGCGCCGTCAAGCGGGACGGCGACGCGTACTTCGGTCCCCGCACTTATCTGGCTGCAAACATCGACTTGCGCTCCGATGTTTTTCGCCCGTTGACGCATTCCGCGCAGACCCCAGTGCAAATCGCTCTCTTTCTGAACAGCTTCAGGTTCGAATCCGCAGCCGTTGTCACGAACCAGCAGCCGCAAGCAGTCGGGCGAATATTGGATTTCGACTTCGATCTTTGTCGCCTCGGAATGACGCAAGGCGTTCATGACCGCTTCCCGGCCAATCAGAAAGAGTTGTTCCTGGATTGCGAGGCTCAGTGCGTGCGTCCTTCCCTGAACGAAGATGCGAAGTTGCACGCCCTGACCGGGTGTGACTTCTTCCAGAAGCTTCGAAAAAGCGTCCTCGAGACTCACAGGCGCTTCGGAGGCTCTGGGAAGCCCCCGCATAGTCTTGCGGCCTTCATCAATGGCTCGACGGACCAAACCGAGGGCGCGGCTGAGCGCGGGCTTGGAGGGGGAATCGGCGGGCGTTTGTTCCACCGCCTGGTCGAGTAGCATGGATGCGCCAACAAATCCCTGAAACAAAGTGTCGTGCAATTCGTGCGCGATGCGCGCACGCTCTTCCAGACGGATATCGTTTTCGAATTGGCCTCGTACGTGTTCGGTCGGCCGGAATCGTCGTTGAAACGCTGCTCTCGTTCGTGTTCGGCTCCGTGTCGTTTCAACGGCATCATAGCCGCGATTGGCGAAGCAATCGGTGACGGCGACGCCCATGCCGGAAGGAGCGCCGCTAATCAAGGCTGAATGTCTGGTTGACATCGCTTTTCTCCTTTGCTCAAAAAAACTCTGGGCTTCCGCCCCAGAGAAGTTCAGCTTGCGGCCGGTCCCACTACTTGGAAGTCAGACGACTCGTTTCTCACATTTGAGCAGCGGCCGCCGACTATGCATTCGAATCGTCCTGTCGACTGCGCTGAGCGACCATCCGACGCCTTGCGAGGAATCCCGAGCCGTTGCATCTTGGACAGTAAGGTTGTTCTCGGTATCCCAAGTTGGACAGCAGCTCCGCGCGGGCCGCTAACTACCCACTTAGTTTCACGGAGTGTTGCTGCGATATGAGCACGCTCCGCATCGGCCAGCCGCATTTTGATGCCCACCGGCTCCGCGGCTTCGAGTACCCCCGCCGGCACGGCTTTCGCCCGGACTAGATTTTCCGTCGTCCGCGGGCTCAGAACGAGGCCACTCCTCGTCATGATTACGCCGCGCTCGATGACATTTTGAAGTTCTCGGATGTTCCCCGGCCAGTTATGGTGTTCGAGCGCGGCCATGACCCCGTCAGGGATCGTCTCAATCACTTTGCCTTGTTGTTCGGCGAACTGTTGAACGAAATAGTTTGCAAGAAGTGGAATATCCTCCGTCCGTTCACGCAGCGGCGGAAGAGTCAGCGGAAACACGTTAAGCCGATAGTAGAGATCGGCACGAAACTTTCCATCCTGCACCATCTGCCACAGATTCAGGTTAGTAGCCGCAACAACACGTACGTTGACTTGAATCGTCCGGCTGCTCCCCAAGCGCTCGACCTGCTTTTCCTGAAGAACGCGAAGGAGCTTTGGCTGTAACTCGATCGGAAGGTCTCCGATTTCATCCAAAAACAGCGTTCCACGGTCGGCCGCTTCAAACCGTCCTCGATTCTGGGCCACGGCTCCCGTGAATGCACCCCGTTCATGGCCGAACAGCTCGCTTTCAAGAAGCGCAGCGGGAATCGCAGCGCAGTTGAGAGATACGAAACGACAGCCTCGCCGCGGGCTGGCCTCATGAATCGCTCTTGCCACCAATTCCTTGCCAGTCCCGGTTTCGCCCTGAATCAAGACCGTCGAGTCGACCGATGCAAGCAGGTCGATGTTCTCGAGAACACCACGGAATTTCGCGCTTGATCCGATCAAATTCGTGATAGCCATCGTCACTCCTTTTCGCGTGTCGAACTTAGAGGGCCCGCCAACATCTTCATGGGCGGCCCTGAAGCGATTACACCAGAAGGCTGGCGCCCAGACAATTCAACGAAGGGATGATTTTCGCATCACGATTCCAATCGAGGTTCCGATTACGCAACGCAAATCAGGCACGAACAACCATCATCAAGGCACAGATTTCACGCGAGATGCTAGCCTGACATAAAATGGGGCGGCCGAACCGATATTTCTTCCGGCTGCTTCGGCGCCCCGACGATCATACTAAGGTGGAATCGACGCTTTTGACCAAATGCGGCACTCTTAAGGGTATGGGGCTGCGTCAAGAAGCGGCGACGGTTGGACGTGCGCTCGTATCTGTTGTCGATGACGATGAGTCTGTGCGTGAGTCCCTGCCTGCCTTGCTAAGAGCATCTGGGTTCGACCCCCGCGTCTTTTCCTCGGCGGCGGAGTTCCTCTCGTCCGATTATGTCCATCGAACGAAGTGCCTCATCCTGGACATTGCGATGCCGAATATGAGCGGACTCGAATTGCAACAGGAGCTGGGGCTTCGAGGCCAGAAAATTCCGATCGTCTTCATCACAGCTCAAACCGATGACGCCGTCCGGGTGAGAGCGCTCGAACAAGGAGCTGTGAGCGTCCTGCTCAAGCCATTTAGCAAGACAGATCTGCTGGCGGCAGTTAAGGCCGCGCTTGGAACGAGCTGAGCGATGGGCCATTCGATTAACCGTGCGCGCTGCGCGGGCTAATTGTAAGCTGAACCAAAAGAATCTGCGAACCGCTTTGTTTGACGCTTCAGGAGCTGACCGAAATCTACCGCCGTTTCATTTTCAGTGCCGCAATTTTTGAAGTGAGAGTGGTCGGACGCACGCCAGGTAGCTCGGCGGCGCCATTTGCACCAATCTTTCCATCGCTCTTTTGAAGCGCTTCCACGATACTACGCCGTTCAAGTTCTAAGAGCTGCCTCCGACTTGAAACAGAGCCTTGGTGTTCTGTCCCCGCCACGGAAGGATTGGCCGCTTGGTTTAGGCCAAAGCGCAGGGTGCCGTCTATCGCCAAAATCACCGCCCTCTCATGCCCGGCGAGGGATAGCTCGCTTAGCTCCTGAACGTGCTCCGGCGTCAGAACTGGAGTGGCAGAATGCATCCGCCTTGCGGCTTGTTCGAGGAAGTTCGCTGCCAGAAGAGGAATGTCTTCTAACCGATCTCGCAGCGGCGGCACTTTGAGCGGGAACACGCTCAACCGAAGAAAAAGATCGCTCCGGAAGCTGCCCGCCAGCACCGCGGCGAGGTGATCCGGGGCATCGAACTGGCGAAGAAAACTAAACTTCGGTTCTATTGGCGGGCGACCTGAATTTCGACATTAGGGAAGAACCGATGGCCGCGCTGATTCGATGGTCCGGCCTCCGCAACGTCTTTGGTCAGTCACGGTCTTACACCCCCGCACCATGTATTCGAGAGTCCGCGCTCAATTCACTCGGCTCTCGTCGTCGGATTCGGTCGAAGCGACGCGGCCCATAGGTTCATTCGACCGTGAACGCATCGGATTACTATCCGATTTCGTTCACGCTGCGGTTCTGCTGAAAACCAACCAAGTCGACGGGTTGACGCTCCTGTTTAATGAGGCCTCCAGGGCACACCTGGTGCGCAATCTAAGAAGGGAACCGATGTAAATGAAGAAATCGCTTAAGTACATTGTAGGCGTGTTTCTGGCATCAGCGGCACTCGCGCACGCGCAGGAAGAGACTATACCCAAATATGAGGTCGGCTTGGATTACTCCTGGCTCCACGTGAATGCCGCCAGCGGTAGTTCACAGCGGACGGGGAATGGCGGCTCGGGATACTTCGAATACAACATAACCAGCTTGTTCGGAATAGTGGGTGACGTGGGCGGCTACGCCAACGCTAGAAAAGGAATCAACGACAAGGCGCTGACCTACATGTTCGGTCCCCGCTTTAACTTTCGGCATTCGAAGCTGACGCCTTATGCCCAAGCTCTTTTCGGCGGCGGATACGCGTGGGCTGGTCCAAACTCCAACTCCAACACGCAGAACGCCTTCGCTATGGCGGTCGGCGGTGGTTTGGACTATAAGGTGAGCAAGCACATCGCGATAAAACCAATTCAGGTCGAGTATGTGCTGACACGGTTCAACAGTGCGAATCTTGGCGGCTCTACTCAGAGTTTCGGGGACCATCAAGACGATATCCGCTACTCTGCCGGTGTTGTGTTCCGGTTCGGTGAGAAGTAGCTCGAAACGGTGGGGTTAAAAAGGGCGCCGCCGTCGAAATGCTCGCCAAGTCAGTTAAGGAGGAGTTACTTTGATTCATCGTATTTTAGCCGCTGGTGCCGTGTTAGTCGTTGCCGCATTTTCAGCGGTAGCCCAGGAGACGTCGAGCAATCCAACTCAAGAGCAGGAGAGCAACCGGGCGTTCTGGATCATACCGAATTACCGGACCTCTCCAAATTTATTGAACTATGAGCCGTTGACGGCCGGCCAAAAATTCAAAATTGCCACGGACGATTCTTTCGATCGGGGAACCGTTGTTCTCGCGGGATTTGTCGCCGGCGAGAGTCAACTCACGAACGACAACAAATCGTTTGGTCAAGGAGGAGCGGGATATGGGCGTTACTTTGGCACAGCGTTTGGCGGTTTCGTGATCGGCGATTACATGACCGAGGCTGTGTTTCCGACGATCCTTCACCAGGATCCGCGCTATTTCCGACGCGGCATGGGAAGCAAATGGGGCCGTCTCGCGTATGCGGTAGGCCAGACCTTCTGGACCCACAACGATTCCGGGAAAACGCAGTTCAACTATTCGGAGATAGTGGGCAACTCCGTCGCGGCCGGTATCTCGATGTCGTACTACTCGGATAATCGGACGGCTCGCGACGCCGCCTCGATGCTCGGGCTGCAGGTTGGGCTTGACGCAGCCGCTAACGTATTGAAGGAGTTTTGGCCGGACCTGCAGCGCAAGTTTGGACGGAAACACCAGTGAGGTTGATTCTCGGAACTTGGTAGTACAAGAGGCTCTCGTGCAATAGCGACTATCTGGTTTAGCGATGATGGATGGGTACGATGATTCGTACCGGTAGAGGAGTTGTTTCGAGGTCGCACTTCGACCAGGAGATCGCGGTGCTATGAGCGGACTCGAATTGCACAGAAGCTGCGGCTTCGAGGCCAGAAGTTCCGACCGTCTTCGTCACAGCCCAAACCGATGACCCCGTCCGGGCGAGAGCGCTCGAACAAGGAGCTGTGAGCGTCCTGCTCAAGCCATTTAGCAAGACAGATCTGCTTGCGGCAATCAGGGCCGCACTGCGAACCAGCTGAGCAATCGGCTGTTCGACTAGCTGTGGACTCCCACTCATGGACGATCGGACCAGCATCGACCGGGCGGCCATTCTCGGGTAAAATACCGGGGTGGGAAGGCGTGTCGAATTTTGCAATACAGCGAACCCTCTCTGGGGGCATTGTTCCATTTCGAATCAATCCTTTGCGCTGAGGAACTGCTTCGACATCGAGCGCGTTAGCCCGACTACCACAAAAGGAGAATCGGCTCGCATTCAGAAGCCAGGATTCCAGCACCAGCTCATGGATTCGCGACCACCTTCGATGATCTGGAAAGACAGGGCCGCGATGGAGTGTTGATCTGTGATGGACCTTTCGCGGTATCGGCTGGAAGTGCT
>Ga0181525_10001506_pt1 | contig 19770 bp, 25 predicted proteins | sample PEATcosm2014_Bin_48_FD_121100 | JGI IMG/M metagenome (GOLD analysis project Ga0181525, IMG submission 121100) | Peatland microbial communities from MTU Mesocosm Facility, Houghton, MI, USA - PEATcosm2014_Bin06_10_metaG | ecosystem: Environmental > Terrestrial > Soil > Wetlands > Peat | place...
CGACCTCAAACCTGCATGGGACGGAGACATTGGCAAGCGCCTTTTTCACGTCTCCGATGCCCACCGAGAAGCCGTGCCCATTCATCAAAAGGGCAGCATCGGCAGCCAGTGCCGCATTGCCGACCTGGTGATGCCCCATGAGGGACAGAGAGATGCCCCTGTAGGTTTTCCCTTTCAGCGAGAGGTCGAAGGTCGAACCGAGCTTGGTTTTCCTAACGTTTCCGTATTTGACCTCTTTTCCGAGAAGATCCAAACCGCAACCGAGCTCCTTTGCCCTGTCTGCAACTATCCTCCTGACCGACGGCTGCGTCACGCCGCTCACAACGTCAATCCCATTTTTCAGTATTCCTGCCTTCTCAGCAGCTATCTCCTCTATGGTGCCACCAAGGAACTCCATATGGTCCATGCCTATGTTGGTGATGACAGCCACCTTTGGGCTTATCACGTTTGTTCCGTCAAGCCTGCCGCCCATTCCGACCTCCACCACCGCCACATCCACCTTCTCGGCCTTGAAGCACTCAAATGTCACCGCCAAAAGCGCCTCAAAATAGCTGGGCTTTCCGTGTTCGGACCCTTTGACCGTATCAACGCAGTTCTTAATCTTTGATACAACCGATGCAAACTTCCTGTCGCCAATTAGCTTGCCATTGATCTGCATCCTCTCCCTCATGTCTTCCAGATGCGGTGACACATGCAGGCCGACCCTATATCCCGCAGCCTGCAAAATGGCGGCGATCATCGTGGCAGTGGAACCCTTTCCGGCAGTGCCGGCTACGTGTATAGTGGGATAGGAATCCTGGGGATTTCCAAGCTCATTAAGGAGGCACTGCATCCTGGCGAGGCCTATCTTTTCATAATCCTCTTTCGTCTTGGGTATCAAGCTTTCGAGGTAGTCCTTCGCCTCCCCAAAACTCCCGAAGGGCATGGCATCAGGAGACCAGTATGTCCCCGAACGAGCGCACGAAGCGCGCCTTTGCGACCTCCACGGCCTTCCTCCCGGTCGGCGTAAGCGAATACACGACCATCTTGCCGTCCTCCTTCCCCTTGATGAACTTCTTCGCCTTCAGCTCCTTCAGCGCCGGATATATGGTGCCTGCCTTGGGCTTTTCCCCTCTCCTATTCTCTATCTCCTTGGCGAGCGCCTCCCCGCACATGCTCCTGTTCGACAGGAGCCAAAGTATTTGGAAGGATAGAAAGCCTCTCATGTCGCAGCATCCTTGGGCGTCCATTTAATCAGTTACATATATGATGTCCTATATATTTAAATATCTTGGTGCTGCTAATATAGCATGTCCTATATGAGAATATGGGAGAGTGGAAAAATGTACGACAACCAATGTGGATGCACGGGATTTGGAAGCGAGATGAGGAGATTCCTCACGAAAGAAGAGAAGGTAGAAATTCTGAACGGATACAAGGGAGAGCTGCAGAATGAGCTGAAAGCCGTCGAAGAGCGGATTAAGGCTCTGGAGAAGAACAATTAGTTCTTCTCCCTCATAATTAACAAGTGATCAAATGGCCTGGGACAAGATTGCGGATGATAAGTCAATAGAAACTGCTGCGAAGGCGCTGACAGCCAATGGATTTTCAACATTTGTCGTGGAAAATGGAAGCGCCGCCAAGCAGAAGGCGCTCGAGCTGATACCAAAGGGGGCAGAGGTATTCACCGCAACCTCAATGACGGTAGATGCGATAGGCCTTAGCAAGGAGTTGAACGAGTCCGGCAACTTCATTTCCGTAAGGAACAAGATGAATGCTTTGGACAGGAACACCCAGAAGAAGGAGATGGCGAAACTGGGAGGTGCGCCGGACTGGGTGGTCGGCAGTGTTCATGCGCTCACCGAAGACGGCAAGGCGATAATAGCCTCAGCGTCGGGCAGCCAGCTTCCTGCCTACTCCTTTGGCGCACAGAATGTCCTTTGGATAGTCGGGGCGCAGAAGATAGTCAAGGACGAAAGCCAGGGCATGAAACGCATATACGAACACACGCTGCCGCTTGAAAGCGAGCGGGCGAAGAAGGCCTATGGCGTTCCGGGAAGCTTCGTTGCAAAGCTCCTGACGATGAATAAGGAGTTTGCAGAAGGAAGAATAAAAATAATAATCGTCAAGGAGGTCCTGGGCTACTGAAATTGCTCCGTCCAGTTGAGCAGAGACAACCTATTTATAACTGCAAAACGGTTTAGGATAGGGGGCAATCAATGCCGTACAAGAATGTGATCTTTGACTACGATGGCGTGCTAGTCCAGAGCCTGGACCCTTGGTACGCTGCCATGGACAAGACCAACACGGAGTTCAACATCTCCATGGACGACCGGCAAAAGATGTATGTGATGCCCGAATTCGATCGGGCAGGGGAATTGGGCATCCCCAAGGACAAACTAGAATCCTACAAGACCCGCCTCAGGGCCGTTGCAATGCCGGCGGTGCATGCAGCCCCATTCTACGACTGGGTAAAGGAGATGCTCTCAAGCCTCACAAAGGGCGGGCTGAAGCTGTCTGTGCTCAGCGGAAACACGCACCTGCGAATGTACCTGGACGAGAAGGGGATATCAAATTACTTCGAGCCTTACATCATATCGGGCGCTGACGTAAAGAACAAGAAGCCGGATCCCGAAGGCATAGAGAAGCTGCTTGTGATGATGAAGGCGAGCAGAAGCGAGACAGTTCTGGTCGGAGATTCCGGGAGCGACATCGAGGCATCCAACAGCGCCCACATAGATTCGATACTATTCTATCCCAAGGATCATGCGAGGTTCTATGATCTGAAGGAGCTCAAGGCCCAAAAACCAACGCACATAGTGGCCAGCCATCAGGAACTGGAGAAGCTTCTGCTAGACCAAAGAAAAGAAAAATAGGAATGGGCCCGCGGTCAAGCCGAGTCAAAGTCGACTTCTCCGACCAACTAAAAACCCTGTTTGTACCATCTCTCGTATTCTTTATGGTTGCCTACAAAATAGAATCTAACTTTTTTCACATCATTAAAGATCATGTAAACAATTCTATATTGTCCAAGTTCATCTACAAAGAACGAGCTTCTCTTAAGATGCCTTTTGGTTGGGTATTCCAGGATTTTTCCTATTTTCTTGGCAGTCCTTTCCTTAACTGCGTTATCTAAATTTTGGAAATACCTTGGCCATTCTTGGTCGTATTCGGCTTCGTACGTGTCTATCACTTTGTATATTTCGCATAGACTCCCAAAGCTTCCTTTGAATTTAGCAGCTTACGTTTCCCTTCTTTTATCTCGTTATTGATCCGGTTTAGCTTCTCGCTTACCATAGCTTCTTCAGTAACATGTTCACCAAAGTTCAGTATTGCCAACCTTATCGCCTCTGATTTTGTGTTGGCGTATCCTGCAACTATCATATCCTTCAATATCTGCTGCACCTTCCCTCTTAGCGTAACATTCATCTAATCACATTGATATTATGGTATTAATGATTTAAATATGTTCTGTTTATGATTCATTTTCATACAGAATGATGAGGAATGGGCCCGCGGAGAATCGAACTCCGGTGTTCAGCGTGTAAGGCTGACGTCGTACCATTGGACCACGAGCCCGTGATCTCTACTATTATTACCTATGTCCTAAAATCCCTTTGCAGTTCACTTCTTTCCATCGGTGAGCCTGGCCTCATCTATGACGAACTTGGCCACTGTGCCCTGCCTCTCGATGTGACTCTTCACGACCTCTATCGCCTTGCTGAAGAGCGGGGCGTCGAGCACGAACGACTCTGCCTCGCCGCCTTCGAAGAGCATGTTGGTCCTGTACTTCTTGTTAAGTTGGATCAGTTTGTCAGTGAAGTCGCCGTCTATCCTCTTGCCGAGCATGGACTCGTCGAACCCCTCCGCGGCTACCTGCGTTATTATCACGTCGTAGATCATGGAGAGCTCGTTCAGCTCCTCAAGTGGCTCTATCTTCCAGAGCGGCGAGTGGCATACTATGCCGAGCCTCTTGCAGATGGCCTCTATCCTCTCCTTCTGATAGGTGCTTGCCACTGCTCCTGTTATCAGCTCGGTGACCTTGTTTTCCGTGAAGGTCTTCTCCAGGTCGGCAAGCTCCTCCTCCTTGACCCCCTTGGTCTTGTAGAAGACCTGTTTTATCCCCATGGCCTCGGCCTGGAGCTTCGTCCAGGCGATGTTTGGCTTGTGGAACATGTAGCTGAAGTCATTGTCCGATATCATAGTTATCAGAAGCTGAGTCTTCTTTCCCATAGCCTCCATCTTATGCAGAGCTAGCGTTGAGTCCTTCCCCCCGCTGAATAGTGTTGCTATCATTTTCTTACCGTGCTGGATGGGCATACTTTATTGAGAACGCATCTGTCGCAGTAGGTCCTCCTTGCAGTGCAGACATCCCTACCGAGATCTATGAAGAGATGGTTTATCTCTCTCCAATCAGATTTAGGTGCGATATCCATAAGTCTCTTTTCTATTTTGATAGGATCGTTGGTCTTCACAAAGCCGAGCCTGTTGGAGACGCGTATGCAGTGCGTGTCGATCGCGATGCCCTGGTTTATCCCGTAGGCGTTGGCGAGAACCACGTTGGCGGTCTTTCGTCCGACTCCAGGCAGTTCAACGAGTGCATCAATATTCTTCGGGACCTTAGAGCCGAAGTCCCTCACAATTACTTTGGCTGCATTGACTATGTTCTTTGACTTTCCCCTGTACAGGCCTATGCTGCTAACGTACCTGTAAAGCTGAGCCGGCCTCAAAGCAGCATAAGCATCGACCTTCGGGTATCTCTTGAAAAGGCCTGCGGTTGCCCTGTTGACCGTAGGGTCCTGGGCCTGGGCGGACAGTATCGTTGCCACCAATGCCTGCCATGGGGTCGAGAAATGAAGGAAGGCGGGCCTCCCGGCGCCATAGCGCCGCTTGAGCAGAGACATTACCTTTCTAATCTTCGCGGCGTCCTTGTCCATGGCTTCACTTATCGCTAAATAATTATGTTACGAATCTATTTTATGCTTCTTAGGTGGGGGTCTAATTGAGGGTAATAGCCGATCTGCAGATACATTCCAAGTATGCCAGAGCGACCAGCAAGGACCTGAGCGTAGAAAATCTCGAGAAGTATGCGCGCATAAAGGGACTCGACATACTAGGAACAGGGGACTTCCAGCATCCAAAGCACAGAAAGGAGCTTGATGCCGCACTAACTGAGGATGACGGGGGAATCCTAAGGACAAAAACCGGGTTTCCTTTCCTTTGGCAGACTGAAGTCAGCCTGATGTTCAGTCAAGGTGGCAAGAGGAGGGCCGTACACCTGCTGATTTACGCACCCAACACCAAGCTTGCGGACAAGATAACCGAATATTTGGGCAGCAAAGGCCGCCTTGACTACGATGGCAGGCCCATATTCGGGATGACCTGCCGGAATCTGGTAATGGATCTGAAAAAGATAGATGACAAAATTGAAATAATACCGGCTCATGTAATGACACCATTTTTCGGATTGTATGGGAGCAAATCCGGATTCGATTCCTTACAAGAATGTTTCCTTGACATGGCAGATAAAATCTATGCGATAGAGTCTGGTCTCAGTGCGGATCCTGGAATGTTGTGGCGGTTAAAAGAAAACGTGAATGTTGTGAGTGCATCCGATGCCCACAGCTTCTGGCCGTTCCGGTTGGGCAGGGAGGCTACGATATTCGAGATTCCAGAGCTCAGCTACGACAACATAATGGGTGCGATCAGGACTGGAAAGGGCCTCTGGGGGACGATAGAAACCCCGCCGGCCTATGGAAAGTATCACTGGGACGGTCACAGGGATTGCAACTTCTCCTGCTCGCCTGAAGAAACGAAGAAGCTGAAGGGAATCTGTCCTGTTTGCAAGAAGCCCATGGTAATCGGCGTTGATTACAGGGTGGAAGAGATCGCGAAGGAGCCAATTGGTTACAAGCCAAAGGATGCCAAGCCGTACTATTCACTGGTTCCACTCCAGGAAGTCATCTCTTTCGTTTATAAGACTCCTGTTGCCGGGAAGAAGGCATGGGAAATCTACAACGGACTCATCGACACATTCGGCAGCGAGCTGAAGATAATGATCGACGTTAGCCAGAAGGATCTGGCAAAGGCAGACCCGAGGCTCGCAGACATAATAATTTCAAACAGGGAAGGCAGGCTGAAGGTAAAGCCAGGATACGACGGCGTATACGGTCAGATAGAAACTGAAATAAAACTAAAAACCGATAAAGAAGCAGCGCAGAAACGTCTTCTATAGTTACAAAATGATTTTATGGCCGCCAAAACCACAGGAAAAACAATAGACAAACTCGCATTGATTTACATCCGAGACAGGAAGGTGCTGTTCGCCCGCACAAAAGGACAAGAGCTCTACTACATACCTGGCGGCAAGCGCGAATTGGGCGAAAATGATGTCCAGGCACTAACTCGCGAGATAAAAGAGGAGCTGGGTTCCAACATAACTACTGGAAGCCTAAAGTTCATGAATATATTTGAGGCCCCCGCACACAATAAACCACCGGGAACAATGGTCAAGTTATCTTGCTATACCGGAAGCCTTGAGAACGAACCAAAACCAACATCGGAAATAGACGACATAAGATTCATGAGCTCTGCGGATGAGTCGAGAGTACCGTATGCAGGAATATTGATACTCAAATGGCTGAAAAAGGAAGGACTAATAGACTAAAATCATCCGAACTTGAACTTCTTCTTGAAGTTCCTGTCGTTCTTGAGCGTGTTGAAAGTCTTCCTCATCTTGTTGAACTCTGCGACCATCCCTCTGACATCCTTTTCCTCTACTCCGCTCCCCTTGGCTATCCTTGTAACCCTTCCCGGCTCGTGCAGCAGCCTTTCGTTCCTCCTTTCTGCCTTGGACATCGAGCCTATGATTATCTTGTACTTCTTCAGCTTCTCCTCACCCTGCTCGATGGCCTCCTTCGGCACGTTGCCTGCGCCCATCATGCCGAAGACGTTCTTCAGCGGTCCCATGGACTTCATCGCCTCCAGCTGGTCATAAAAGGTCTCGAAGTTGAGCTCCTCGCTTTCCAGCTTCTTCGGGTCAATCTTCGACTCCTTTATCGCAGTGGTGATGTTCTTTACCAGCGACTCTATGTCTGGCACGCCCAGCAGGTTGCCTATGAACTTGTTTGGGTTGAACGACTCCAGATTCCCGAGCTTCTCCCCGACACCTATGAACATTACCTTTACGTTCGCTGCGCTTGCCGCGCTCAGGGCTCCTCCGCCCTTTCCAGATCCGTCCATCTTTGTAACGATGACTCCTGACACCTTGACTGCGCTGTCAAACTCTCTCGCCAGCTTTCCTGCTATCTGCCCCGTGTCTGCGCTTATGACCAGCGCCTTTTCATCAGGGTTGAATACCTTGTTTACTCTCTTCAGCTCCTCGATGAGCTCAGAGTCCAGCGAGCTCCTTCCGCTCGTGTCGCATATTATGACGTCCTTGTCCTTGAACTTGTTGAGGCCCTCCTTTGCTATCTTGTCAGCGCTCTTTTCATCCTTCATTCCGAAGAACGGGACGTTGGCCTGCCTTGCCAATGTCTCCAGCTGCGTGAATGCAGCCGGCCTTGACACGTCGCAGCAGATCAGCCCTGCACTCAGCCCCCTGTCCTGATAGAACTTAGCCAGCTTGGCCGAGGTGGTGGTCTTTCCGGATCCGTAGAGACCCATCATCAGGATCCTCTTCTTCTCCATCTTGGGGACGTAGCCCTCTCCCACCAGCTTTACCAGCTCCTCGTAGACTATGTTGGTGATGTAGTCCCTTGGGTCAACGCCCGACGGAATATTGGACTTGAGCGCCTTTGCCTCTATTTCATCAGTAAGCTTGAGCACCAGCTGAACCTCGACATCCGAGCTGAGGAGCGCCTTCTGCAGGGACTTGTTGAACTCCTTGACAGTCTTGGAGTCTATGATCGTGGCCTTGCTAAGCTTTGCTAGTGCCTGCCTAAGCCCTTCTCCCAGGTCCATATAGATCAGTTGCCTGATGAACGGGGCCTAAAGTCCGCCCTCACCTTTCCCAGGTGCGGCTTCGGATCCTGCCTAAGCTTGCCGGTCCAGTCATTCCAGCTAAACCCCCTCGGTGCCGGAAGCGTACGTACCTGCGATGCCTGCCTTGTCGAGTTCATCGTATCATTTATTAATTATGCCAAATCTGTATATAAAACGGATGGTGCGTGTCGAATGAAAGTTGCCATAGCGCAGTCGAATCTGACGCTAAAGGGGGGAGCCGAAAAGGTCGTGCTGAAGATAGCGCAGCACTACAAGGCGCCCATTTACGTATCCGAGTACGACCCCTCCAAGACATTCGAGGAGTTTGCTAAGCTGGATGTCCGCACGATCAGGAAGACCGGCCTCCTTTCAAAGGTCCCCTACACCCGCGCCACGCAGGGCCTCTCCTATGGCTTCGGATTCTACAATTTGGATTTACAGGATGAGTTCGACGTGATAAACGCCCACATGGCGCCGAGCCACTGGGTAAGAAACAAGAATGAGCGGACGCTCTGGTACTGCCACACACCACTCAGGGATATCTATGATCTTTATCACTACAGAATGTCGATGCGCAAGCCGCATGTCCGCCCGATTTACATGGTGGGCGCGGCTGCCGTGCGCCACATAGACCAGCGGATGGTCAAGCAGATCCCATTCATACTCGCCAACAGCTCCAACATCAAGGCAAGGATATCAAAGTACTATGACCGCAGCGACGCGAAGGTCCTGAACGGAGGCGTCGAGTACAGAAACTATTCCGACAAGGGGGACCACAGGTACTTCCTCTACCCCTCCCGCGTGTCGCCGAACAAGAGGCAGGAGTACGCCATAGAAGCGTTCAAGCTGTTCAGCCGGAAGATGAAGGGCTACAAGCTCATAATCTGTGGGCCCGTGTCAAAGGACGGATTCTATTCTGATTACTACAAGCAGGTCAAGGCCTTCGCCGGCAATTCGGGCAGGATAGAGTTCATGACGACTGTATCCGACAGGAAGCTCATCGACCTCTACTCCAGATGCACTGCGGTGCTGTATCCTCCGATCAACGAGGACTATGGCCTGGTTCCGCTTGAGGCGATGGCCAGCGGGAAGCCCATCATCGCGGTCAACGAGGGCGGCCCCAGGGAGACGGTGCTGCACAACAAGACGGGCATGCTCGTAAATTCGCCGGACGAGATGGCAACGGCGATGTTCAGGCTAGCCAAGGACGCCGACCTGGCCGCCAGGCTCGGCAAGGCCGGCCGGAAGCACGTGGAAAAGGAGTATTCCTGGGAGAAATTCTTCACCGAATTTAATAAATATTTGAAGATGACGAGCAATATCTAGTGATTCCGTGAACCACGGCAAAACTGTCGCCCCAAAAACACCGCTTTACAATTTTGTATCCAACTCTACCGAGCTTACCGGCATGCTCCGCAGGTTTGACAGACTAGTTAGTGAAACTCTGAGGGGTACGGGACGGCATTTCAAGGTGTTCACTGACGGAAGAAACAAGCTGGCGTTCGAACTGGAAGATCTCTCCCTGCCGATTCAGAGGGCTTCGCTGGCCCAGCTTTTCAGGGGCGAGCGCCTGCAGCGCATGCTAAAGAGGGCAGAGAACTACGGTTTCGTCTTCCTCAGGAAAGAGGAGGAACCTGGATTCATGGATATCGCGCTTGGCCACAGCTTCAAATTCAATATCCCAGGGTTGGACCTGAAGGTGGAGCAAAACGTAGACTTCCTGCAGGATACGGGCGAGCTCCTTCAAAACAACGGCACCAGGTCTCCGGGCCAGTTCCTGCTACCTTTTTTCCGGTAACTAAACGGCTGTCGTTGCCGAAGCCATGAAGTCCCAGAATCCCGGCCAGCTCTTATTGACGCTTTCCGGATAGGCGAACTCTGCCTTTAGGCCGCTGGCCTTGGCAAACATCGCAGCTGCCTGCACAACCCTGTGGTCCTTCGAGTCGACCAGCTCTCTTTGAATCACCTGCGAGTAGGCCTTGGCCATGGATATCAACCTGTTGCTCTCATGTCCTGCAAGGCTCGGCCATCTCCTCGCTCCTTCCTCGTCTCCCATCAGTCCGAATGTCCTCGCAAAGCAGAAGTCCTCGGCCTCCCTCGGGACGAAGTCCAGCTTTCCTGTTCTAAGCAAGTGCAGATAGGCCGTCGCCTGCGCCAGTATGACCTGATCCTTGCGGGGCCTCCATATCCTGTTCGTGAGCTTCCTCATCTCCCAGTCCTGGTCAAATTCATAGGTCATGGCGAGCTTCGGGCTAGGCTTCTCCACCCTCCTCTTGTCGCCCGCAAGGTACATGGCCGTGGCCCACTGGGTGGTGCCTCCGTCCAGCTTGAGCAGCTCTTCCGGACGCAGCGAGCCTATCTCGGGACACTGCGATATCGGCCGATTCTTCAGCGTCCCTTCCAATATGAAATTCTTCCTGGCCTTCTGCCTCTTGGCCTCCACCGTCAGGCAGATCAAAAGCGTTCTGGATTCACCGACCGGTATGTCTTTGGCCCCGGAGAGCCAGGCCTGGCTGGCGCGCCTAAGCGAACCAAGATCACCTGTTGTGTAGTCCTTCCTTTCAAGGTGCCTGAGAACAATATCCTTCTGCTCCTGGATGGCCTTGACACCTCCGCGTATGGTCCAGGCCTTGCATTCGGGTATCTGTCTCAGGTCAACTTTGTCCACTTTCATAATCAGCCTTCAGCTGGACCAGATATAAAAACGTATCCTGGAAGAGTGCCGTTACTTCTTCTCCGGAGGATTAAGCGATATTACGTACTTCGATATCACGCCCGATGCGTATTCGAGGACCTGCTTCACCTTCGCCTCTGTCTTGGTGCCTGCGCAGATCATCTTGCCGTTCTTGAAGAGTATGATGGTTGCCTTGGTCGGGTTCGTTATCCTGAATATCGCTCCAGGGAACTGCTCTGGCTCGTAGTCGACGTCCTTGACTCCCTTCGAGAGGGCGTAGAGGTCGATCACGGCGTGAAGGTCGGCACTGACCACTATGTTCTGGATCTGTATCTTCGGTGCCTTTATCGGGCCCTTGTGTGGTTTTGGCTCAGCCGTTCAATCACTTTCTCTATCTATAACTCCTACTGAGCTTTTAAGGCTTTCGGGGAGCAATATAATCGATGACGGGGGTAAAGATAATAGGAGGCGGGATTGTCGGGCTCCACCTGGCCAGGAGGCTGGCAGACCAGGGTGTGGAAGTGGACCTCTTTGAATCAAAGAGGGACGTTTCCGAGGGAGCCGACAAGGCGTCCGGGATACTTTCCATAAGCGGCCTCAAGAAGACGGGCCTTGACTACGAGGACTCCATAGTCAACACGCTCTATGGCGCCTACCTGGTGGCTGGAAGGGAAAAGCTGAAGATTGAGGCGAAGAAGCCGATCGCCTACGTGCTGGACCGCAAGAAACTTGCGAAGGGCGCCGAGCGGGCCGCAAGGAAAGCCGGGGTTAATGTCATGCTGGGAAAGCGGATGAGCAAATCCGACCTGATGCACCTTGCTAGCGACAAGGACAACATTCTCATAGGGGCAGACGGTGCGGTGTCGATGGTGGCTAGCACATTTGGGTTTCCTGCCATAAAGTCCTACGTACTCACCTACAAGGCCGAGTTCAAGGCCGAGGATGTGGAGAGCACCGGCATGGTCGGGCTCTACTTCTCGAAGAACTTCGCCAAGGGCCTCTTCGGATGGCATGTCCCTTACTCCAAGAACATCGTAGAGCTAGGACTTGGCATCGATCACAGGGCAAAGATGACAAGCAGTGCGGCATTCTCCGCATTCATGAAAGAAGAAGCTTCAAGGACAGTGGTAAAGACGGTAGGGACTCCTATTTCATCCAATGCAAGCCTGATCCCGCTTTCATCAAGGCTGCACACTGCAAAAGGAAACGTGGCGCTTGTCGGTGACGCAGCTGGACAGGTAAAGGCCACAACCGGTGGGGGCATAATCTACGGGTGCCTCTGTGCAGACATACTCGCAAAGACGATAAGGGCGGGTAAGCCGCTTTCGCAATATGAAAAGGGCTGGAGGTCCGCCTACGGCAGGGACCTCAAGTTCCATAGGATCGCGCACTCCTACTACTCAAAGAACAATCTGGAGCGCACCTTCCGTATCCTGAAGATCATCGGGATGGATGGCTTCCTGGGCAAATACGGTGACATGGACAGCCCAAGCCTAATCCTGAAACGATTCCTGCTTAGGGGACTGGCAAACTAACCAAGCGGTATATATCCCACAGCCTGCTGCGCCATGTGGATCAGCGGCTGCGGATAGATCCCGAACAGGAATATTATCGCCACCACAAATAGAACCACGAGCAGGACGTACTTGTCCATGAGAATTGTGCGCTCGCTCTTCCTTTGGAACATGGCGTTCATCACGCGGCCGTAGTAGTAAATGGAGATGAGGCTGTTTGCGATTCCGGCAATCGCCAGCCAGAACATGTGGCCTGCCACTGCGCTTGTGAAAAGTAGGAATTTCCCGAAGAAGCCGATGAGCCCTGGTATGCCTGCCATGGAGAGCATGATTATCCCGAATGACACGGCAATGAACGCATTCCTGGAATAGAGCGAGTTGCAGTCGTCCACTGTGTTTATTCCGTGCGATTCGAGGAATCCGATTATTGCGAATGCTCCAATGATCATGAAGGAGTGGGCGAATATGTAAAAGAGCGATGCCGTGAGCCCCGCACTGGTCCCGACGGCAATGCCTATCAGTATGTATCCTGCCTGCGATATCGAAGAGTAGGCGAATAGCCTCTTCAGGTTGTTCTGCTTCAGCGCAAGAATGTTGCCGAAGAACATGGTCAGCACTGCCAGCACCTCTATGGCAGGCGAAAAGAGTGGTGCATACCGTGCAAAGAGGAAGAACAGGATATAGATCAGCACCAGGAACGCCATCTTCTTGTTGACTCCTGCGAGGAGGCCTGTCACAAAGGCAGGAGCGCCCTGATAGACGTCAGGCACCCAGAGGTTGAACGGAAACACCGCTGCCTCAAATCCAAGTGCGGCGATGAAGAGCGCAAGGGCCACCATGGCGATGTATCCAGCACTGCCGGATATCGCTGTGAGTGAAAGCGTCGGATCATACTGGAAGACTAGCGCAGTCGCGAATGCGAATATCGCTATCGCCATCGAGCCGAAGACGAACAGCTTCACGGCAGCCTCTGCCCTCCTCTTCCCATGGGCCAGCATCATGAATGCCGTTGACACAAGCATGAGTTCCAGCCCGATCATTATTGGAAGCAGGGACTGGGTGGCGGCTATGAAGAACATGCCGATGAATGAAAGAGAGAGTACGAATGCAAACTCAGGGAAGATCTCAGAGTACCTGAACGCGAGCACCTCCACCAGCGCGATTGCGGATCCAGCCAGGAAGATGAAGAATGCTGAGAGCGGAGTGACCGAGAGATAGCCGAACAGGCTGACCGATATGTTCTCATTCATGATGATCGTGGATACAAATGCGGCCAGGAAGGCGCCTATCATCCCTCCCCACATCGCGAACCTCCTGGATTTCGTCACGATCGCGGCGCAGCTTGAGACCGTCATCACCACAAAGGGCAGGAGAACCAGGAATACCAGGATTTCGGGGAGTATCATATCACAACCTCAATACCACCAGCAGCAGGAACGGCAGTATGCCAAGCGCAACGATCGCAAGGGACAGCGCATAGAACCCGAATCTCTGCGAACCCGCAGCGATCCCGATTGCCCTTGTCGGCTTGTTCCTCAGAAGCAGGCAGTTGCTGATTATGGAATAGAAGTAGGCCGCCATTATGAGCACCCCTGCCAATGGGATCAGTCCGTACACCCCGAAGCTCTGCACCGCGCCGAAGAAGATGAGCAGCTCGGCTATGAAGCCCGCGGTCAGCGGGAACCCGATGGTTGAAAATATTGCCAACGCGAACGAATATGCCGTCGACCTTGCGCCCGACAGCACGTCCCTCAGCCTGTCGATGTTGCTCTCATCGAAGATGCTCTTTATCACGCCGATCGCAAGGAACGCAAGGGCGATGCTGATCCCCTGGGCGAACATCCCGTACACCGCTCCGTTTATCGAGATGGTGTTGTAGGCCGCGATGGCCAGCAGTATTATCCCCATCTCCAGCATGGCGGCATAGGATGCTGCCCGCTTGAGCTCCTTCTGCCGTATCAGCATCAGCGCAGCGTATATCACGGAGACGGTAGCAATCGCGGCGATGTATTGGGAATAATGTATCGCAAGCCCAGATATCCCGAACATCAGCAGCATTCCATATCCTCCGAACTTTGTCAGTATGCCGGAAAGGAGCATGGAGCCCTGGGTTGAAGCCTCTGCATATGCGTCCGGCAGCCAGAAGTGGAAGGGGAAGACCGCCATGTTGGTCATGAACGCCAGGAACATCGATATCAGCACGGCCAGCTCCACGTTCGATGGAATGCCGGTCGCGGAAATTAGGTAGCCTATGTTCAACGAGTGCGCTGGCGTGTAGACATAGAGCATTATTATCGCTATCAGGAGCATGGAGCTTGCAAACAGTTCATACAGCAGGAAGTTGATTGATGCAGCGCGTCTGTTCTCTCCCCCAAGTACATTTATCATGAAGAACATGGCAATGACTCCTATGTCCCAGAAGACAAAGAAGAGAAGCAGGTTTTGCGAAGTGAATATTCCTACGGCAGCGATCTGGAAGAGGGTCATCAAGATGGCGGAAGCCTTTGCGCCGGTCTTCTCCACGTTGCCCGATGCAGCCGTGACAAATATCACTATCTCCGAAAGCAGGAGCAGCACGGCCGTAACTCCGGTGAGCCCGAAGGAAAGGCCGACGTTAAGATACGGGATGTATACCACTCCCGGCTGAACGCCGGACTGTGCCAGCTGAATGATCAGGCGGACAACCCCTACCGCAGAAACAGCCGCCACAAAGACAGCTATCTTTCTGGAATACTCTGGTTTCAGGAATGCAATAAGTGCCACTCCCACTATGTTGACCGCTATAATCAGCAGGACAATGGGCACCATCATATCACCGAGAATATTATCACTGCCACTATGGCTCCGACAACGAAAGCGGCCAGGTAGTAGTTCATCGAGCCGTTTTCCGTCTTCTCCATGGTCCTGCTTATGCCTCCGAGGCCGTAGCCCGCTCCCTTTGCAACGGAATACAGATTATAATCGAAAAGCGCGACAGCCGCCCCCAGGCCACGCACCGCTGTCACCACCGCTCCGTAGACATCATCAATGAGCCCGCCGCTCTCGAATATCCTGCTCAGCGCCGTCCTCAGACCAATGCCGGGGCCCAGCTTCCTGTAATACAGGAGATAGGCAAGCAAAAGACCGACCAGGACCGCAGCGGTAAATGCAACTGCGCCGAAGAGCGGAATGAAAGCGAGACCGCCATAGGAATAAATCCAGACCGCGGCAGAAGCGAGAACCGCAAACGTAAGAATGTAAACGGCAGCAAGCATGCTGTTCGGAATGGCATAACCCGGTGCCTTCTTCGTCTTCTTGGCTGGCTTCTTTGAGGACAGCTTATTCGAAAGAGGAACGAAGAGCCACCTGAATATGTACAACGAGCTGACCACCTCGACGAGCATCAGCATCAGGTAAAGCGGGTAGTTCTGCACCGCGGAATCCACAGCGAACTTCCCGAAGAAGCCGCCGAGCGGAAATATGCCTGCCAGCGCTGCAACCGCAATCACGACCGGTATCAGCACCAGCGGCCTCCTGATGCCTAAAATCTTCCTTATGTCAGTCTCATCGTTGTTGGTCTTGGTGAGTATCCCCGCATCCATGAAGATGAGACCCTTGTAGAAGGTCTGGAATATGAAAAGCAGTATTGCGGCTGGAAGGGCGTTGAGTCCCAGCGCTATGAACATAAGCCCCATGTCCTGTATCGTCGAATAGGCCAGTATCTTCTTGATGTGGGTCGTGGATGCGGCATTCACCGCAGCCAGTATCACGCTTGCCAGTCCTGCACCTACCAGTAGGATTCCCATCCCTTCTCCAAGGAGGAAGGTAAGGAGGACGGCCACCAGGAATACTCCGGCCTTTACCATGGTTGACGAATGAAGCAGCGCAGACACAGGCGTCGGCCCCTCCATCGCGTCAGGAAGCCACTGGTGGAATGGGAACTGGGCTGATTTTGTGAGTGCGCCTACGGTTATCAGCAGCGCCGCCATCAATGCCACCGTCCCTGTGGCGTTGGCCATCACGTAGGAGATCAAAACAGAGTTTGACTGGGCCCACAGCAGCGCGATGCCCGAGAATACGAGCATGTCTCCGATGAGGAGCACGATCACCGCCTTCTTTGCCGCCTTTACAGCGCTCTCCTTGTATCTCCAGAAGCCGATCAGCAGGTAGCTTGTGATGCCGATGAGCTCCCACCCTATGAACAGCGTTATCAGGTCTGCACCGACCGCGAAAAGCATCATGCCGGCGGCGAAGAAGGAGAGCTGCATGTAGAAGGAACGCTTCTCGCTGGCCACATCCATGAAGCCCAGCGAGTAAAGTATGACCAGCGTCGTCATCAGTGCGACCAGGGCCAGGAAGATCAGGTGTATCCCGCTGAGCGTTGTCACAAGCGTGAATGAGTACGGGCCAACCGAGAACCAGTTGATTGCCTGTGCTCCGGGATTGTGCAGGTAGAGCCAGGCAACAATCCCGATGGAGAGGATGCCGGCCACCAGGGCGGTCAGCCCGGCCGCGGCGTCGTCCTTGAACAGCAGGGATATGATTCCGGAAAGCAGGAACGGCAGAACGACCAGAAGCTCTATCATCTCAATCCCTCTGCTTTGAAAGCTCCCTCACGTCCATGCTTATGCCGTGGGCCACCATGTACCTGTAGATCGCAACCATCCCCATTATCTCAGCCGATGCAATCGCCCAGATCGTGAAAAGGAGGCCGATGATGTTGCCATTTCCTGACGAGAATGCGAAGCCGGCCGCGGCGACAACTATGCCCGCGCTCAGCGCGATCTCTATGGCCAGCATCATTATTATGAAATGCCTCGAGGCCGCGACTCCAGCAACTCCGATTGCGAGCAGGCCGAAGCCGATGGCGATAAAGTAGCTGAGCATCATTTCCTTCCACCCTTTCTGAAGCTCCTCATCATGACGATGGAAGCGATGCCGATGCCGAAGAGCAGCACGCCCAGCATGTAGAACAGCGCCAGATTGCCGCTTATCCCGGCAGCTATGGTGGCAGAGCCCAGGGCACCTGTCACCGGCGACGCTGTGCCCGCCGCCAGAACCTTATACACTGGCACAACCGCCAGGCAGATGGCAAGAATGAAAAGGACAGGGAAGCTGGTGTGCCTGAACCTGGAAAGGTTTTCAGAGGAAACTCCTACAAAGAGGTAAGTGGAAACCCCGCCCACCATTATGAACAGCTGAAGCAGCGCCAGCAGCGGAAGGCCCAGCAGGGCCAGCAGCGCAGCAGTTGAAACCGACACGAACAGGAAACCCACCATCGCATGGGACATCTCCTTGGCCCTGAAAACAGAAAGGGCCGCGACCACTGCGACAATGACCGAGACGCCCAATACCAGAATGGCTAGCATCATGCACCACTAGTCGAGTTCCTCGGGCCTCTTGACGAACTCTCTCCGGTCAAAGCCCTCGAAGCTGTAATCCTTTGTGAGCGTCAGGCACTTGGGCGGGCAGACCTCCTCGCACAGTGCGCAGAAGAGGCACCGCTCCAGGTTGACCTCCGGCATCTTCTTCGTGCCCGCATCAGTTTCAACATCAACCATGGTTATGGTGTCATTGGGGCAAATCTTCGCGCAGGCCGAGCAGCTGATGCAGGTCTTCATGTCAAGCTTGTGCACTCCACGATAGTTGTCTTCAAGTGCTTCACGCTCCTCCGGGAACTGCAGCGTAGTCGGCTCCTTGAGCACCTGTTTGAAGACTTTTGCGAGGGGCTTGAGCATGCGATCACGATACCTTATTTGACAAAGATTAAAAAGGTGAGCAGCAGGTTGAACACGGCGATCGGAATCAAGTAAGCCCACCCGCTCTTCAGTATCTGGTCTATCCTCATCCTGAAGACCGTTGACCGCACCAGTATTATCACCAGGCTGACCACCAGCAGCTTTGCCATGATCCATATGAACGGCGGCACGATGGACGGCCCGAGCCACCCGCCCAGGAATATTACCACGATGAGGAGCGAACCTAGGCAGAGCCGCATATAGTCAAGCAGCAGGGCGATCGCATAGTAGGGCGCGCTGACATCCGTGAGCCAGCCTGCGACCAGCTCATTGTCAGCTTCACGCAGGTCGAAGGGCGGCCGCTCAAGCTCGGCCAGCATGACGATGAAGAACAGTATGAAGCCGATCGGCATCTTCACCGCGAACCAGAGCGTGCTCTGCGATGCGACGATGCCAAGGAAGCCGAACCCCCCGGAAAGCATGGAAACGGCAATGAGCACTAGGAAGAGCGGTATCTCGTAGCTCACCATCATCACGATGGAGCGCTGGGCGCTGATGGAGGCAAACTTGTTGCCGCTGGTCCATCCGGCGAAGAAGAGCAGCAGCGGATAGAAAGACATGATCACGAACACGGCGAACAGCCCGAGTGTTGTGTTGATGCCGATGAAGTTGGAAGTCAGCGGAACGAATGACAGAAGCACGATCATGGATGCAACGATGACTGGCAGTATCAGGTAGAAAAGGGGCTTGTCGGCTAGGTCGGGGCTAATCCACTCCTTGGAGAGCAGCTTTACCAGGTCGGCGAAGTTCTGCAGTATGCCATATTTCCCCACATAAGTAGGGCCGCGCCTCGACTGGGCCCGAGCGATCATCTTCCTTTCGATCCAGCCCAGCAGGTAGGATGCGATGGAAAATATCACCGAAAGTATGATGAAGAATGCCACAAGCGCAATGCCGATGGCAATGGGTCCTCCTAGGGCAGGACCAAAGGTGCTGGAAGCCCACCCGCTTATGATGTTGAAGTAGCTGGACACTGCAGGCGAACTTATCTCCACGGGCTATATGGCTCAAGCTGATTTTATAAGGATTTGCAGGATAGAGACATTACCAATTATTCCTTTACCCTATGGGGCTGCAATGGAATCTCCACATTTTCGTCACTTCCATAGCCGAGATAGTCCTTGAGAACCGTGTCGTCCGGTATCCTTCCGGCTCCCTTTATGTCGCATCTCTCCAGAAGCACCCTTTCTCCTATTGTTATCTCGCCCTCCACTATGGTGTCAACGACAACAGAAGTTTTTGGCAGCACTATACCTGCCCCTATGTGCGACCGCAGCGCGAGGCCCTGTGGTATCCCTTCCACAACCCTCCTCTGCAGCGTTATCGCTGGCTTGCCATCCTCAAGGACAGCAACCATCTTTGCACCCGCATCAACGCTCCTGGCGTCCGCTAGCCTGCTGACCGTTGTAACCCCAGCTGAAGCCGTATTCACAATATTACCAATTCAAATCATCCCAACCAAATATATATGGTTTTCCTACCAATATGGTAGTGGTTTAATGATAGACGAAAATGCGCGCCGGATAATCCAGGCGGGCAGCATAAAGATAAAGGTCTGGCGAACAGGCATGCTCCAGCTCCAGACCTTCACGGTGAAGAGAGTCAAGATAGGCCAGCAGGAGTTCGCCGAGCTCTTCCTACCGAAGGTGCTGGACCGCACCGAGATGCAGCGGGTCGCCAACGAGGTAGGCCTGCCGATCGAGGCCGAGAACGGCAGGGCCATGCCAGACGGCAAGGGCGAAAAGGACTTTATCCTCTGATCAGCTGCTTGTTGTCACGTTCGCCGTGCCGTTAACTATCATCGGTATGCCCTTGCTGGTGAAGCCGAGGCTCAGGTCGAAGC
>Ga0181525_10001508_pt1 | contig 19742 bp, 18 predicted proteins | sample PEATcosm2014_Bin_48_FD_121100 | JGI IMG/M metagenome (GOLD analysis project Ga0181525, IMG submission 121100) | Peatland microbial communities from MTU Mesocosm Facility, Houghton, MI, USA - PEATcosm2014_Bin06_10_metaG | ecosystem: Environmental > Terrestrial > Soil > Wetlands > Peat | place...
CGATGTTCCAGCCGCCGACCTCCGCGCCACGCGCGAGAAAATGCTGCCCGATCAGGAGAAAGTCGCCGCCGACTCGCACATGTCCCCAGAGCTGATCAAGCTGGTCATGGCGGATGTCGGCGCCTGAGGCGCCGGGACAGGGGATCCGGGTTTTCGCCCGCATCGCTGCTGTTTGGGACTGGATCGAACGGACCCTCGTCGGCGTGCTCGGCGCCTGTGCGATGTTGATCGCCGCGTTCCAGGTATTTGGCCGCTACATCGCCCCCGGCGCGTCGATCAACTGGGCCGAGGAGGTGATCGTCTATATCGCCGTCTGGGCGGTGATGATCGTCGCCAGCCAGCTCGTACGGATGGACGCCCAGGTGCGCCCCGATCTGGTGTTGCGCCTGTTGCGGCCCGGCGTTCAGCGCTGGTTCGAGATGTTCAACTGCCTCGTCGCGATCGCCTTTACCTTCGGCATGCTGTGGTACGGCTGGAAGGTCGTCGGCACCGCCTTGCTGCTCGACCAGCGCAGCTCGTCCGACCTGCAATTCCCGCTGTGGATCTATTATCTGGCGTTGCCGACCGGCGGCGCGTTGATGCTTGGCCGCTATCTGATCCGGCTGATCCGCTACGCGTTCTTTTTCGATCCGGACACGATGACGGTCGGGCATATGCCGGTGCACGAGGCGCCGGCCGAGCTCGCGCAGCCGATCGTAAAATAAGCCGCCGCCCGCCCCGCCCGCGCGACAATGTGGACTTTCGCCTTCCTGCTGCTGTTTTTCGGCCTGCTCGCGGCTGGCATGCCGATCTTCCTGGTGCTCGGTTCTTGCGCCGCGGTGCTCTATTTCCTGTCGGGCCAGCCGATGATCGGGCTGGCCCAGAACATGATCGACCAGCTCAATTCGACGACCTTGATGTCGTTGCCGCTGTTTGTGATGGCGGCCGCGTTCATGCGGCGCGGCGGGGTCGCGCATGCGCTGGTCGATCTGTGCATCGCCTGGCTCGGTGGCATCAAGGGGTCGCTCGGCCTCGTCGCAGTCGTCTCCTGCGCGCTCTTCGCGGCGATCTCCGGCTCGTCCGTCGCGACCGCGCTGGCGATGGGCACAATCCTGCTGCCGGCGATGCTGGAGCGCGGCTATCCCCGCTCCTTTGCCTTGGGCGTGCTGGGCGCGTCGGGGACGATCGGCGTCGTGATCCCGCCGTCTCTGGCGCTGATCCTCTACGGCATCGTGACCGAGCAGTCGGTGCCGCGCCTCTTTCTCGCCGGCATCTTGCCGGGGCTGCTGCAGGCCGCCGCGTTTTTCCTGTGGGTGCTTTATTACGCCCGCCTTAAGGATTTTCCCGCCGAGCCGCCGATGGCGATGCGCCAGCGCTGGCGGGTCACCTGGCGCGCCATGCCGGCGATGGCCGTGCCGGTCGTGGTGCTTGGCGGCATCTATGGCGGGTTTATGACGGTGACCGAGTCGGCGGCGATGGCGGCGGTAACCGCGCTCTTTGTCAGCCTCATCGTCTATCGCGGCTTTCGCTGGACCCGCGTGCTCGACGTGATCGCCGAGGCCATCGCCTCGGCCGGCGTCATCATGCTGATCATCGCGACGGCGCTCGTCTTTGGGCACTGGATGACCGGTTCAGGGCTCCCGGCTCAGCTGGTGCAATACGCCGCGAAGCAGAATTTCAGTACCTGGCAGTTCCTGTTCGTGATGAACATCCTGCTGTTGATCATCGGCTGTTTTCTGGAGGTCGTTGGCACCCTGCTGCTGGTGATGCCGATCCTCGCGCCGATATTGATCCCGCTCGGCGTCAACCCAGTGCATTTCGGCATCATCTTCACTCACAACATGGAGGTCGGGCTGGTGCACCCGCCGGTCGGCCTCAACCTCTATGTGCTGTCGACGATCTCGGACGCCCCGATTGGTGAGGTGATCCGCGGCATCCTGCCGTTCCTGATCCTGCTGCTGCTCGTGCTCGCGCTGATCACCTATTGGCCGGCTTTGACGATGTGGCTGCCCGATCTGGTCTTTGGCAAGTGAGCCGCGCTAGACTTCGACGTTATAGGTTCCGTTGATCCAGCCTGCTCGCTACCCGGGCACCCAATCAGCATACTCTCGTTGGGTGGGCGGGTAGGGGAGCGGGCCGGCACCCCAAGCTCGCGCGGAGGCGCGAGCGCACTTGAGCAAACCTAAGGAGCGCCCGCGATGGCCCAATCCGCCCAGCCGAACCGCAAGAAGATCATGGCGCCAACGACGATGTCGAAATCGGGCTGGGCGCTGATCGAGGCGCGCGACGATCTCGAAGGCGTCGAGTTTCAGCCGACTATCGCCAAGGCCGAATTTCATAAATTGCTCGATGATGTGAGCGGTATCTGCTTGGGAGTCATGCCGTTTAGTGATCCTGAGCTCGACGCCGCGCCGCAGCTCCAGGTCGTCTCGCGCATCGGTGTCGGCTATGACGCGGTCGATGTGCCGGCGTTGACCAAGCGCGGGGTGCCGCTGATGATCGGTGGCACCGCCAATTCGGTCAGCGTCGCCGAGGCCGGCGTGTTCCTGACCATGAGTCTCGCGCGCAAGGGCGCGATGATGGACAAGATGGTCAAGGAAGGCCGCTGGCACGACCGCTACAAGGACATGCCGGTCGATCTTTACGGCAAAAACGTGCTGATCATCGGCTTTGGCAAGATTGGCACGCGCTCCGCGAAACGTTTCGCGGCGATGGAAACCAACGTTATGATTTACGATCCGTATATTTATTCAGAGACGATCCGCGGCATGGGTTATGAGCCGGTCGAGGATCTCGATGTCGCGGTCGCGCACGCCGATTTCATCACAATCCACTGCCCGAAAACGCCGGGAACGGTCGGCCTGTTCGACGCCGCGCGAATTGGAAAAATGAAGCGCACTGCCTTCCTGGTGAACACCGCGCGTGGCGGCATCATCGACGAGAAGGCGCTTTACGACGCGTTGAAGGCCAACAAGATCGCCGGCGCCGCGCTCGACGTCTTTGTCGAGGAGCCGACGCCGCCGGACAATCCGCTGCTGACCCTGCCCAATTTCATCGCCGCGCCGCATGTCGCCGGCGTCACCAGCGAGGCGGTCGGCCGCATGGCGGTCGTCGCGGTGCAGAACATTATCAGCGTCATCGACGGCAAGCCGATCAAGGACAACGTGATCAACCCCGAAGTGCTGGGGTAGCAGCACGCCAAGGAGCAACTGGTGTTCGGCGCGGCGATAGCGGTGGCCGTTATCGGGTTCACGCTAAAAGCGATCGCGGCGCAATCGGCGGGGTGGTTTCTCGTTCCTCTCGCGGCGGTGGCATGTCTTTGGCACGTCCGCGCCCACTCGATCGCGGCCGGAGCGAACGATCCGCCGCGCCGTCTGGCCATGATCTCCAATATCTTGTTGATCGCGGCGCTTATCTTTCAGCTCGACTACACCCCGGGCTACAATTGCGCCTGGGACACGTTGTCGGGCGTCGAGTGGCGGCTTGGATGGGCATCCGAGATGGGCTGCATCCTGCTCGCCGGCTGGCCGGCCATCATCATCGATCTGCTGCTCTATATCCCGGTCGGCGCCACATGGCTGAAATTGCAAGCCGCGCCGGCACGAAGGCTCGTCTGACGCAAATCTCGCCAAGTTCCCCGCGGATATCAGCGCGAACGGTGGCGACATAGCGCGCACCAGCCCGATCGATTGATCCTGGCGCGGCGATCGGCGTCGCGGGCCACGCCTAGCTCGGCGCGCTCGTCGCCGGAGTGATCGGCACGCTGATCGGCACGTTTGGCGGCTACGCGGCGAGAATGCGGCTCGCCGCGGTCTTTGATCGCGACCCGCCCGCCGCGTTTATCGCGGATTTTGTCGCGATCATCGCCGCGATCCTGATCGTCACCGCGGCTTGACACGGGCCGCCATCGCTGGCGGGATCGCGATCCGAACAAGACCTAACCGAGGAGGACCCCATGGCGCGCCCGAACGGAGTGCGGGAATTGTGGCAGGCGGGGAAGCCCGTCATTAATAGCTGGCTTGGCATTCCCAGCAGCTTTTCGGCCGAAGTCATGGGCCATGCTGGCTGGGATTCGCTGGTCGTCGACATGCAGCACGGCATGATCGATTACCAGATGATGGTGACGATGCTGCAGGGCATTTCGTGCACCAACACCGTGCCGCTGGTGCGCGTGCCATGGAACGACCCGGCCTATATCCAGAAGGCGCTCGACGCCGGTGCCTACGGTATCATCTGCCCGATGATCAACAACCGCGCCGAGGCTGAGAAATTCGTGTCCTCGATGCGTTACGCGCCGGTCGGCAGCCGCAGTTCCGGGCCGATCCGCGCCTCGCTGTACGGCGGCCCCGATTATCACGCCAAGGCCAACGACATCGTCGTCGCCTTGGGCATGATCGAGACGGTGGAAGCGATGAGCAATCTCGACGAGATCTGCTCGGTCAAGGGGCTCGACGCGGTCTATGTCGGGCCGTCGGATTTGTCGATCTCGCACGGCTACGCGCCTGGCGGCGACAAGCCCGACGAGTGGATGATGGTGCTGCTTGGCAGAGTGCTCGATGCCTGCAAGCGCCACAATGTCATCCCCGGGCTGCATTGCGCCTCGCCCGCCTATGCGCTGAAGGCGATCGAGATGGGCTTTATGTTCGTCACGGTCGGCGGCGACACCCGCTTTGTGACGATGGGCGCGGCCGCGGCGGTGCAGGAAATGCGTACCGGCGTCGCTGCCAAATCCGGTGCCGGCGGCAGCAGCTCCAGCCCATACTAGTCCCTGGTGTCATTGCGAGTGCAGCGAAGCAATCTCGATCCGGCCCTTCGCCGAGGGAGATTGCCGCATCGCGCTGTGCGCTCCTCGCAATGACGCGAGAGCTTCGTTGACCCAGATCTACGTCGATGCCGATGCCTGTCCGGTGCGCGAGGAAGTGTATCGCGTCGCCGGGCGGCTCGGGGTCGGCGTGTTTGTCGTTTCGAACGGCTCGCGGCCGATCCGCCCGCCGGGGCTGCCCTATGTCGAGATGGTGATGGTCGGCGATGCGATGGATGCGGCCGATGATTGGATCGCCGAACGCATCACCGCCGGCGACATCTGCGTCACCGCCGACATCCCGCTCGCCTCGCGCTGTCTCGAAAAAGGCGCGCGCGTCGTGCCGCCGAACGGCAAGCCATTCACCGAAGCCAATATTTCGAGCGCGCTTGCCGGCCGCGAGATCGCCCGCCATCTGCGCGAGATCAGCGGGGTCTCACGCGGCCCGCCGCCCTTCAGCAAGGCCGACCGCTCGCGCTTCCTCAGCGCGCTCGACAACGCAGTGCAGGCCGCGCTGCGGGGCTGATCGTCATTGCGACCCCGCACTTGATCCGGGGAAAGCAATCTCGCGCTGACAGAGTTCGGCCGACCGAGATTGCCGCGTCGCGCTGTGCGCTCCTCGCAATAACGAAAGGCTCAGCCCCCAATCGCGCCCTGCGCCTCGACATAGCAGGCATAGACCGACTGCGACGCCGCCATAAACAGGCGGTTACGCTTGCGCCCGCCAAAACACACATTGGCGCAGCGCTCGGGCAGCAAAATCCGGCCGATCAGCGTGCCGTCGGGCGCGTACACCGCGACGCCGTCCTCGCCTTCGCCGCCGGAAAACCCGCACCAGACATTGCCCTGCGTGTCGCAGCGAATGCCGTCTGCAAAGCCCGGCATCTGGTTGAAGAACAACCTGCCATTCACCGCCTTCGTGCCATCCTCGACGATATCGTAGACATGCACCGTCTTGTCGCCGCCCGGCGTGTCGACGACGTAGAGCCGGCTCTCATCCGGCGAGAAACACAGCCCGTTCGGCCGCTGCATATCACCGACCGCGATCGTGATTTCCGCGGTGCCGGGATCGATCCGGTACACCCGAAACGGCAATCCCTGCGGCAACGTATGGCCGAGGTAATTGCCGCGCGTCCCTGCGCCATTGTCCGAAAACCAGATCGACCCATCGGATTTGACCACGACGTCGTTCGGGCCGGTCAGCCGCTTGCCGTCAAAACTCTCGGCCAGCACGGTGATCGCGCCGTCATATTCGGTGCGCGTCAGTTTCTGACTGTCGTGCTCGCAGGTGATCAACCGGCCTTGGCGGTCGCGGGTATTGCCGTTGGCGTAGTTCGACGGTTTGCGGAAGACGCTGATCGCGCCGGTTTCTTCCTCCCAGCGCATGATCTGGTCGTTCGGGATGTCGCTCCACAACAAATAGCGCCCGTCGCCAAACCACACCGGCCCCTCGGTGAACAGGCAGTCGCCGGCGATCCGCTGCACCGGCGTGTTGCCGAGCACGATTGCCGCGAAACGCGGGTCGAGGATCTTGAACGCGGGATCGGGGTAGCGGATCGGCGAGGCGTCGGTCATGTCGTTTTCTCCCTGGGCTCGGCACGGATCGGAAACAGCAGCGTTGCGGCAGCGAGTCCGAGCAGCCCGCCGATCAGCGTTTCCCAGGCGCGCGCAGCGAGCAAGGGTATCGAATGCTCGCCGCTCGCCGCCAAGGTCACGATCAGCGTAAAGGCCCAGGCGCCGCAGGCGATGTCGTAGCGCTCGGGCAGCGCCATCGCGTAGATCACCATCGCAAGCGCCGCCGCGGCCCAGACAACCACCGGCGCGTGGCCGGCGAGCGGCAGAAATGCGAGCGCCAGCGGCACGCCGATCGCCGTGCCGATGATCCGTCGCCGCACCCGGTCGAGCGTGCCGGCGGTTGAGTTCGCGATCACATAAGTGCAGGCCGTGATCGCCCAGGCCGCCTCGGTCAGCCCGATCGCGAGATCGAGCCCGACGATAATGAGCGCGGCGGCGGCCGCCTGCAGTCCCATGCTGAGGGCGGTGAAGTGACCGCGAATTTCGGTCATTGGCGGCGGCTGCTCGGCCGGGCCGCTGAGCATACGCGGCACGATCGCCGCCACCGCCGCGATCATGCCCGCAACGATGACGGTCCAGAGATCGGCGGGGCCGAGCCCGGCGCCGAACGCATAGAGTTGGCCGATATAGAGCTGTGACCCGAACCCCGTGCCGGCTATCCCAAACCGTCGCAGATACCCGACAAAAAACGCGCCGCTCGCCAAAACCAGTTCGGGGCCGGTGCGGCCAAGCCCCGCCAGCAGTGGCGTCAGGGCGATAAAGCTCGTCGCGCCCAGCGTCGCCGCCAAGCTCAGCAGCGCCAGATCGCGGGCCGATTTGCCGCGCGTCGCCTGCCCCTCGGAGACGCTCCCCCACAACGCAAAGCCGCTGGCCAGCACGCTTAGCGAGGCCGCATCGGGCAGTCCGCTGGCCACGTCGCGAAGCGCGCCGAGCATCGCCGCGATGCCATACGCGGTGACGAGCCGCAATCCCTTGACCCGGCGATGGACACCGGGATCGACCCGGTCGAGCCATTGTGCAATCCGGCTGATCGGCGTTGCCATGACCCTCACCCGCCTCGCTGCGCTCGGCACCCTCTCCCGCATGCGGGAGAGGGGAGAGACCTGCCGCGGAGCGGTGGGAGGGGTGAGGGTTTACGAATTCGGGCCGCGTTCCATCGACACGGGCTGCCAGCGCTTCAAATCGCCTTTCGCCAGCACGCTCGGGTTGACGCACGACATCGGCCACCGCCCGGTAAGCGCCAGCGACAATTCGAGCCCGACCCGCCGCCGCCGCGCCGGATCGAACCGCGCCGTCGCCGAGGCGACATGCGCGGTCAGGATCACATTGTCCATCCGCAGCAGCGGGTTGTTGCCGCCCGGCGGCTCCTGCTCGAGCACATCGAGCCCGGCCGCGGCGATCTTCTTCTCGTCGAGCGCCTTGATCAGCGCCGCCTCGTCGGTGGTCGGCCCGCGCCCGGTCGAAATATAGATCGCGCTCGGCTTCATCTGCGCGAAATGCTCGTCGCGGATCATCCGCTGCGCGCTCGCGGTCGCCGGCGAGTGCATCGAGATGATGTCGGCGCGCGCCAGCAGTTCCGGCAGGCTGACCGGCTCGACCCCGCGCTCGGTCATCACCATCTCCTCGACATATGGGTCATAGGCGATGATGTGCAGGCCAAACGGCTGGGCCCGCAAGGCCACCGCGCGCGCGACATGCCCGAATGCGATCAGGCCGAGCGTCAGCCCGCGCAGCCGCGGGATCTTCAGCAGCGCCGGTCGTCCCTCGGCCCAGCGGCCTTCGCGCACCATGCGGTCCTGCTCGACGAGCCGGCCATGCGTCGCCAGGATCAGCCGCATCGCGTGGTCGGCAACCTCCTCGATAAACGTGTCGGGACAATTGGTGACCGGGATGCCCTTCGCGGTCGCTGCGTCGACATCGACGCTGTCGACCCCGACGCTGCCGAGCGAGATGATTTTGCACTTCGAGAGGCCATCGATCATCTTCTTGGTGATCGGCCGCCCCTTGGCGTAGAGCGCGTCGGCGTCCTTGGCGGCGGCGACGAATTCGTCTTCCGAGCCGGCAGGGATCTCATAGATCTCGGCATCGATCGGGGTCAGCGCCTCCATTTCGTAGCCATAGCCGCCGCCGGCGACGGTAAAGCTTGCGCCCGCCGGCGTTGCAATCCTGTACTTGGCCAAGGGTCCCTCCCGCTGCTTGAAATTCCGCGGCCGGATCAGAGCCGCCGCGAGCGCGGCTTGTCAATCGCCCGTGGCGCGAACTGCCGGCTCGGCGAGCCGCTAGTTTTTTGTCGAAAAGCTGTAGTTGCAACTTGGCGACACGATATTGGCGGTCAGATCATTCCCTTGGATGCGTCCCGTCATCGTTGCAACGCCACTGTGCAGGCGCGCGGTGGCTTTGAAAACACCATTTTGATCGACCCTGCCGACCAAGACGGTGTCGAAACGCGGCACATATTTAAACCGGACTTCGCCTCGCAATATCGATAGAGGATAGGCTGCCCCCGCCGGCGGTTGCATGCAGCTACCGTTGATGATCCCGGTCAGGGTGAGCGCGCCGACATACTGCCCATCATATTGACTTGGGCTCTGCGCCCACGCGACCGTCCCAAGCCCCGTGCCGAGCAAGAGGCCCAGTCCCAGCCATCTCAACATTCCATTCCCCGTTCCGGTTTCGCCCGTAGGTTACAAAGCGCGAGGCCGCGCAGCAACCGGTGCTGATAGTTGCGGCAAGGACCCGCTAACTATGCGATATCCCAAGGCTTAGGGTTGCTCAGACACGTTCCAGCAAAAGGCGCACCCCATGAGCCTTGTCATGTATGAGCGGATCGGCGCGGATGGGCGGCGCCCCAGCCCGTTCTCGTGGCGCATTCGTTACGCGCTCGCGCATAAGGGCGTGCCGGTCGACTTCCACCATGTCCGCTTTGCCGATGTCGAGATCATCCGCGGCTTGAGCGGCCAGCATTTCGTGCCGATCGTGACCGACGACGATCGGGTGATCCACGATTCCTGGAACATCGCCTGCTATCTTGAAGACCGGTTTCCCGATGGCCCGTCCTTGTTTGGCGGCAGCGGCGGCCGCGGTCTGGCGCGCCTTGTCAATCACTGGTCGGACACGGCGCTCGGCACGGCGGTCCGCCGACTGATCGCTGCCGATTTCATCCTATGTCTCGATGCCGGGGACCGCGACTATTACCGTAACTCGCGCGAGGCCGCGTTCGGCTGCACGCTGGAGGAATACTGTGCCGACCGGCCGCGCTGGCTTGCCGAATTCGCCGCCGTCACCGCGCCGCTCGAACGAACCCTATCCGAACAGCCCTATGTCACCGGCGCGACACCGGGCTATGCCGATTATGTGCTGTTCTCGATGTTTCAATACGCTCGCCTCGGCAGTCCGCACGAATTCTTGGGTGAGGGCACGGCGCTGCGCCGCTGGCGCGATGGGCTCGTTCAGGCATTCGATGGGCTGGGCGAGCGCTATCCGGGCTACCCCGCTACGTAAGTCCAGGGACCGCGTTCCCGCAGATAGACATGCCGAAAATGGCAAAAAAGCGTGATTCGCGAATCTTTCTCGCGACGCGCTTTACGGAGCACGTTTGTCAACTGCAGATAATGACGTAAATACAAAAGCTTAAGACGATCTTAACCATAATTTGTTGAGGTGGGAGTCCGCGCGGCGTCATTATGTCACCGCCGTCGACCCGGCAGCGAGGCGAGGGGTTTGATGACCGCCTTGGGGGAGGCCGTCATCTCGGGTAGCGCCTTTGGGGGAAGGCCTACCACCCCCGCCTCGCCACGACGGCTCTGCCAATCCGTTGTTTCGTGTGCTTCAGTGGCGCTATTCCCGCCGCATTAGGAATTTCAGGCAGGCCGACAGTACGGTCGCGATGACGAGGAGGACCGCCATTGCGAGCAGGCCGAGCATGAACGAGCCGGTGGTGTCCTTGATCCAGCCGACTAGAAACGGTCCGGCAAAGCCGCCAAGCGTTCCGATCGAGTTGATAAACGCCAGACCGCCCGCCGCCGCAACACCGGTCAGAAAGCTGGTCGGTACCGTCCAGAAGATCGCACGCGCGGAGGTGACGCCGACCAAGGCGATCGTCAATCCAACCAGCGACGGCACCAGATCCGTCCAGGTGACGGCGACGGCGAGCCCCACTGCTGCCATTAGATTGCCGAGCGTCAGGTTGACGATTTTCTGCCCGGTGCGGTCGACGTAATACGCCCAGATCAACATCCCGGTGCTGGCGAAGACGTAGGGAATGGCCGAGACAAAGCCGATCGTCAGGTTTGCCAGGCCTTGGGCCTTGAGCATTTGCGGCAGCCAGATGCCGACGCCGTAGGACCCCAGCGTAAAGCCGAACTGGATCGCGGCCAGCGTCAAGACGCGGATATCCTTCAGCGCTGGCATCAAACTATGTGGCGCGCGATCGCGTTGTTCGGTGGCGAGGATAGTGGTCAGTGCGGTCTTTTCCTCGGCAGTCAACCATTCCGCTTGCTGTGGCCCGTCGCGCAGCATGAACAGCACAACGATTCCCAGCAGCGTAGCGGGCAGCCCTTCGACGATGAACATCCACTGCCAGCCAGCGAGACCCATCCGGCCATCGAGCTGCAGCAACAGGGCGGAGACCGGCCCGCCGATCAATGACGACAACGGGATTGCCAGCAGATACCAGGCCAGCATTCGCGCCCGGTATTCCGGCGGGAACCACGCCGCGAGAAAGAAAGTAATCCCCGGCGCAAACCCGGCCTCGGCGGTCCCGAGCAGAAAACGCGCGAAATAGAAGCTGTGCGGGCCGACGACAAAAGCATTAGCGGCGGCGATCAAGCCCCAGGTGATCATGATCCGCGCGATCCAGCGCCGCGCGCCGACCCGATACAGAACGAGGTTGGAAGGAATCTCGAAAAAGCAGTAGCCGGCGAACAGGACGCCGGCGCCCCAGCCAAAGGCTGTCGCGCTCAGCCCCAGATCGCGGTTCATCGTCAGCGCCGCGAATCCGACGCTGGTCCGATCGAGATAGTTGAAAAAATAGGCGATGACGATTAACGGCAGAAACCGCTTGCCCGCTTTGGCGATTGCCCGCATGCCGGCATCGCTTATCGCCGGATTGAGGCGCGTACCGGTGGCCTCGACGTTTGTGCCGGCCGTCATTTCCTGCTGTTTCCTGTTTTCGAATCCAAACGGCGCATCGGGGCCGGGTTGACGGTCGCTATGCCGTGCACTCTGTAGGCGACCGCTTCGTGTCCAGCAACCACGATCCAAGGAACCTCCGATGTTCGTCCGCGCCGTATTCCGGCCTAAGCTCGACGAGCGGTATCCGTTATTTTGCCGAGAGCGTCATTTCTGGGGGCTGCTGGGGCGATTTTGCGGCTTGGCCGCATAAGGGGGTCGTGTAGGCTGATGCCCGGTTTCGAGAGGCGGGCACATGACGCAACTGATTTTGACCGGCGGTCGCATCATCGATCCCGCGCATGGGCGTGATGAGATCGCCGACATCGCCTTCGCGGACGGCAAGGTCGCCGAAATCGGCCGCGATCTGCCGCGCGGCGATGCCGAGATCGTCTCCGCGGCGGGCAAGCTTGTCGTCCCCGGCCTGATCGATCTGCACACCCATGTCTATTGGGGCGGCACCTCGCTTGGCGTCGACGCAGTCGCTATCGCCCGCACCAGCGGCACCACCAGTTTTGTCGATGCCGGCAGCGCGGGGCCCGGCAATTTTCATGGCTTCCGCCGCCACGTGATCGAGCCGTCGCCGGTCCGCATCCTGCCGATCCTTAACGTGTCGCATGCCGGCATCTTCGCGTTTTCCGCGACGGTGATGGTTGGCGAATGCGCTGATCTGCGGCTTCTCGACCCGCGTGAAGCCGTGCGCGTGATCAACGCCAATCGCGATCTGATCATCGGCGTCAAGGTCCGGGTCGGGCGCACCGCCGGCGGCAATTCGGGCATCGCCCCGCTCGATATCGCGATCGAGGTGGCCGAGGAGGTCGGATTGCCGGTCATGGCGCATCTCGACCACCCCCCGCCATCGCGGCTCGAGGTGCTGTCGCGGCTGCGGCCCGGCGACATCGTCACCCATTGCTTCCGGCCGTTTCCAAACGCGCCGGTCGCGCCCGACGGAAGCGTGCGCGAGGAGGTCGCCGCGGCGCGCGAGCGCGGCATCGTGTTCGATATCGGCCATGGCGGCGGCTCGTTCGGCTTCCGCACCGCCGAGGCGATGCTCGCGGCGGGGTTCCTGCCCGACGTGATCAGCAGCGATGTGCATGCGCTCAGCATCAACGGTCCGGCCTTTGACCAGATCACGACGATGTCAAAGCTGTTGTCGCTCGGGATGGACCTCAACGACGTGATCCGCGCCGGCACTACCGCGCCGGCATCCGCGATCGGCCGCGCCGATCTTGGACATTTCGGCCCGGGCGCGGTTGGCGATGCCAGTATCATCGACCTCGCCGAAGGCGCGTTCGACTATCGCGACGTGCTGGGCGAGACGCGGCAAGGCCACCAGCGGCTTACCGCTAGCGGCATTGTTGTCGCGGGTAAAATGTTTCGCTGACGCGCGAAGCGGCTCTGCCGCGTCGCCACGCAAACATCGAGTCTTCATTCCCGCGCAAAGCGGGAAATCCGGGTCACCGCGATGTCGTCGCTAGCCCTCGCCCCCCGCTTGCGCGGGGGGACAAAGGCATCGCTACTTCGCTGCGCGCAGTGCGTCTGTGTCGCGATAAATCTGCAGCCGAGTCACCCGCAGGCCCGGAACGCCGTAACGGTCGATCGAGCGCTGCCAGGCGAGAAACTCCTCGACCGACAGATTATAGCGCCGGCAGGCTTCCTGCAGGCTCAGCGCGCCGCTGCGTACCGCAGCGACGACAACCGCCTTGCGCCGCACCACCCAACGCTTCGTGTTGGGTGAGGGGAGCTCGACGGTCTGGGCGGGGGGGTACGCCGAGATGTCGATAGGATCTAGGTTTGCCATGTCTTTAAACGCGGGGGTTGGACTTCATGTTCGAGAAAATTACCCTTCACGCCTTAATTAAATACTAAACGGCGAAGTGAATTACTTGTGGTTAAATTCAGCGATCTATGAATAAAATCCCGGTAAAAGTTATGAATAACTGCCAATTATTATGAACAGGCAATCAGCCCGCGCCAATGCGCGGCGCAATGGCGTTTATTTAATTTAAAGATGCGGTGGGCGCCCGTTGTAGTGCGGAGCGGCGGGGCGAGTGTTTAATGTGAATCGGTAGTGGAAGCAAGCAACATCTATGAGAGTCTGTACATGGTTGCATGTGATTCTCGCAGTTGATCCGCTGAGGTCCGATTCATATACTCCGCCGCCGTCGATCACGGGGCTTCGGGGAGCAGGATGCGTCCCATATTGCCGTCAGATTACCGCCCATCCGAAGACGAAGAGTTTATGGGTCCGTTACAGGTCGAGTATTTCCGACAAAAGCTGTTGCGTTGGCGTGCCGAACTTCTCGCTGATTCGTCGGAAACCCTACGACATTTGCAGGAAGAGAGTTTGTTGAAGCCCGACCTGACCGACCGCGCCTCGCTTGAGACCGAGCGGGCGATCGAACTGAGAACCCGTGATCGCGAACGCAAGCTCATTTCCAAGATCGATCAGGCCTTGGGTCGTCTCGACACCGGAACCTACGGATATTGTGAGGAAACCGACGAGCCGATCGGCATTCGCCGGCTTGAGGCGCGACCGATTGCGACCTTGTCGATCGAGGCGCAAGAGCGCCATGAGCGCATGGAGCGCACCCACCGCGACGATTGACGCCCTTGGTGAGCCCTTGGTGATTGCCAATTGATGGCTCGGCGCCCAACGGAACGGGGCGTGGTAAATCCTTGTTAACCATCCGTTAGCGCAACCGCCGCGACAATGCGGTAGACTATAGCGGGTTCCGCGATGGACCCGGGCCAACGGATTAGGGCTGTGGAGATGGTCGCCTACAGCGAAGCGGCGCGTCGCCTCGCGCATTGGCGGGCGGAGCGCGGCCGGCCGGCATGGGTGGGTGTACTGGCCCAGGCCGCGGTTATCCTCGCGGCGATTGGCGTCGGCATCTTTATTCTTTATGTCGCCGAGGTCATTTCCGGCGTGCGCGTCGTCGAAATGGTGGTGGCGATCGCCGCGCTTGGCGGGCTGGTCGGCGTCGCCGCGATCGCCGCGCTATGGGTACATGGCGGGCTCGATAGCCGCGTCGACATCCTGAGCCAGGCGCTCGAAGCCTCTCCCGACGCGCAGCTGATCGTCGGTTCGGACGGTCGCGTCGCCTACGCCAATACCGCCTTTACCAGCCAGTTTGAACCGGATGAGCGCTCGCCGCTCGACCGGCTCGCCGCCGCGGTCGCCGATCTCGAAGCCAGCATCGATTTTCAGCGCTTGCGCAGTCAGGCGATGGCCGGCGCGCGCGCCATTTCCGCGGTGCCGCTCAGGGATGCGCGCGGCGCGGCGATGGGCTGGTTCAACGTCGCGGTCAACCCGATCCCCGGCCGGCCTGGTTACAGCTTCTGGCACATCCAGGACATCACCGCGCGCCACGAGATGGAGCGGGTGATCCGCGAGGAGCGCAACCGCGTCGTCGACTTCCTCGACGAGGCGCCGATCGGTTTTTACTCGGTCGATGGCGACGGGCGCTTTCTGTTTGTCAACCCGACCTTGGCGCGCTGGCTCGGCGCATCGCCGGCCGAACTGGTTGGCGGCGATGTGCGGCTCGGCGAGTTTCTCGCCTCGCCGCCGGGGGAGGGCACCCAGGCTTCCGACCCGTTTGGCGGTCGCGCGGGCGAAGCGCAGCGCGGCGAGGTCGTGCTCAAAAGTCGCGACGGTCGCGTCATCCACGCCTGGATCGGCCAGAGCGTGGTCGGCTCGGGCGACGAGTTGCGCACCCACTCGATCGTCCGCGACCTGACTCCCGAGCGCGAATGGGAGGCGGCGCTGCGCCTGTCGCGCGAGCGCTTCCAGCGATTCTTCGCCAACGCACCGATCGGCATCGCGCTGATCGACCGCTTTGGCCGCCTGGAGGAGGCAAACCGGGCGCTCGCGGAATTGTTCGGCACGGTGCCGGGTGACCTGATCGGCCAGCCGCTGATCGGTTTTGTCAACGAAGACGATCGCCGCGAGCTTGCCGTCAAGCTCGCCGGCGCCGCGGATGGTTCGGCGCCACCCGGCCCGGTTGAAGTCCGTATCAAGGGGTTGCGCGACAAGACTTGCGTCCTGTTCTTAGGTCGCCTTGATGGCTTCGAGGGCAGCGATGGCGGCCTGATGCTGCACTTCATCGACGTCACCGAGCAGAAGAACCTCGAAGTCCAGTTCGCCCAGTCGCAGAAGATGCAGGCGGTCGGTCAGCTCGCCGGCGGCGTCGCGCATGATTTCAACAATCTGCTGACCGCGATGATCGGCTTTTGCGATCTGCTGCTGATGCGCTTCAAGCCGGGCGACCCGTCTTTCGCCGACATCATGCAGATCAAGCAGAACGCCAACCGCGCCGCCAATCTGGTGCGGCAGCTGCTAGCCTTTTCGCGCCAGCAGACCCTGCAGCCGCGCATCCTCGACATCACCGACGTCCTGGTCGAGCTGTCACATCTATTGCGCCGGCTGATCGGCGAGAACATCGAGTTGAAGGTCGTGCACGGTCGCGATCTCGGCCTCGCCAAGGTCGACCAGGGCCAGTTGGAGCAGGTCATCATCAACCTCGCGGTCAACGCGCGCGACGCGATGCCGGGCGGCGGCACGCTGACGATCCGCACCGCCAACCACACCCAGGCCGGGCCGATGCGCCGCGGCGCCGAGACACTGCCCGCCGGCAATTACCTGTTGATCGAGGTCATCGATACCGGGATCGGCATCCCCAAGGAAAATCTCGAACGCATCTTCGAGCCCTTCTTCTCGACCAAGGAGCTCGGCTCGGGCACCGGGCTCGGTCTCTCGACCGTCTACGGCATCGTCAAGCAGACCGGCGGCTTCGTCTTTGTCGACAGCAGCCAGGGGCGGGGCGCGGTGTTCCAGATCTACCTGCCGCGTTACCACCAGAGTGATGCCGCCGCCGCGGCGCGCGCCGAGACCGGCGAGGCTCCAGCTGTCAGGGATACCACCGGTACCGGCACGGTGATGCTGGTCGAGGACGAGGACCCAGTGCGTATCTTTGGCGCGCGCGCCTTGCGGAACAAAGGCTACACCGTGCTCGAGGCGAGGAGCGGCGAGGCCGCGCTCGAGCTGATGGACCAGACCGCGGAAAAGATCGACCTGCTGATCACCGACGTGGTGATGCCCAAGATGGACGGCCCCGGCCTCGTTCGCGAGGTGCGCGAAACCCATCCCGACATGAAGGTCATCTTCATCTCGGGCTACACCGAGGATTCGTTTCGCCAGCGCCTCGACAGCGACAGCAACATCCACTTCCTGCCCAAGCCCTTTTCGCTAAAACAGCTCGCCACCAAAGTAAAAGAAGTCATCGACGGTGAGATGGTGTAGCTCGCGCCGATCCACCTTTTACGCCACCCCGACGAAAGCCGGGACCCATGGTGCCGCTGCACGAGCGCTTGGCTTGGCGTCCCGGTCTCCCCGCCTGTCGACCCGGGCATCCACGCAATGAGATGCCGAGCGACGGCAATCTCACTGTCCCACCTTCTCTGTGGTGAAAATCATACTTGTACAATCACGGATCGAATGGATCGCGGCGGGAGGAGGCAATCATGACAGAGCAGGCGAGTGTCGATTTGGTCGCGTTGTGGGAGGAGCACATCCGCCACGAATTCGACACCAAGAGCACTGATGACACGCTCGCGACGATGGTCGCCGACGCTTATGTCGATCATGTCCCGGTACTGACCGGCGGTAGCGGTCACGCGGCGCTGCGCGCGTTCTACGCCACTCATTTCATCCCGCTAATGCCGCCCGATATGGCGATGACCCCGGTCTCGCGCACAATCGGCAGCGACCAGCTGGTCGACGAGATGGTCATCAGTTTCACTCACAGCATCGAGATGGATTGGATGCTGCCCGGCGTCGCGCCGACCGGTCGCCGTGTCGAGGTCGCGCTCGTCGTCATCGTCCGCTTTCGTGACGGCAAGCTCGCGCACGAGCACATCTACTGGGACCAGGCCTCGGTGCTCGCGCAACTCGGTCTCATCGACCCCACGAAACTGCCGATCGCCGCCGCCGAGAGCGCCCGCAAAGTCCTCGACCCGACCTTACCGGCAAATCAGCTCATTCGTCGCGCGCGGGGGTGAATGTCCCCCGCGGCGCCCCGCCCTGCGGGCTTGTCGCCAGTCCCCGGTCCGCCGATTCCTGGTCCGCCGCTTCCTGGGTCAGTTCGGCCAGCGCTTGGCTCAGCTCGTGCACCCGGTAGGGCTTGCGCAGGATCGGGAAGTCGGCGCGGGCGTTGCGCCGCGCCTCGCTGTAACCCGTGGTGAGTAGGATCGGCAGCAAGGGATGCTTTTGCCGGATGACCCGGGCTAGCGCCAGCCCATCGATCCGCCCCGGCATGACGATGTCGCTGAACACCAGATCGATGCCGTTGTCGTCAATCTCCCGCAGAGCCGTCTCGGCATCCAACGCCCATCGCACCGAATAGCCGAGCTGCTCCAACAATCCGACGCTGGCGCTGGCGACATCCGGGTTGTCCTCGACCAGCAGGACGGTGCCGTTGCCGCCGGGCTCGGTCCGGGTTTTGGCGGCCGCGATCGTTTGCGCGGTCGCGCGCGGTAGATAGATCGTCAGGATCGTGCCGCTGCCGAGCGTGCTGGCGATCTTCACCGTGCCGCCCGCCTGATGCACAAACCCGTGGACCTGCGACAGCCCGAGCCCGGTGCCCTTGCCGATGGGCTTTGTCGTAAAGAACGGGTCGAACACCCTGGCGAGGATATCGTCGGGGATGCCCACACCGGTGTCCTGGATGGTGATCTCGACATAATCGCCGGCCTCCACGACCGCGCCCTCGCCCAGCGCGCTGTTTTTCGCGGAGATCGTAATCACGCCGCCGCGGGGCATCGCGTCGCGCGCGTTGATCGTAAGGTTGACCAGGGCGATCTCAAACTCGCCGACATCGACCGTCACCGGCCACAGATCGGGCGCGATATCGATGCGCAGCTCGATATTGCCAAGGCCGCTGATCAGCACCTCGTGGATCGAATCAATCTGCGCCCGCAGATCGATCGGTCGCGGATCGAGCTGCTGGCGCCGCGAGAAGGTCAGCAATTGCGCGGTCAGGGTGGCGCCGCGCTCGGCCGCGTGTTCGATCGCCAGCGCGGCGCGGGTACCACGCTGATCGCCTGCCACTAATTTCTTCAGCGTCAGGATATGGCCGCTGACCACCATCAGCAAATTGTTGAAATCGTGCGCAATACCGCCTGTTAGCTGGCCCAGCGCATCCATCTTTTGCGATTCGGCGAGCTGACGCTGCACCCGTTCGAGTGCCGCCTGCGTCTCGCGCCGCTCGGTGATGTCGCGGGTGATCTTGGCGTAGCCGACGAGCTCGCCGTCGTCGCCGCGGATCGGGTCGATGATGACGCTCGCCCAGAAAAACGAGCCGTCCTTGCGCACGCGCCAGCCTTCTTCCTCGTAGCGGCCCGCTTCACGTGCGATGCGCAACGCTCGCGCCGGCCGGCCGGCGGCACGGTCGGGCTCGGTATAAAAGCGCGAGAAATTCTGCCCGATGATCTCCGACGCGGTATAGCCCTTGATCCGCTCGCCGCCGGCGTTCCAGCTCGACACCCGGCCTTCGGGATCGAGCATGTAGAGGGCGTAGTCGGTGACGTTGCTGACCAGCAGGCGGAAATCGCGCTCGCTTTGCTGCAGCGCGTTTTGCGCCGTTTCGCGCTCGGTGATGTCGCGGGTAATCGAGGCGAAGCCAACCAAGCTGCCCTCTTCGTAAAGCGGGTCTATCACCACCGAGGCGAAGAAGCGGCCGCCATCCTTGCGCATCCGCGCGCATTGGGCGGAGAATTTTCCCTCGCGGCGCGCGGTTTCGAGCGCCTGGGCGGGCAATCCGACGGCGCGATCTTCCGGCGGATAGAAAATGCTGAAATGCTGGCCGATGACCTCATCGGCCGCGTAACCCTTGATGCGCTGCGCCCCGGCGTTCCAGTTGGCGATGATGCCGTTGGGGTCGAGCATGAAGATCGCGTAGTCGACCACCCCTTCGACCAGCAGCCGGAAGCTTCGCTCGCTCTCGAAAAGCTCGCGCGAGGCGGGCTCGGAATTTGCTGATTTTTCGATACGCGTTGTCACGACAGGCCTCGCCGACAATCCCCCATAACCTATGAGAAACCCGCCGCCCCACAAAGGTTCCGCGGCCTGTTTCCATAAATGCGGGCCTGCGCAAATCGGCCGCCGCGTCGCGGTCTACCAAAAGGCAATTCCGCGACCCAACCCGCGGAGCGGACGCCC
>Ga0181525_10001510_pt1 | contig 19737 bp, 14 predicted proteins | sample PEATcosm2014_Bin_48_FD_121100 | JGI IMG/M metagenome (GOLD analysis project Ga0181525, IMG submission 121100) | Peatland microbial communities from MTU Mesocosm Facility, Houghton, MI, USA - PEATcosm2014_Bin06_10_metaG | ecosystem: Environmental > Terrestrial > Soil > Wetlands > Peat | place...
GCCAGTGGCGGGTGCGCCCCGCCGGCGCTTCGGCCGATTCCTCCTGGCGGGCGAATTCCAGGAATCCGGTGATCTTTCCCATGGCTGCTTTCTTCTGTCGGGGTTGGGATGGCGGGGGGATCATGCGGCGAGGCGCGCGACAGCGGGCTCGCCGGCCATCTGCCGCAGCGCCCGCCGGTATTCGTGCGGGAACACCTTGCGGAAGCGCAGCCGGGCATTGTCCCAGTCGGCGAGGATCTCCTTGGCGCGGAAGCTCCCCGTGTAGCGGAAATGACGCTCGAGCAATTCGCGCAGCAGCCGCTCGTCGCTGTTGGCCTCGGCGCCCAGCGAATGCCAGACCGCATGCTCGACCTGCGCCTCCTGCTCCTTGTGGGTGAGCACCGGCTCGACCGCGACCATGGCGGTGTTGCAGCGCGCCGCGAAGTCGCCGTGCTCGTCGTAGACGTAGGCGATGCCGCCGGACATGCCGCCGGCGAAATTGCGCCCGGTCGCGCCGAGGACGACCACCGTGCCGCGCGTCATGTACTCGCAGCCGTGATCGCCCGTGCCCTCGACGACCGCGATGGCGCCGGAATTGCGCACGGCGAAGCGCTCGCCGGCCACGCCGTTGAAGTAGGCCTCGCCGCCGGTGGCGCCGTACAGGACGGTATTGCCGACGATGATGTGCTCGGGGCCGAAGCCGCGGAAATCGTTGGGCGAGCGCACGACGATGCGTCCGCCCGACAGGCCCTTGCCGGTGTAGTCGTTGGCATCGCCGACGAGATCGAGCGTGATGCCGCGCGCGAGAAACGCCCCGAAGCTCTGGCCGGCCGTGCCCTGCAGTTGGATATGGATGGTGTCGTCCGGCAGGCCCTCGTGACCGTGCCGGCGCGCCACTTCCGAGGACAGCATGGTGCCTACCGTGCGGTTGATGTTGCGGATCGGATGGATGAAGCTCACGCGCTCGCCGCGCTCGATGGCCGCGCGGCTCTGCTCGATCAGCCGGTGGTCCAGCGCGCGATCGAGCCCGTGGTCCTGCTCCTCGCACTTGCGCCGGGCAATGCCGGCGGGCATGCCCACCTGGTGGAAGATCCGCGAGTAGTCGAGCCCGCGCGCCTTCCAGTGGGCGACGCCGTGCCGCGTGTCGAGCAGGTCGCTGCGCCCGATGAGGTCCTCGAGGCGGCGCACGCCGAGCTGCGCCATGATCTCGCGCACCTCCTCGGCGACGAAGAAGAAGAAGTTGACGACGTGCTCGGGCAGCCCCCGGAAGCGGCGCCGCAGCACCGGATCCTGCGTTGCCACGCCCACGGGACAGGTGTTGAGGTGGCACTTGCGCATCATGATGCAGCCGGCTACCACCAGGGGCGCGGTCGCGAAGCCGAATTCGTCGGCGCCGAGCAGCGCGCCGATGACGACATCGCGCCCGGTCTTGATCTGTCCGTCGACCTGCACCGCGATGCGCCCGCGCAGGCGGTTGAGCACCAGGGTCTGCTGGGTCTCGGCCAGGCCGATCTCCCAGGGCGTTCCCGCATGCTTGATCGACGACAGCGGCGAGGCGCCGGTGCCGCCGTCGTGGCCGGAGATCGTCACGTGGTCGGCCTTGGCCTTGGCCACGCCTGCGGCCACCGTCCCCACGCCCGACTCGGAGACGAGCTTGACCGAGATCGAGGCCTGCGGATTGGCGTTCTTCAGGTCGTGGATCAGCTGGGCCAGGTCCTCGATCGAATAGATATCGTGGTGCGGCGGCGGGGAGATCAGGCCGACGCCCGGCACGGAGAAGCGCAGTCGCGCGATGTATTCCGACACCTTGTGCCCGGGCAGCTGGCCGCCCTCGCCGGGCTTGGCGCCCTGCGCCATCTTGATCTGGATCTGGTCGGCCGAGACGAGGTATTCGGCCGTGACGCCGAAGCGGCCGGAAGCGACCTGCTTGATGCGCGAGCGCAGCGAATCGCCCTCGCGCAGCGGGATGTCGACCTCGACCACGCCCTCGCCGAGCACCGAACCCACGGTTTCCCCGGCATGCAGCGTTCCGCCGCGCAGCTCCTGGCGGTAGCGCTTGTCATCCTCTCCGCCCTCGCCGGTATTGCTCTTGCCGCCGATGCGGTTCATCGCGATTGCCAGGGTCGTGTGCGCCTCGGTGGAGATGCTGCCCAGCGACATGGCGCCGGTGACGAAGCGCCGGACGATGTCCTTGGCCGGCTCCACTTCGTCGAGCGGGATCGCCCGGGCCGGATCGAGGCGGAACTCGAACAGGCCGCGCAATGTCATGTGGCGCTGCGACTGGTCATTGATGATCTGCGCGTATTCCTTGTAGGTCCGGTAGCTGTCCGAGCGGGTGGCGTGCTGCAGCTTTGCCACCGCGTCCGGCGTCCACATGTGGTCCTCGCCGCGCACGCGGTACTGGTATTCGCCGCCGGCATCGAGCATGGTGGCCAGCACCGGATCCGGGCCGAAGGCCGCCTGGTGCATGCGCACCGCTTCTTCCATGACATCGAACAGTCCCACGCCCCCGACGCCGCTCGCCGTGCCGCGGAAGTAGCGGCCGACCAGCGAGTCCGACAGGCCGACGGCCTCGAATATCTGCGCGCCGCAATAGGACATGTAGGTGGAAATGCCCATCTTGGACATGACCTTCTGCAGCCCCTTGCCGACCGCCTTGATGAAATTGGCCACCGCCTTGGTGCCGTCGACGCCGTTGGGCTTGTCGCGGAACATCTCGTGCAGCGACTCGATGGCGAGGTACGGGTGGATGGCCTCGGCGCCATAGCCGGCCAGCAGCGCGAAGTGGTGCACCTCGCGCGCCGAGCCGGTCTCGACGACCAGTCCGGTGGAGGTGCGCAGGCCCGCGGCGATGAGGTGCTGGTGCAGGGCGCTGGTGGCCAGCAGCGCGGGGATGGCCACCCGGCCGGCGTCGAGGCTGCGGTCGGTGACGATGAGGATGTTGGATCCGGCACGCACGGCGTCGACGGCCTCGGCGCACAGCGAAGCCAGCCGCGCCTCGACGCCCTCGCGGCCCCAGGCGAGCGGGTAGCAGATGTCGAGCTCGTAGCAGCGGAACTTGCCCGACGAGAAGGTGGCGATCGCGCGGATCTTGCGCATGTCGCCGGCATCGAGCACCGGTTGCGACACCTCCAGGCGCATCGGGGGGTTGATGTTGTTGATGTCGAGCAGGTTCGGCTTGGGGCCGACATAGCTGATCAGCGACATCACCATCTGCTCGCGTATCGAGTCGATCGGCGGATTCGTTACCTGGGCGAACAGCTGCTTGAAGTAGTTGTACAACGGCCGGTTGCGGTTGGACAGCACGGCCAGCGCGGCGTCGTTGCCCATCGAGCCTATCGCCTCCTCGCCGTCGGCGCCCATGGGGGCGAGCAGGATGCGCAGGTCCTCCTGGGTGTAGCCGAATGCCTGCTGCCGGTCGAGCAGCGCTGCGCCGCGGCCTTCGGCCGCTACGTCGGGTTCGCCCTGCGCAGCGCCCTGACCCAAGGACTCGTCCTGCGCAGCGGCCACGGGCCGCGGAGCGGGGAGGTCGTTGAGCTTGATGCGGATGCGCCGGTTCCACTCGCGATAGGGCTTGGCCGCGGCCAGCTGGGTCTTGAGCTCGGCGTCGTCGATGATGCGGCCCTGCTCGGTGTCGATGAGGAACATCTTGCCGGGCTGGAGGCGCCATTTCTTGATGATGCGCGACTCGGGTATCGGCAGCACCCCGACCTCGGAGGCCATCACGACCATGCCATCGTCGGTGATGACATAGCGCGCCGGACGCAGGCCGTTGCGGTCCAGCGTCGCGCCGATGCGCACGCCGTCGGTGAAGGCGATGGACGCTGGACCGTCCCAGGGTTCCATCATCGCGGCATGGTATTCGTAGAATGCCCGGCGGCTCTCGTCCATCAGCGTGTGCTGTTCCCAGGCCTCGGGGATCATCATCATCATCGCGTGCGCGAGCGGATATCCGGCCATGACCAGCAGTTCGAGCGCGTTGTCGAAGCACGCGGTGTCGGACTGGCCTTCGTAGATCAGTGGATAGAGCTTCTGCAGGTCGCCGCGCAGCACCGGCGAGGACATGATGCCCTCGCGCGCGCGCATCCAGTTGAAGTTGCCCTTGACGGTGTTGATCTCGCCGTTGTGCGCGACCAGCCGGTACGGATGCACGAGTTCCCAGCTGGGGAAGGTGTTGGTGGAAAAGCGCTGGTGCACCAGGGCGATGGCCGATATCACGCGCGTATCGGCCAGGTCGCGGTAATAGCGGCCGACCTGGTCGGCCAGCAGCAGCCCCTTGTAGACGATGGTCCGCGTCGACATCGAGGCGACGTAGTATTCCTTGCCGTGCTGCAGGTGCAGCGCCTGGATCTTGTGGCTAGCGGCCTTGCGGATGACATAGAGCTTGCGCTCCAGCGCATCCGGAACCATCACGTCGGCGCCGCGCCCGATGAAGACCTGGCGGATCACCGGTTCGCGCTCGCGCACCAGCGGCGACATCGGCATCTCCCGATCGACCGGCACGTCGCGCCAGCCCAGCACCACCTGGCCTTCGGCGCGCACCGTGCGCTCGAGTTCCTGCTCGCAGGCCAGGCGCGAGGCGCTCTCGCGCGGCAGGAAGATCATGCCCACGCCGTATTCGCCCGGCGGCGGCAGGTCGATGCCGGCGCCGGCCAGCTCGGCGCGCAGGAACGCGTCGGGAATCTGCAGCAGGATGCCGGCGCCGTCGCCGAAGAGGTGATCGGCGCCCACGGCGCCGCGATGGTCCAGGTTGCGCAGGATCAGCAGCGCCTGCTCGACGAGGTCGTGGCTGCGTTCGCCGCGGATGTTGGCGACGAAGCCCACGCCACAGGCGTCGTGCTCGTTGCGCGCGGCGTACAGGCCGTCGCGCTCGGCGAGCGCCCGCGCCGCGTCGATGCCGTCGGCTTGCGGTGTGTCGATCGCGGTCGCCGCGGCCGTTGCCGTGGATCCTGTCGTGTTCGTCATGCGCGCTCCCGCCCCTGGGCCGTGGTCGATCGGAAAGTACCAGCGAGGTCGGCCAGGGCACGGCACCCGTGGGCGCGCCGTGTCCGTCATTGGCAAGCAAGGTGCAACGACCCGAGCCTGAAAATGTACCGCAACGCACCAGTGCGCTCAAGCGCTTTAAATTGGGGTCGGAGAGTATTTAACTAAAATGCAACGGCGAACGGGTATTAAATGGGGACATATTAATTACCGATACCGATTTTCTCGTCTTTTTCCTTATTTTTTAATTAGATAGCGCATCCATTGGGTTTTCGAGCGGCGGCCACCTGCGCCGACTTGGGGATGCCGGCAACGGCCGGGGGCGCTCAGTCCGGGACAGGAAGCACCCGGGTGGCCCCGACCACCGTCGCGGCGCGGGCGAGCGCGCCGCGGCCACGCCGGCGCATCCGGAACGCGACAGCGTAAAGGGCGGCGCGCAGCGCGCTGGCGCCGGCGAGCCCGCCGACCATCCAGCCGCAGCCGACGAGAACCAGCTGGGCGCGCGGTTGCGGATCGCCGACGAATACCGACGCCGCAACCACCAGCAATAGCGGGCCGCCGGTGGCGCCCAGCGCAAACCAGGCGGGAAAGCGCACGGCGGGCCGGCCTGCCGCCCGCGCGGCTCGCCGTGGCGGCGCGGCGAGCCGGTGCATGCGCGCGTGGCGCTGGCGGCGTGACGGCAGCGTTCCCACCCGGGCCACGCCTACGATGATTGCATTGCTCATATCCGCCTCCGCCCGGTAGAACCCGGCACTGCGGAAATTGTTCCATCGGCCACTGTTAACCGCGGTTAGTCAAACGTAAAGACGTGAAAACCCGGCGGCCCGCGCGTTGCCCCGCCCGCTCCAGCGGGCTTTACAAGCCTTTACGCGCCGGCAACAATGCTTAACCGGGGGCTGGTGGAGAATTCCTGCATTGCCGCGACCGCGCCAGCAGGGATCCCCATGAGCACAGCCACCATTGCGTCCTACAACCCGCACTACGACGAACCCGCCTCCATGCCGGTACCCGCGGCACCCCCCGCATCCGCGCAGCCCGGCGAAACCGCCTACTCGATACTGCTGGTCGACGACGACGTCGAACTGGTGGGGATGCTGCGCCACTACCTGGAGCGCGAGGGATACGTGGTGGGGACGGCGCACGACGGCGCCGCCGGGGTCGAGGAAGCGCTCACCGGGCGCTACGACATCGCGATCATCGACGTCATGATGCCGCGCCTCAACGGCATCGACGCCCTCAAGGCGATCCGCGCGCAGAGCGCGCTGCCGGTCGTGATGCTCACCGCCAAGGGCGACGACACCGACCGCATCATCGGCCTGGAGATCGGCGCCGACGACTACGTCCCCAAGCCCTGCACGCCACGCGAACTCACGGCACGGATCCGCGCCATACTGCGGCGCACCCGCACGGCCGCCAGCGCCGTCGAGCCCGCTACCTTGCAGGCCGGTGCGCTGGTGATGTGGCCGGAACGCCGGCTCGCCGAATGGCAGGGCCGGACGGTGGATCTCACCAGCACCGAATTCAACCTGCTCGAGATACTGGCCCGCAACGTCGGCCATCCGGTCAGCAAGAAGCTGCTGTCGGAACAGGCGCTGGGACGCCCGCTCGCTCCTTTCGACCGCAGCATCGACGTGCACCTGAGCAGCATCCGCCAGAAGCTCGGCCAGCTCGCCGACGGGCGCTCGTGCATCCAGACGGTGTACCGGCTCGGCTACCAGTTGATACGGGAATAGATGGGTCGCCTGTTCTGGAAGATCTTCCTGCTGATCACGCTGGTGCAGATGGTCTCCGTGCTGGCCGTGGGTGCCGCCATCGGGCTGCACGGCGGTTTCGAACACCACGGGCCGGAGTTCGGCTACCCCGGTCCGCCGCCCGCCCTCGATGGACAGCCAGGACCGCCGGGACGGCCGGGGCCGCCGTTACCGCCGGGCCCCCCCGGTGCGTCGCCCTGGCCGGGGGCGCCGCCGTGGCCGCCTGCGCCGGGCAGCCACGGCGCCGATCCCGGGCGCGACCATGGCGACGCAATCCTGCCCTTCCACATTCCGCCCGAACCCATCATCGGCGGCCTGCTCGCCAGCGCCGTGACGGCCGCCCTGCTCGCCTGGTTCATGGCCAAGCCGATCCGCACGCTGCGCGACGCCTTCGACGCCGCGTCCATGGGCAAGCTCGACATCCGCATCGCCGGGCGGATGGGCCGCGGCAAGGACGAGCTCACCGATCTGGGCCGCGACTTCGACGCGATGGTCGAGCGGCTGAACACCCTGATCACCGGCCAGCGCCGGCTGTTGCACGATGTGTCGCATGAATTGCGCTCGCCGCTGGCGCGGATGCAGGCCGCGATCGGCCTGGCCACCCAGCAGCCCGACCAGGCACGCGAGGCCATGGGCCGCATCGAGCGCGAATCGGTGCGCATCGACCGGCTGATCGGCGAGCTGCTTGCGCTGGCGCGCCTGCAGGCCGGCTTCACCGGGCGCATGGATGACGACATCGACCTGCGCGAACTGCTCGCGGTGATACTCGACGACGCCGGCTTCGAGGCACGCTCGCGCAACCGCAGCGTCGAGGCGCGCGTCGGGGTCGACGGCGTGGTGAAGGGCAACGTCGAGCTGCTGCGCCGCGCGGTCGAGAACGTGGTGCGCAACGCGATCAAGTACAGCTACGACGGCGGAGTGGTCGCGGTACGGACCGAGGCGGACGGCACCGGGCAGCGGGTCGCGATCGCCGTGTGCGATTCCGGCCCCGGCGTCGCCGAGAGCGACCTCGCGGCGATCTTCGAGCCGTTCTATCGCGGACTCGGCGGCGGCAGCGCCGACGGGCACGGCCTGGGCCTGGCCATCGCCAAGCGCATCGTCGAGGCGCACGGCGGGACGATATGCGCGATGAACAATGCGGGCGGCGGTCTTTGCGTGCGGATCGACCTGCCGCTGCAGCCCACCGGCGTCGCGTAGGGCGCCGCCGCGACGCAACCTCAGTCCCGGGAGCGCACCAGGGTCCGGCGCGCCGCATAGCTCGCCAGGTCCACGCCGTAGACCAGTACCACCATGGCCCCGATCACGCCGGCCGCGCGCCCCATCTGGAACAGGCCCAGGTGGAAGGCCAGCATCTGGCCCAGTCCGCCGGCGCCGACCACGCCGAGGATGGCTGCGGCGCGGATGTTGTTCTCCCAGCGGTACAGGATGTAGGACAGCAGTTGCGGGGCGACCTGCGGCAGCGTGGCATACAGCAGCACCAGCGATTCGCGCGTGCCCTGGACGCGCAGCGCCTGCGCCGGCCCGGGCGGGGCGTTCTCGATCGCTTCGGCGAACAGCCGGCCGAATACCCCCGTCGTGTGCAGCGCCAGCGCGAGGGTTCCCGACATCGGGCCCAGGCCCGCGGCAACCAGCAGCAGCGATGCCCACACGAGTTCCGGGATCGACCGCAGGAGGTTGCAGAGCAGGCGCACCGCGATCGGCCCGGCGGCACGATCGCCACCGGCGCCGCGCGCCGCCGGCAGGCACAGCAGCGACGCCAGGGCGACAGCCAGCAGGGTGCCGAGCACCGACATCGCCAGGGTCTCGATGGCGCCACGGGAAAGGCGCGCAACGAAGGCGGGCGACAGGTCCGGGGGAAAGAACTCCGCGGCGAATCGACCCATGGCGGCCAGCGACGACGGTGCGAGCAAGTCCCCCAGCTTCAGGTCCAGCGTCCAGAAACTGGCGGCAACCAGCATCAGGGCGCCGATGCCGGCCATGCGCAGCGGCCAACGCGGCGGCGTCATTGCTGCAGGCGCCGCAACCAGGCGCTGAGCAGGTCCGCGCCGGCCACCAGCGCGACGAAAACGAGCAGCATGGTCGCGATCTCGTCGCCCGCGAGCATCCTGACCGAGTTGTCCATTTCCTGGCCCAGTCCGCCGGCACCGACGAATCCCAGCACGACCGAGGAGCGGATCGCGCATTCCCAGCGGTAGACGGTGTAGGACGTGAGTTCCGGGGTCGCCTCGGGCAGCAGGCCGTGGAGGAAAGCGTGCAGGCGACCGCTGCCGTTCATCAGCAAGGCGCGCGCCGGCTGGGGGTCGACGCTCTCGAGGATCTCCGCATAGACCTTGCCGAGCATGCCGCCGTAGGTCAGGCCGATCGCCAGCACGCCGGCCGTGGGGCCCAGGCCGACCACGCGCACCAGCAGCAGTGCCCAGACCAGCTCCGGGATGGTCCGCAAGGCCACCATTGCCGCGCGCAGGCACTGGCGCACGGCCGCGGGCACGACCGCCATGCGTCCGCCGATGCTGGAAATCGACAAGGCCGCGGTCGCCCCCAACGCAAGCGGGATCGCCAGCGCCAGCGCCAGGACGGTGCCGCAGGTGGCGATGGCGATCGTGCGCCACGCCCCGAGGGCGACGCGGGCGAGAAAGTCCGGCGCCAGCGCCGGCGGCAGGAAGCTGGCGAGGAAACGCAGGCTCGCTGCCAGGCTGCGCGGCTCCAGCAGCCGCCACGGCGCGAATTCCGTCGCGACACACAGCGGCCAGAGCAACACAGCGGCCACGGCCAGCACCGCGCAGCGGCGCGGCCACGCGGGATCGCGCAAGGGCGCGCCCGGCACGCCGGGTGGCGTCATGCGCGCCCTCCCCCCGCCGGACCCGGCAAGCCGGGCGGTGTGTCCGGCACGCCGGCCGGGCCCGAAGACGCCGGTGTCTCGTACAAGGCTCGCCATTGCTCCGGCGCCACAGTGGCCGTCGGCTGGTCGAAGACGACACGGCCGGCGCGCAGACCGACCAGGCGGGTGAAGTGCCTGCGCGCAAGCTCCGCCTGGTGCAGGGAAACCAGCAGCGTCACGCCGCGGCTGCGCGCTTGCGCGCACAAGCCTTCGAGCACCTGGTCGGCATGCACCGGGTCCAGTGCCGCGAGCGGTTCGTCGAGCAGCCAGAGGCGCGCCGGCGAGACCAGCGCCCGGGCCAACCCCACCCGCTGGCGCTCGCCGCCGGACAGGCGGTCGACCCGATCGAACAGGCGGCCTTCGAGGCCGAAGACGGCGAGGGCGGCGCGGACGGCGGGCAACTGCGTCGGGTAGAACAGCGCCGCCACGCTGCGCCAGAATCCCAGGGCCGGGAGGCAGGCGGCCAGGACCGCGGTCACCACGCGCTGGCGCGGGGGCAAGGGCGGCAACTGCGGCGCCAGGAAAAGCGCGCGGCGCAAGCGCCGGCGCCCATGCACATCGAGTCTCCAGAACACCTCGCCGTCCAGGCGCAGCGTGCCGCCGTCGGTGCGCAGCGCGCCGGCGGCAACGTGCAACAGGCTGGTCTTGCCGGCCCCCGAAGCACCGACGATCGCCAGCTGCTCGCCCGGGGCCACGTCCAGATCGATCGCGTGCAGTATCTCGCGCCGCTGACTGCCGCGCGCGGCGCTGGCCAGTTCGATGCCGGCCAGTTCCAGTGCGAGCCCGGGCAACCGGGCCGCGGTCTCCGGGTGCCCGGACACGCCCTACAGCAGGCCGGCGCTGCGCGCGGCCGCTTCGATGCGCCGGTAGTTTTCCGGCCGTGTCGGCACGAACCGCGAGGCACGCTGCAGGGCCAGTATCTCCTTGCCTTCGGCCGTATCGGCGTTGAGGTCGAGAAACGCCTGGCGCAGCTGCTCGCGCAGGACGGGGGGCAGGCCGGCCCGGACCGTCCAGTTGTAGTCGTGGAACGGTTCGGTCGTGAAGAAGACGTGCACCCGGCCGGTATCGACCTTGCCTTCGGCGACGAAACGCTCCCAGACGGAGATGTTGAGCGCACCGGCATCGACCTTGCCGCCGGCCACGGCGGCGATCGTCGCGTCGTGCGCCCCGGAATAGCTGATGCGGCGCAGGTCGCGCTCGGGATCGATGAAGGCGTCGAGCAAGGCGTTGCGCGGCATCAGGTGCCCCGAGGTGCTCGATTGCGAACCGAAGCTGAGGGTGCGGCCCTTCAGGTCCTCGAGCCGGGTGATGCCGCTGCCCGCGCCGGTGATGAAGACCGAGCGGAAGGTCTCGTCCTCCGCGCGCTGGACCAGGGGAATCACCCCGCCGTGCGAGCGCACGCTGGCCTGGATGAAGGTGAAGCCGCCGAACCATGCGAGGTCGACCTTGTCGTTGACGAGCGCCTCGACCGCGGCGGCATAGTCGGTGACCGGCGTCCATTCGACCTTGACACCCAGGCGCCGCTCCAGGTACCGCCCGAGCGGGGCGAATTTGCGCGCCAGTTCGGTCGGCGATTCGTCCGGGATGGCAGTCACGCGCAGCACCACCGGAGCGGCGCTGGCGACCGGCGCATCGGCCGCGGCGGCCGCGCCGCTCCATGCGGCCGCGGCCAGCGCGAGCGCCAGGAGTGCCTTGCCCATCCGTGCCAATGCCATCGCCGCTCCCCGTCGGTCCGCCATGCGCCGGCGCCGCGCCGGCGCGGCCGAATGACCCGCGCAATGATGCCATGGATGGATCGCGGGCAAGGCGCGGCGCGGCGCGGGCCGACTATGATCGGCGATTGGCGGCCGCCGCCGGCCGGCACGCGCCACGCCGGCGGGAAACGCGGCCCGACGGGAAAGGAAATACGCAATGGATCCGCAGCACAACGGTGGGCCGCAGCCGGGGACGGCTGCGCGCCTGACCAGTCTCGCGCATGGCGGCGGCTGCGGCTGCAAGATCGCCCCGGCCTTGCTGGCCGAGATCCTCCACGGCGCGAGCAGCCTGCCCATCCCGCCGCAGCTCCTGGTCGGCATCGAGACCGCCGACGATGCCGCGGTCTACCAGCTCAATGACGAACAGGCCATCGTCGCGACCACCGACTTCTTCATGCCGATCGTCGACGATCCGCACGATTTCGGGCGCATCGCCGCCACCAATGCGATCTCCGACATCTATGCGATGGGCGCTCGCCCGCTGTTCGCGCTGGCGCTGGTCGGCATGCCGATCGGCGTGCTGCCGGTGGCGACCATACGCGCGATACTCGATGGCGGCGCCGCGGCCTGTCGTGCGGCCGCTATCCCGGTGGCGGGCGGCCACACGATAGATTCGGTGGAACCCATCTACGGACTGGTGGTGGTGGGGCTGGTGCACCCGCAGCGCCTCAGGCGCAACAGCGGCAGCCGGCCCGGCGACCGCCTGGTGCTGGGCAAGCCGCTGGGCGTTGGCGTCTATTCGGCGGCGCTGAAGAAGGAAGTGCTCGACGCCGAAGGCTATGCCCAGATGATGGCGGCAACGACGCGGCTCAACACGCCAGGGATGGCGCTTGCCGGGCTCGACGCGGTGCATGCGCTGACCGACGTGACAGGCTTCGGGCTGGCCGGCCATGCGCTCGAGATGGCGCGGGGCGCCGGCTGCCGCGTGCGCATCGACTGGGCACGGGTGCCGCTGCTGCCGCAGGCGCGCACGCTGGCGGCAGCCGGCTGCATCACCGGCGCCTCGGCGCGCAACTGGAACAGCTACGGCGGGCGCGTGCGCCTGCCGGAGTCGTTTGGCGCCGTCGATCGCGCGCTGCTCACCGACCCGCAAACCAGCGGGGGCCTGCTGGTCGCCTGCGCGCCCGAGGCGGTCGCGGCGGTCCACGCGATATTCGCCCGCGAGGGCTTCGCCGCCGCCGAATGCGGCGCCGTGCTCGAGGCTGGCGCGGGCGCCGAGCTGCTGGTGCAGGCCTAGCGCCGGCGCGGCGCGCGCGCCCGGTCAGGCGCGCGGGGCGGCGGGCGACCTGGCACGCCCGACGAGGTACAGCAGCACGCAGATGCCCGCAAAGGGCAGCAGCGACAGCAGGTCGGACAGCGGCCCGGCGAAGAACGGGTTGTGCGCGGTCGACCAGTCGGTGAGCGCCGCGTCGGCGCGATCGAGCACGCCGGCGAGGAAGGCGATCAGGATGCCGGCGATGGCGCCGCCGGCGATATACCCCGAGGCGAGCAAGACGCCCGGGCTCTTGTCGCTCTCCTCGACGAATCGGGCCTCGCTCAGCTGCGCGTGCGCCGGCTGGCGGCGCAGGCGCCGATCGACCAGGGCCCGTACGAGGCCACCGACGAACAGCGGCGACGACGACGACAGCGGCAGGTAGACGCCGACGGCGAATGCGAGCGCCGGCACGAACGTCATCTCCAGCATCAGCGCGATCATCACGCCCAGCAGTACCAGCGCCCAGGGCAGCTTCTGGTCGAGGATGCCCTTGATGATGTAGGACATCAGCGTGGCCTTGGGCGCATTGAACTTGCGCACCGTGGTGCCGTCGGGGCGGGTGGCGTGCGTGCCGTTGATGCCCGGATCGACGAGCCAGACGGCCGTGCCGTCGGCGCCCACGAGATACCTCCCGGCGGGGCCGCCCGCCTCGTCGGTCTTCTGCCAGACCAGGTATTGGCCGGCATCGTCGCGCGCCTGCGGTCCGTGCAGCGACTCGCGCTTGTCGAGGCGGCTGGCGTCGGTATGCAGGCCGGCCGGGGCGACCTGGGCGACCGGCACGTAGACGGTGGCCGCATCGTTGAGCTTGAGCAGGATGGGGCCGAGCATCACCGCCGACAGGAACGCTCCGGCCAGTATCGCGAGCTGCTGGTAGCGCGGCGTCGCCCCGAGCAGGTAGCCGGCCTTCAGGTCCTGGGACGTGGTGCCGCCGTTCGAGGCGGCGATGCAGACGATGCCGCCCACCGACAGCGCCGTCACGTAATAGGGACCACCCCGCCAGCCGACCAGCAGGAAGATCAGGCAGGTGAACAGCAGCGTCGCGACGGTCATGCCGGATATCGGGTTCGACGACGAGCCGATCTCGCCGGTCAGCCGCGACGACACGGTGACGAACAGGAAACCGAAGGCCAGGATCAGCAGCGCGCCCAGGAGATTCATGTGCAGCGAGGGGGCGAGCACGATGGCGGTGATGAGGACGATGGCGCCGATGCCGACGAACTTCAGCGGCAGGTCGCGGTCGTGGCGCGAGCGCGTCGCGCCGGCGCCGCCCTGCGCCGCGACGGCACCGACGTCCCGCAATCCGGCGCGCAAGCCCTGCCAGATGGTCGGCAGCGCCTGCAGCAGGCTGATGATGCCGCCGGCGGCCACCGCGCCGGCGCCGATGTAGAGGATGTAGGCGCTGCGGATCATGTTCGGATCCATGGCGGCGATCGGCACGCGGCCGGGCGCCAGCGTGGCCGTGGAGGAAGCGCCGAAGAAGCTGATCATCGGGATCAGCAGCAGGTAGCTCAGCACGCCGCCGGCGCACATGATCGAGGCGATGCGCGGCCCGATGATGTAGCCCACGCCCAGCAGCTCGGGCGAGATCTCGACGCTCAGGGAGGCGTTCTTCAGCGGCGCGCCGAAGATCCATTCGGGGACATCCTTCCACCCCTTGAGGGCCACGTTCAGCACCTTGTAGGCCAGTCCCAGTGCGAAGCCGCCGAAGATGACCTTGGCGCCGGGCGCCTGCGCCATGCCGGCGGCAGCCGCGCTGTGCATCTCGGCCTGCGCCGCCGGCGAGGCGGCGGCGCGGTCCTGCGCGTTGGCGCCGGCCTTGAGCACCGCCGCGCAGGCGGTGCCTTCCGGGTACTTGAGCACGCCGTGCATCTTGACGATGAGCGCGCGGCGCAACGGGATCATCATCAGGATGCCCAGCAGCCCGCCGAGCACGGCCACGAGCATGACCTGCGTGAGTTCCAGGTCGAAGCCCAGGATCAGGATGGCCGGCATGGTGACGCCCAGCCCGAAGGCGATCGATTCGCCCGCCGAACCGGCGGTCTGGGTGATGTTGTTCTCGAGTATGGTGGCGTCGCGTCCGCCGGCGCGGGCCCACATCCGGAACAGTGCCAGCGAAATGACCGCGACCGGGATCGACGCGCTGACCGTGAGGCCGACCTTGAGCACGAGGTACAGCGACGATGCGCCGAAGATGGTGCCCAGTATGACGCCGGTCAGGACCGCGCGCAGGGTGAATTCGCGCATCTGCGTGGCGGCGCCGATGAAGGCGTCGGGGGTGTCGCCTTCCATGGGCGGGCTCGCCGGGACGGCTGCGGCAGGGGTCGGATTCACGGCGGGCGGACCTCGGGGAAACGGCGAAGGCGCAAGCGTACTGGTTGCGCCGGAGCTTGGCTACGGACGCACGTCGGCCGCTTCGTGCGCCTGGTCGGGCAGGTGGCGCATGTCGCGCAGGATCGGCAACCGTATCGCCACGACCGCCAGCAGCAATCCCAGGCCGCCGGCAAAGCCCAGCGCCGCCTGGAGGCCCAGGTGCTCCCCGAGCCAGCCGCCGATCAGCGCACCGGGTATGCCGGGCACCATGATGAGCCAGCGCATCGTGCTCGTCATCCGGCCCAGCAGCGGCGTCGGCGTGACGGCCTGGCGCAGCGCGAGGAAATTGATGAACACGAAGACGGCGCCCACGCCGAACAGCGTGAGCATGACGGCGAAGGCCAGCACGCCCAGCGGCCCGGGCGGCGCGAGCGCCAGCAGCAGCCAGCCCAGCGAGCAGATCGCGAACCCGAGCACCAGCGCCGGGCCCGGGCCGATGCGCCGCGCCACCGCGTGACCGATGGAACTGGCGCTGATGGTACCCACGCCCAGCGCGACATACGAGAGCCCGACCTGGTGCTCGGACAGGCCCAGCAGGCGCGTCGCCACCAGGATCTGCACGACCAGAGCGCTCTGGTAGCAGATCTCGAAGATGCCCACCGTCACCGCCATCGTGACCAGGAGGCGCTGGCTGGCGACGAAACCCATGCCCAGGCGCATCGCGTCCCAGAAGCGCGTGCCGCGGTGGCGCGGCCCCTCGTCGACGCGGATGCCGCGCAGGATCGCCGCCGAGCCCGCCAGCATCACGACATCGGCCAGCAGGGCCAGCGGCGCGCCGGTCAGCTTGATCAGCGCGCCGGCCGCGCCCGGCCCGGCCACTTCGGCCGCCGAGGACGCCAGCGAATTCTTGGCATGCGCCTCGACCAGGCGCTCGCGCGGCACGATCTGCGTGAGGACGATCTGGGCCGCGCTGCCGGCGGTGGTGTAGATGAAGCCGATCAGGAAGGCGACGACGTAGAGCCAGGGCATCGACAGCCAGCCCTGCCACCAGGCCAGCGGCACGCTGCCGACCACCAGCGCGAGGAAGACCTCGCCGACGATGTACACCGGCAGCTTGCGCACCCGGTCGAGCCACACGCCGGACGGCAGCGAGAACAAGGCGAAGGGTGCGGTCTCCATGGCGGTCAGCCAGCCCATCTGGGTCGGCGTGGCATTGAGCAGCGCGGCGGCCGTCAGCGGAACGGCCAGCAGGGTGATCTGGCCGCCCAGCGTGCTGATGAGGATCGAGGTCCACAGCCGGCGATAGACCGGGTCGCGCAACAGGTCGTCGGGCGCCAGGCGCAGCCCGGCGGCGCGCGCGCGCAGGCGCGTCGCCAGCGCGCTGGGCATGTTCATTGCGTCGTCGGCAGCGGGCGGCGCGGGCGGCCCACCGGCTTGCGCACGAGGCGCCGCTCGGTGCGCCGCGCAAGCGCCTCGATGAACGCCGCGTCGCCCAGCGGCCAGCCGCGGTGGGTGCTGTCGCGGACGCTGGCCAGCACGGCGCCGTCGAGCGGCTCGGCGCACAGCCGCGCATAGGCCGCCTGCCGGTCGAAGGGCGTGTTGCCCAGCGACCAGTAGCGCGGATGATCGGTGACGAGCGGGTCGGCGGCCAGGCCCAGGTGATGGGCCAGGCTCGACCACGGGTAGGTGGCGGCATCGGCGACCAGCGCCGCGCGCAGCGGGTTGAGCTCGATGTAGCGCATGCAGTCGAGCAAGTAGCGTTCCGGTTCGATGATCGTGCTGCGGAAGCGCCCCTCCCACAGGGTTCCGGCGCGCCCATGGCGCTGGTTGAACCAGCGGACGTAGCGCCGGCCCAGCGCCTGCATCGTGCGGCTCAGGCCCTCGGCCTGCGACGGGGATACGAGCAGGTGAAAGTGATCGGGCATCAGCACGTAGGCATGGACCGCCAGGCCGCCGGCGCGGCACAACTCGGCCAGGTCCTCCTGCATCCGCAGGAAATCGGCCGCGTCGCGAAAGATCGGTCGCCGATCGATGCCGCGCTGCAGCACATGGTGGACGCAGCCGCCCACGGCGAGTCGGTTCAGGCGTGCCATGGGCTTGGGATCAGCGCCGGCGCCGCACGGCCGCCGGCGGTCAGAACTCCCCCACGGCGAACAGCCGGCGATGCTCGCGGATGGCGAAGCGGTCCGTCATTCCGGCGATGTAGTCGGCAATGGCGCGCGCACCTTCGACCTCGACGCGCGCGCAATGTTCGGCCGGCAGCAGGCGGGGCTCGGCCTGGAATGCCCCGAAGAGCTCGCGAACGATGCGGCTCGCCTTGGTGGTCATCCGCAGGACCTCGGGGTGCCGGTACAGGTTGCGATGCAGGAACGATTTGAGCGTGTCGGCCTCGGCGCGGACTGCCGGCGAGAACGCTACCAGCGGCGGGGCCGCACGCACGTCATCGACGTCGGCCGGCGCCGCGGCGGCGATGCGCCGCTCCGATTCGTCGACCAGGTCGGAGACCAGCGTGTCGATGATGCGCCGCACGGTCTCATGGATGACCCGCCGCGGGGCGATGCCCGGCAGGCGGGCGAGGACGGCAGCGCGCTGGCGCCCGTACAGGGGCACTTGCTCGAGTTGCGCCGACTCGATGAGGCCGGAGCGCAGGCCATCGTCGATGTCGTGGTTGTTGTAGGCGATCTCGTCGGCGACGTTGGCGATCTGCGCCTCCAGCGTCGCCTGGCGGCGCTGCAGGAAGCGTTCGCCCAGCGCGCCCAGGCGCCGGGCGTTTTCGGCCGAGCAGTGCTTGAGGATGCCCTCGCGCGTCTCGAAACACAGGTTCAGGCCGTCGAAGCTGCCGTAGCGCTCCTCCAGGACATCGACGACGCGCAGCGATTGCAGGTTGTGCTCGAAGCCGCCGTAGGGCTCCATGCAGGCGTTCAACGCGTCCTGCCCGGCGTGGCCGAACGGCGTGTGGCCCAGGTCGTGCGCCAGGGCCACCGCCTCGACGAGGTCCTCGTTGACCCGCAGCGTGCGCGCCACCGAGCGGGCGATCTGCGCGACCTCGAGGGAATGGGTAAGGCGCGTGCGGAACAGGTCGCCCTCGTGGTTGACGAATACCTGGGTCTTGTACTCCAGGCGCCGGAACGCGGTCGAGTGGATGATGCGGTCGCGGTCGCGCTGGAACTGGCTGCGCGACCGCGGCGCCTCCTCCGCCGTGGCGCGGCCACGGGTGCGCGCGGAGTGCGCGGCATAGGGCGCCAGTTCGGCTTCGCGGTCGGCCATCAGATGAAGCCGCCGTCGGCCAGCGTCGCCTCCACCGCGGCATCGTCGACCTGGCGGCGCACCGCCTGGCCGATCCGCTCGAGCAGTACGAAGTCGATGCGGCCGGCGACCGCCTTCTTGTCGCTGCGCATGGTCTCGAAGGCGGCCCGGCGCGACAGGCCGGCGATGCGGGTCGGCAGCCCGGCCTGCGCGACGGCGGCCACGACGGTGTCGACCGCATCCGGGCCGATCATCCGCAGGCGCGCCGACAGGTCGGCGGCCAGGCACAGCCCGCAAGCCACCGCTTCGCCGTGCAGCCAGCGCGTATAGCCGGTGAGCGACTCGATCGCGTGGCCGAAGGTATGGCCCAGGTTGAGCAGCGCCCGTTCGCCGTTCTCGCGCTCGTCGCGCCCGACGACCGCGGACTTGATCTCGCAGGACCCCGCCACCGCCTCGGCCAGCGCTTCGGGGTCGAGCGCGAGCAGGCGCGGCATCGCCGCCACGCAACGGTCGAAATAGCCGCGGTCGGCGAGCAGTCCGTGCTTGATCACCTCGGCCAGCCCGGCGCGCACCTCGCGCTCGGGCAGCGTGCCCAGGGCGGCCGTATCGGACACGACCATGCTGGGCTGGTGGAAGGCGCCGATAAGATTCTTGCCCTGCGGATGATTGACGCCGGTCTTGCCGCCCACCGACGAATCGACCTGGGCCAGCAGCGTGGTGGGCACCTGGACGAAGCGGATGCCGCGCATGTAGACGGCCGCAGCGAAGCCGGCGATGTCGCCGACGACCCCGCCGCCGAGCGCGACCAGGACGCTGCGCCGGTCGGCACGCCCGCGCACCAGGGCGTCGAGGATGACCGCGACCGTCGACAGGTCCTTGATGCCCTCGCCGTCGGCGATCGTGCACAAGTGCGTCGGCGCGACGCCGCGGCAGCTGCGCTCCACCGCCTGGGCATACAGCGGCGCGACGACATCGGTGCAGACGATATGGATGGACGTGGGTGCGAGCGGGGCCACGTGCTCGCCCACGTGTTCGATCAGGCCCGGTCCGATCAGTATGTCGTAGGAGCGGCCGGCAAGATTGACGGGAATTCGGCGCATCGGCGCATTTTACGTGGCCGGCGGTTCGGCTGCAGGGCCGGGCGCAAAAGGGGTAGCCAGCAGCGGTGCCAGGGCGGCATCGGCCAGGATGCTGGTTGCGAGCCGGCGCGGGTTGCGCGCGGGCGAGCGATAGCGCAGGTGCGCGGTCGCGCGATAGTAGGGCAGGCGCTCATCGAGCAGCGCGTCGATCCGGACGCGCCGGTCGGGGCCGTTGAGCAGCGGTCGGCTGGTGTCGTGCTGGGTGCGGCGGGCAATCTCCGCGCCGGCGACATCGAGGAAGATCACCAGTCCGCGGCTGCGCAGGTGTTCGCGGTTGGCCGGCCGCAGCACGGCGCCGCCGCCGGTGGCCAGCACGATGCCGGGGCGGGCGGTCAGCTCGTCGAGCAGCAGTTCCTCGCGGTCGCGGAAGGCGGCCTCGCCCTCGACTTCGAACATCGTCGCAATGCGCACGCCGGTGCGCCGCTCGAGTTCGGCGTCGGCA
>Ga0181525_10001511_pt1 | contig 19733 bp, 14 predicted proteins | sample PEATcosm2014_Bin_48_FD_121100 | JGI IMG/M metagenome (GOLD analysis project Ga0181525, IMG submission 121100) | Peatland microbial communities from MTU Mesocosm Facility, Houghton, MI, USA - PEATcosm2014_Bin06_10_metaG | ecosystem: Environmental > Terrestrial > Soil > Wetlands > Peat | place...
CGAGCCCACCGAGGGCCTCGCGCCCGTTATCGTCGAGCAGATCGGCCACGTTATTCGCGAGATAAAAAAGCACGGTGTGACGATCCTGCTGGTCGAGCAAAACGTACGCTTTGCGACCGGCGTTGCCGACCGCCACTATCTGATGGCGCACGGCCGAATCGTGGAGTCCCTCACGAACGCGGAGATGCTATCTCGTCAGACGGAATTGCTCGAACACTTAGGCGTGTAGCTCATCCCAGCGCGGCATGTTCGCGGGGTACGCGCCGTTCGGATGTGAGTTGATCCATTGCTTCGAGAGGACGGCCAGGTACTCGAAGTTCTCATAGACAGAAGGCCCGCCTCTCTCGCGCATGATCGCAATTGCCGGATAAATGGACTCCCACAAACGGACGATCGTCGTGCAGCTGCTATCGAGAAACGTCACGCGATCGATCATTCCATACTTGATGTATGTACCGCATTGCTCCCAATAGTCGCATACATGTAGTTCTGGATGATGTACCCTATCGAGCCTTCGCCGAAATTCATCGCAGAATTTCGGGTCCTTAAGCTTCTCCGGCAACTCGACACGCACGTACCTGATCCAAGCCTGCATCTCCGGCTTCTGCCAATCTTGAAGCACCATCGTCAAACCTTGAAGACTTGTATTCGAGCGGAGATGCCGCAGCTGTACGATCGCCGCAATCGCCGTCACGACGAAGACGACAAGCGTGAGTCCGGAGAAAATCGCGTTGAGTACTTCAGCGTTCACGCCGCACCGCGAACGCCAATATCTCGCCGACGATTCCGCGGCGCGCGCCGAGAATAACGATAGCGAACACGGTTCCGAGGACGATGTTCGTCTTGTCGCCGATCGCCGTTTTCGACACAAAGTACTCAAGCGATTCGAAGAAGCCGGCTCCGATGATCGGACCGAATATCGTACCGATCCCGCCCAGCACGGTCATCATCACGACTTTGCCCGAGGTCTGCCACGCGACGGCGTCCAGACCGCACAGACGATTTCCGATTGCGAAGAGCGAGCCGGCCAGTCCGGCAAGCGCGCCGGACATCACGAACATCCCAAGCTTGAATCGATTCGTGTCGTAGCCGAGGCTGATCGCGCGACGCTCGTTCTCGCGCATCGCACCCAGCACGACCCCAAATGGTGAGCGCACGACGCGGACGGCGAACCACACCCCGAGCGCGACGATCGCCAGCGTCAGATAATAGTACGGGATGTCGTTTTCGATCGGGTATCCGAAGAACCAGCCGCGATTCGTAATCTGAATCCCGTTTTCACCGCCGGTTAGATTTATGAATTGGAACGCAAAAAAGAATTGAATCTGCGCGATGGCAAGCGTGATCATCGCGAAGTAGATTCCCTGCCGGCGAACGGAGACGAAGCCGACCACCGCCGCGAGAATCAGCGCGTAAACGACACCCGCTGCAACTGCCAGGACGAACGGCGCATGATAGTGCGCGATCGCGAGCGCCGCCGCATATCCCGCGCCTCCCCAAAACAGCGCATGCCCGAACGAAAGCAGCCCCGCGAACCCGAGCAACAGATCCAGCGAGACTGCGAAGAGCCCAAAGCAGATCAGGTCCAATGCGAAAACCGGATAGACGATCCATGGCAGCACCATTCCCGCGGCGAGCAGAACGCCGGCGAGGATCAAGCCGCGACGGCCGCCCAGCTGCGCCGTTGTCATACGGCCGTCTCAGGCTTCCCGAAGAGTCCCCACGGGCGAAACAGCAGCACGATCACCATCATGATGAAGATGGCTGTGTCGCTCAGCTGCGCGAAGAGCAGCGCGGCCAGCACCTGAACGATACCCAGCACAAAGCCGGTAAGAATCGAGCCGGCGATCGAGCCCATTCCGCCGATGACCACGATCGCGAACGTATTGATGATGATCTTCTCGCCCATCCCGGGCTCGACGTTGGTCATCGGCGCAGCCAGCACGCCCGCAAATGCCGCAAGCGCCACGCCGCATCCAAACGTCAGCGTAACGAGTAGCGGGACGTTGATGCCGAAGGCACGCGTGAGAATAGGGTTTTCGGTCGCCGCGCGAATGCGCGAACCGACCGGCGTCCGTTCGATCACATACCAAACGATCGCGCACACCACCAGCGACGCGACGATCGCAAAGACGCGATAGGACGGATACGGGCCGAAACCCAAGTCGACGACGCCTGAAAGCTGATCGGGCGCCGAATACGGCGAGCCGAGCGCTCCGGCCACCAGCCGAACGAGATCGACGACAACGAGCGTGATCGCGAACGTCAGCAGCAGATTGTAGATCGGATCGAGGCCATAGAGCCGCCGCAAGAGCGAAAACTCGAGAATGACGCCGAAGATCGCGACCACGATCGGCCCGACGATCAGGGCTGCGAAAAACGGCAAGCCCAGAAGCTGCGCGCCGTAGTACGCCGCGAACGCGCCAAGCATGTACATGACGCCGTGCGCGAAATTTACGACGCGCAGCATTCCGAAGATGATGCTGAGGCCCAAGGCCAACAGCGCGTAGAACGCGCCGTTGACCGCCCCATTGAAGGTTTGAGTTAGGACGTAGCTCAGCGCCCGCCCCTTACCAGTCTTTCTTGCACGTCGATTGACTCTCCGGACGGAAAGCCAACGCCGGCGGGATTACCTGCAAGATCTTGAACCACGCATGCGGCTCTTTGATCTTGTCCTTGGACAGAACTTCAACGACGTACATCTCGTGCAAAACGCGATGGTCGCGCGGACGCCAGAAGCCGGCGTGCGCGTAGAAGTCGTTGAACGAGCGGCCGTCGAGATATCCGACAACCTTGTCGGCGCTGACGTCACCGACCGCTTTCACCGCATTCAACCATTGGGTCGTTGCGGAGTAGTCGGCGGCCTGAATGTCCGTCGGACGCTTGCCGCCCATGCGCTTGGCATAACGATCGGCCCATGCGCGCGCCGGAGCATCCATGTTCCAATACCACGACGTCGTGATATGCGAACCGGTGAAGACGTCGGGCAGCGCATCGACGTCGCTCAGGAAGAGCAAGCCGACCGCGACCTTCATGTCTTTATCGATCCCGAATTGTTTGACTTGCTTCATCGTGTTGACCGTGTCGGCGCCGGCGTTCAGCACGCCCAGCACCTGCGCATGCGCGTTCTTCGCGGCCAAGAGATACGACGAAAAGTCGGTGTTGCCGAGCGGAATCATGTCCGCGTGGACAAAAGTGGCGTCTTTCGTTTTGATCGCCGCCGTGAAATCGGTGAGCATTTGTTGGCCGAACGCGTAGTTCGGAACGATGCCCCACCACTGCTTCGCATCGGCCGCCGATGCGACGCTGCGCCCGGTCGAGTACGCAAGCGCGTAGGTGTCGTACGCGTAGTGATACGTGTACTTATTGCACGCCGCACCGGTCAGCGCTGAGCTGGCTGCGCCGGTGACGATCGTGAGCTTGTGCTTTTCTTTTGCGACCCCGGCCACCGCGAGCGCAACGGCCGAGTTCGCCTCGTCGAGCGCGAGCTCGCTGCCGCTGTCATACGCTTCGCGCGCTTTTGTTGCCGCGAGCGTTGCATCGTTGCGATGATCGACCGCGACGACTTCGATTGGCCGTCCGAGTACCTTGCCGCCGAAATCTTCGACGGCCATCTTCGTCGCTTCAACGGCCCCACGGCCGGAGAGCGCTTCGTAGACTCCCGACATGTCGGTGATGACCGAAATGCGAATCGGTCCGCTTTGCGCCTGCGCCGGAGCCGGCACCGGACCGGTAACTGTAGCTACAACTGCCGCGGCCAAAAATACCGCAGCCAGTCTGATCCCCTTCTTCACGTTTACCCCCTTGCTCACGCCAAGAATACGCTAGCGGAGTCTGGGAGCCTTGAAGGGACTCAAGGCGCCGCTGCGTCCATTATCCTCGCAGCGACGTATTGAAGATTTCGTCGGTCCGGGCGTGGGGCCTTTGTGCCCTACGTCGCTGTCTGCGGCGCGGCCGCCGGATTTCCATCGACGGAAGCAACCTTAGAGCCCCGGCCCTCGCGCCCGCGCAGCTCGAGACCCTTGATCACGACGTAGAGTACGGGCGTGATCACCAGGTTCAGGAACGTCGAGATCAACATGCCGCCGAAGATCGCCGAGCCGAGCGCCTGACGCGCTCCTTCGCCGGCTCCGGTCGCAACGACCAGCGGAAAGATCGCAATGATAAATGCGATCGACGTCATGAGAATCGGCCGCAACCGTGTTTGCGCGGCACGGAACGCGGCCTCGACGACCGTTGCGCCTGCTTTGATTTGTTGATTGGCGAACTCAACGATCAAAATCGCGCTCTTGCTGGCGAGACCGATCAACATGACGTAGCCGACTTGCGCGTATGCGTCTTGCGTCAGGTTCCCGTTGGAAAGCCTGAAGAATCCATTGGTGAGGTAGCCGATGATGGCAAACGGCATCGGCAAATGCCCTAAGAACAGCCGGAAGTTTATGAACACAAGCGCGCCGAGCAGCGCTGCCGGAACCGCCAAGATGACGATGAGCGGATCGATGAACGATTCGTACTGCGCGCACAGCACGAGATAGACGAAGACCAAACCCAGCAGGAAGATGAGCGCAGCCTGCGAGCCCGCCTGGATTTCTTCGAGCGACAGGCCGGACCACTCATAGCTCACGCCAGGCGGGTCGATCTTCGCAGCGATCTGCTGCATGCGGTCGATCGCTTCTCCCGTACCGTGACCGTCCGCCGCGTTTCCGTCAATCTCGATCGCGCGATACAGATTGTAATGCGTGATCGTCGGCGGGCCCTTGATTCGCTGAACGTCGACGAGTCCACTGAGCGGAATGATACCGCCGGTAGCCGACCGCACGAACAGACTCTGGAGATCGCCGACGCGAGCGCGATACGGCGCGTCGGCCTGTACGAAGACGCGATACGCCCGGTTCAAGTACGTGAAGTTATTGACGTAATCGGATCCCAGCTCGGTCTGTAACGTAGCGAAGATATCGTTGAGGGAAACGCCGACCGACTTCGCTTTATTACGATCGACCGCGATTTGAAGTTGCGGCGAATCGTCGCGGAACTGCGAGAAGACTTGCGAGGTCGGCCCACCCGGCTGATTGGCAAGCCCCTCGTATCCGTAGACGGTTTGCATCAGAGCCGGGAAGCCGATATTGCCGCGATCCTCGAGCTCGAACGTGAAGCCTCCGATACTGCCGACGCCGTTAATCGCGGGTGGATTGAATCCGAAGATCTGCGCTTCCGGTATCTGCGAGGAAAACTGTCCCTGAACACCGTTCGGGCCGTAGAGAACGCCGATAACCGAGTGAAAGAAGCCCGGGCGTTGATCCCACGGCTTGAGCAAGACAAACATGACGCCGCGACCCGGTCCGTTGCCGGCAAAGCTGAATCCGCCGACATCGAAAACATCGGCAACGTCAGGATTAGCGCGAATAATCTTTTCGGCTTTGAGTGCGATCCGCCGTTCGCCGGAGAGCGAGGTCCCTTCGGGTGCCTGGATGAGGACGATGAAGTATCCCTGATCCTCTCCCGGAATGAAGCCCGTCGGCGTCGACTTGAAGAGTATGCCGGTCCACACGAGCGCGAGTGCGAAAATTCCGAGCACAATCCAGCGCGCGTTGAACAGTCCAGGCAAAACTCGCGCGTAGAAGCTTTTAAATCTGCCGAACTGCCGGTTGAACCAACCGAAAAAGCCAGTTGTCGCATCCGGCGAATGTTTGAGCAGCATCGAAGAGAGCGTCGGCGTCAGCGTCAGCGCAACGAACAGCGAAATCGTTATCGAAGCCGCGATCGTCAGCGCGAATTGCTTGTACACCGCTCCGGTCGTGCCCGGGAAGAACGAAACAGGGACGAAAACCGCCAGTAGGACGAGCGACGATGCGACGACGGCGCTTTGTACCTCGTGCATCGCCGCGCTCGCGCCCTCGATCCCTCGAACGTTGTGCTCTTGTCCGTAACGCGCGATGTTCTCGATGACGACGATCGCGTCGTCAACGACGAGACCTGTCGCCAGCGTAAGCCCGAAGAGCGTGATCGTGTTGATCGTGAAGCCGAACATGGCCATCACAAAAAATGCGCCGACCAATGAAATCGGAATGACCGCACTCGGAATGAGCGTCGCCGCGGGATCTTGCAAGAACAGATAGATGACCAAGACGACGAGAACAATCGCCACGAAGAGCGTGGTGATGACTTCCTTCATCGAGGCTTGTACGAACGTCGTGCTGTCGAAGGCGACCGAATAGTGGACGCCCGGCGGGAAAGATTTTTGCAGCTGATCGAGCCGTGCCCTGACCCCCTGCGCGACTGATAGCGCGTTCGCCGTCGGAAGCTGAACGACGCCTAAACCGACGACGTTGTCATTGCCGTCGAAGCGCACGAACGACGAATAATCTTCGGCTCCGAGCTCGACCCGCGCGACGTCGCCAAGCTTGGTGAAACCGCCGCTCGGATCGGCGCGCACGATGATGTTCGCGAACTGCTTGGGATCGGCGAGCTGCCCAACGGCGTTCACCGTCATCGTATATGGTTGGTTGGCAGACTCAGGCGCGGCACCGACGCTTCCGGCGGCGACCTGGACGTTTTGTTCCGACACGGCATTGAGGACGTCGGTAACGGCCAGACCCTGCGCGCTCAGCGCAACCGGATTCAGCCACACGCGCATAGCGTAGCGGCGCTCGCCGAAGATGATCACATCCGAGACGCCGGGGACGCGCTTGAGGTCGTTGACGATGTTCAGCTCAGCGTAGTTGCTGAGAAACTCCGAATCGTACTGGCTGCTGTTCGATTGTAATCCGAGCGCCATCACGAACGAGCCGGAATTCTTTCCGACGGTAAGGCCGGTCTGTTGCACGACGGCCGGCAACTGGCCGAGCGCGGACTGCGCGACGTTCTGGACGTCGGCCGCAGCGATGTCGAGATTGCGACCGAGATCGAACGTAACCGTGATCGTGGACGTGCCCTGCGTGCTCTGGGACGAGATGTAGCGGATGCCCTCGACGCCGTTGATCGCCTGTTCCAGCGGTGTCGTCACGGAGGACTCGACGGCCTCGGGGCTCGCACCGATGTAGCTGGCGGTGACGGTCACGACCGGCGGTGCAATATTCGGATACTGCGCGATGGGCAGGGTCGGGATTGCAATAAGCCCGGCGATTAAAATCGTCAGGGAGCAAACAGCAGCAAAGATCGGGCGCCGGAGAAAAAACTGCATTACCTGGGAATCCTTACGGTCCGAACGGACCGCAGGTTTCACAAAAAGGTTGCTACTGCGGGGCCGGTCCCTCGACGACTTGAGCGAACCCGTCCGGGCGAACCCATCGATTCATTGCATCCTGCACTTGTTGCGGTGTCGTTGCGAGCTCGCTCCGCGCCTCGCGGACGTCCTCGTCAAGCGGAAGACCGTCGCGTGCGGCCGCCAGAAAGCGTGCCGCGATCTCGCTGTAGCTTTGGTCCTGCGTCGCCAGTTGCCCGAGCAGCAGCGCCTTCGCTACTTGCAAGCGATTCGCAGAAAGCGGCGAGGATTGCATACGTTTGAGGTCGGTCGCGATCAGCGAATCCGCCTTCGAGACATTCTCGGGCGAGGCGCCGTAGACGACGCTGAAGGCAGAGCGGCTGTGACCGAGCTCGAAGTCGCTGTTGATCGAGTAAACATATCCCGTCGTTTCACGCAAATCATGAAACAAAATTGACGCGTAGAATCCGCCGCTGAGCGCGGCATTGGCAACGCGCAGCACCGGGACGTCCGGATCCTCACGTTTGAGCGCCAATGTCTGCGAGAGGATCACGGTGTCTTGCACGCGACCGGTCGCGGGGACCGTAAAGCTCGCCGCGGCGTTGTTCGGCGCAGCGCTCGGATACAGATTAGGCACGGGCCCGTGGGCTTGCCAACCGCCGAACCATTTTTCGACGACGGCGCGCGCTTGTGCCGGCGTCACGTCGCCGATCACGACGATCGTCGCGAGATCGGGGCGGTATGCGGTGTCGTACCAATCGCGCACGTCATCGAGCGTCAGGGCTTTCACGCTGGCGGGCGTCGTATCGCGGCGCGTCGGATCGTTAGCCGGATACAGCGCATCGATCAATGAGATGCGCGTCAGATGGTCGGGGCTATGCTCCTGACTTGCGACTTCCTGATATTCTTGCTGCTTGGCGATTTCGAAATCGGCGGCGCGCATTAAAGGATGCAGCTGGGCATCCGCGAGCAGCTGCACGCCGCGATCGAATCCCGCGGTGGTGACGTCGACGCCGAAATCCGTTCCCGTCGAAATGTTGGCTGCGATCTTGTCGAGCTCGCGCTGATACGCCAGGCGATCGTACGTCGTCGTGCCGTAGTCGAGCAGCGTCGACGTAAGCGACGCAACGCCGTCTTTTCCGGCCTTCTCTTCCATCGTCGGTGCGTTGCTAATGCTGCCGCGCAACACGACGGTATGCGTTCCCGTTTCGGGCTGAACGATCAAGCGCATTCCGTTCGGCAGGACGCTCACGGTCGGATTCGTGGTTTGCGCCGGGACATGCAGCTGATTCAGCAGCGAATCAGCCCACGACGGCAACGGCTCTTCGTGCGAGGGAACGATCGTGTTATTTTCCGGTGCCTTACCACTTGGGCCACCGTTCCCGACCTCACCGTTGTTCTTCGGGACGGCATATGCGATCGTCGGCTCGACGCTCAAATAGCGCTGCGCGACGCGATTCACATCGGCGGGTGTGACGCGTTCGACCGCCGCCAGGTCGACGTCGGGCGAGCGATTCTCAACCGCCAGCGACTCACTCCACTCTTGCGCGAGGCCCGAGATCGAATTCGCGGTGAATTGGTCTTGCGCGGCTTCGCGTAATTTCGCCGCGGCCACGAGATCGGCGGGAAAACCGTTCTTGCGATAGCCGTCGATCACGCCGCGCAACTGCGCGAGCGCGCTCTGCGGCGTCATGTCCGGAGCAACGTCGAGCTCGATGAGGGCCATGCCGGCCTTGGGATAGGTCTGCCCCGTCGCACTTCCGTCGAACGCCTTGCCGTCGACGACGAGCTGATACAGCGCGCCACGCTGACTGTTCAGGACGTCGAGCAAAATTTGCGATGCCGCATAATCGGCGCTATCGTAACCGGGGAAGCGATAACCGGCGAATACGGTGGTCTCGGGATCCGAGCTGGTATCGGTAAAGGTTTGCGGATGGAGCGGCGCGAGATGCACGGCCTTGCGCGCCGGCAGCGCTTTGGCCGGAACCGAGCCGAAAAGCGCGTCGACCTTGGCGATCGTCGTCTTTGGATCGACGTCGCCCGCGATCACGAGAATCGCGTTGTTCGGGTGGTACCACTTGGCATAAAATGCTTGCAGCTGCTGCGCGTTGACCTGCTGCGAAAAGCTGTGCATCGTGCCGAGGCCCGCATCGGCGTACGGCGTGCCGGCCATGAGATTGTGCAACACCTTGACGTACAGACGATATCCGGCCGAGCTGTTGTCGCGCTGCACTTCCTGTTCGATTGCGCCCCGTTCTTCTTCCCACAAGGCCTGCGTATCGAGGATTCCCTGCGCGCGCGAGGCTTCGAGATGCAGTGCGGCATCAAGCCCTTGATCAGGGACCGTGAACGAGAACTGCGTCACTTCGTTCTGGGTGTTGGCGTCGAAGCTGCCGCCGAGAAGCGCCGTTACTTCCGCGAACTGCGCGGCTGTGACGGTTTTGCTCCCGCGAAACATCATGTGCTCCTGCGCGTGTGCCAGGCCGGTGATCGGTTCTTCGTCGGCGCCGGTCTTGTAATTCATCATGACCGAGACGACCGGCGCGAGCGGATCGCGAAGCACGACGATTTGAAGACCGTTCTTCAGGGTCGCGCGTGTAGCAGTTGTCGCAGCGACGCGTTGTGCGTGGGCGCGCGACGGAGCCAGCGCGACCAACATAACCGCAAGGATACTGAGGATGCAAAGCGAGGCGAGCGACTTCATGCGTTGGGACTTCATCTCCCTACGTTAACGCAGATTCAACCACATTTGCTTCAAGCTCGGTAAAAAGAGGGCTCGAAAGATAGCGTTCGCCGGTGTCGGCAGCGATCGTGACGATCAGCTTTCCCGAATTCTGAGGTCGTGCAGCGAGTTTGAGCGCAGCGAAGATATTCGCACCGCTCGAGATACCGACGAGCATGCCCTCTTCGCGTGCAAGCCGGCGCGCGGTTGCAAACGCCTCGTCGACGCTAACCTGAATGACCTCACTGTAGATCGACGTGTTGAGCACCTTCGGGACGAATCCCGGAGCCAAGCCCTGCAGACGGTGCGGACCCGCTTGCCCGCCCGAGAGCACGCATGACGTATCGGGCTCGACCGTCACGCACTCGATGCCCGGTTTGCGCGAGCGCAACAGCTCACCGACGCCGGTTATGGTGCCGCCTGTTCCGACGCCGGCCACGAAGATGTCGACCGCTCCGTCGGTGTCGCGCCAAATCTCCTCGCCGGTCGTGCGGCGGTGAATCTCCGGATTTGCCGGATTCTCGAATTGGCCCGGCATGAAATATACGTCCGGATTCGAGTCGCGTATTTCAACGGCTTTGGCGATCGCGGCTTTCATGCCGCCGGCGCCCGGCGTCAGAATCAGCTGCGCTCCGTACGCGCGCAGAAGATTGCGACGCTCGACCGTCATGGTGTCGGGCATCGTCAGGATAAGCGGATAGCCTTTGGCAGCGCAGACGAATGCGAGCGCGATTCCGGTATTGCCCGACGTCGGCTCGATCACAACTTTGCCCGGTTTGAGCAATCCGTCGCGTTCTGCCGCTTCGATCATGGCCACGCCGATGCGATCCTTGACGCTGCCGGCCGGATTGAACGACTCCATCTTGACCAGAACCGTCGCGCCCAAGCCACGATTTATTCGCGGAATTTTTACGAGCGGAGTATTGCCGAATGTATCGGCGAGATTTTCGTAGATGCGGCCCATATTCTTACGTTCGTTTCGTGAGTGCGAGTTTGAGTGCGGCGCCGATCAAGAAAACACCGGCGACGCGCTCGAAGATGCCGGCGACGACGGTCTTCTTCGCCGAGCGTGCAACGCCCGAGGCGAGCAGGATGTAGGTGGTCATCACCAGCGCTTCGATGATCTGCGAGGTGATGCCGAGTATCGCAACCTGACCAACGAGCCAGCGATGCGGGTCGATGAATTGCGGAAGCAGCGCGCTGAAAAAGATCAGGGCTTTCGGATTGGAGAGCTGCGTCATCGTTCCGCCCGCGAAAGCCGGCCTCACCGCTGTCATCCCTCGTCCCTCGACTCTGCTCGGGATAAACTCCGTCGAGGGACCACGAACATCCGCGCTTTCAGGCAACGCATCATGCTTTCCAAAGAGCGCGCGCAGTCCAAGATAGATGAGATACGCGGCGCCCGCCCAGCGAATCAGCGTGAACACTTCGTATGAGGCAAGGAGAATTGCACCCAAGCTTGTCGCGGAGAGGACGAAGTAGATCGTGTTTCCCGTAACAATGCCGGTCACGGCGGCGAAGCCCGCGGCACGTCCGCGACTCAGCGTCGACCCGACCGTGAACAGAACCGCCGGCCCCGGCGTGATGCACAGGATCGTTTCGAGAACCGCGAAGGCCACCCAGGTGCTCAGATCCATTTGCTGGCGCCAACACGACAGGCGATGAAAAGGTTCGCGGCGGCGGCCGAAGCGATTGCGAGCGAGCCCGGGAAGCTTGCGAAGGTCGCAATCCTCGGCGAATATCTCCGCTCGCTTGACGACGATGATCTCGCGCCGGCGGCACGGTTCTTTTCAGCGAAGCTCGCGCTATCGGTCGGCGGCGCCATGCTCGCCCGCGTCCGCGCGCCGCACGATCTCGGCCTCTTCCGCATGACGCTGACTCCGAGCACGTTCATGTCGATACTCGACGAGATTGCGTCGGCTTCCGGCAAATCGTCGAACCGCCGGCGCCAGATCCTCATCGAGCGCGTGCTCGGCGCGTGCGAGACCGAGCTCGAAGCGCAGTACGTCATCAAGATACTCACCGGCGACCTGCGCATCGGCTTGCGCGAAGGCTTGATCCTCGAGGGAATTGCGGCGGCATTTGATGCGCCGATCGCTGACGTCCGCCGCGCGGCGATGGCTGCAGGCGGCGTCGGCAAGGTCGCAGTGGCCGCGAAGCACGGAACGCTGGCGAGCGTCGAGATCGCGTATGGCGCGCCGATTGCCTTTATGCTCGCATCACCGATGCAATTTGGCTCCGAATACAAGGAGCTCGCGACGCACGGCTGGCTCGTCGAAGATAAGTATGACGGCGTGCGCATTCAAGCGCACAAGCAGGGCGAGCGAATTCACCTCTTCTCGCGCCGCTTGAACGAAACGACGAACGCGTGGCCCGAAGTCGTTCGGGCGTTGCGCAACGTGCGCGACGACGTGATTCTGGACGGCGAGATCGTGGCGATGCGCGACGGCGCGGTGCTGCCGTTTCGCTATCTGCAAACGCGACTGCAGCGCAAAGACGTGACCGCGGAATTGCAGGCGGAAGTGCCGGTCGGATTCGTCGTCTTCGACTGCCTTGCGCGAGGTGGACGGTTCTTGATCGATGAGCCTCTGGCAACGCGCCGCGAAGCACTCGGAGAACTGCGACTCGACGGCATCCTGCAAACGGCGCCGTGGAGCGCGGTCGAAGCCGCCGCGACGCAAGAAGATTTGCACGATCTTTTCGAGGCGGCGCGTACACGCGGCAACGAAGGCTTGCTATTCAAACGAACTGACTCGCCGTACGCGCCGGGCAAGCGCGGAAAGTGGTGGCTCAAGCTCAAACGCGAGCTGGATACGATCGACTGCGTCGTCGTCGGCGTCGAGTGGGGTCACGGCAAGCGCGCGCACGTACTCTCCGATTACACGTTCGCGGTACGAGGCCACGGTGGAGAGTTGCTCGTCATCGGCAAAGCCTATTCGGGATTGACCGACGTCGAGATCGCCGAGATGACGCAGTGGTTCCTCGCGCATCGGATTCCAGAGCCAGGATCCGAACGCGTCTATGAAGAGCTCGGTCTCTCGCGTTACGAGATTCCCGTCGAGCCGCAGATCGTCGTCGAGATCGCGTTCGACGTCGTGCAACGCAGCGATCTGCACAAGAGCGGCTTCTCGCTGCGCTTTCCGCGCATTGCGCGCATCCGCTCCGACAAGTCCGCCGAGCAAGCCGATACGATCGAGCGCGTCGACGAGATCTACACTGCGATGCTCGAGCGCGAGAGCATCAAAGAATGACTACAGCGTGACGCGAATCGTTCCGACGATCCGGCCGGCCACGTTGCGCACCGGCGGCTGACTGAACGACGCCAGCAGATCGGTCGCGTTGGACGTCAACGCGTCGAGTTTCATGAGTGCAGCCATTACCACCGGCGCGGTCGCACGGTTGTTGCCGTCGACGACTTTGATTGCGAGGCCGATGCCTTTGTGAATGATGGCGCTGCCGTGAAAGCCCTCGGCGCCGCCCTTGCCGATAATGCTACCGCCGGTTGATTCGATCAACGCCGTGTCAAAGCGTCCGGTTCCGGAAACAAACCACGGATTCTCCGCCATTGCATTCCGGCACCGTTCGAGCGCCTCGCGATCCTCGCCGTCCAAACCTTCGAGCGTTGCAAATCGCGCGAAGGCATGTGCCGCGCGTCGTAAGCTCGTGGCAAACACGGGAATGCCGCATCCGTCGACGGCGATGCGCTCCGGCGGCAGCGGTTCGTCGATAACGCGCGAGCACAGCTCGAGAATGAGCTTCTGCGCGGCGTTCTCGGGTTCGAGATACGTTCCGAGCGGTGCACCGATGTGCTTGCATAGCGCCAAGATACCGGCATGCTTTCCGGAGCAGTTATTGTAGATCGCGCTCGGCGTACCGCCGCACAAGAGCGCGCTCTCCGGAATCCCCGCTTTTGCGAGCATCGTGCGCGCCGTTTCGACATGTTCGGGCTCACCGGCATGCGAAGCACACATCAACGCTAGTTCGCGGTCCGTGAAGCCGAATCGATCGACTGCGCCGGCTCGCACCGATGCCGCCGCAATGAACGGTTTCGCGCTCGAGCGCAAGAAAATGGGAATGTCGAGGGTCCCGGATTCCAGCAACACTTTACCTGAGACGTCGATCGCGCAGATCGCAACGCGATGCCGCGACTCGATTCGATGCCCGCGCCACACTTCCACGACATAAGGAGCATCGATAACGCCTTCCATTACGCCGGTTGCATTCGGCGCCCGCTTTGCCGCCGCCCGTCAGTGATTCGCGGCGACCGGCCTGACGAAACGCAACAGGAAAGCTTCGCTCCCGCCGGATTCTAGTGACTCGTGGAAGCGCGCAACCGCCGCGCTCGCTTGCGTGTACGGCGCGATTGGAATCGGCGCGAGCTCGTAATGTTCTGACTCAAGCGCCGTAACGGTACGATCCGAGGGTGCCATCAAGAACGCGTCGTGGACGCGCAGTCCCTCCGGCGGCGCGCCTTTGAACAGCAAGAACTCCGTGCCGGGCCTCACGTAGTGACTCATCACCAGCACGTCCGCCCAATGCCCTTCGCTGACGACAAGCGGATGCGATGACGTGTTGATCTCGCTTGCCATCCGCGTCCACGGATAGTCGTCGTTGTTATCCCACCAGCCGACCGCCGACGAATTGATCGCCGTCGACGAACCGGCGACGAGGAGCAGCGCACAGAGTGCGACGCTCCAGCCACGCGTCTCGATGCGCCGCCCGAAGAACAGTGCTAGCGCGACGAGCATGACGATCCATAACGGGATCATGTACCGCGCGATCGTCGAGGTGTGACCGTGCGTGACCAGATCGACGGCGATTTGCGGAAGTGCGACCGATGCTCCCAGTGCGACCAGCAGCCAGCTCGTCCGCGCCGTTTCTTTGCGCAACGCGATGACGGCGGCGACGATCGTCAGCAACAGCACGATTGCCGCGACTGGGACGAGCCGCAAATTCGCATACTCGGCATCAAAAAAGACGGAACCCGCGTTGAACGCCCACTTTTCGAGGATCACGCGCAGCGGATAGGGAGTGAACGCCCACGCATTTGAGCTGGCCATGCGTCCGTGCGCCTCGATGCAGACGGCAAGCCAGGGCGCGAACAAGACAGTCGCAACCAACGCCGCAGCCAGGAACGAAACGAGAACGCGCCGCTCGCGAAAGTAGAGCGCTACGACATAAACGCCCTGTGCCGCTAAGACGAATGCCATGAATACGTCGGAGTAAAGCGCGAGCGTCATTACGCCCGCATACCAGCTCCATCGTGCAGGACTCGGATCTCGCAGTGCTCGCACGAGCAAGGCCGACGTCGCGGCAACGAATGCAGCCCACAGGCTATATTCGCGAGCTTGTCCGGCGTAGTCGACGAAAAACGGCGAGAGCGCCATCAGCGCGGCGGCAATGCCGGCAACGATTGCGCTTCCGCTCAACTCCCACGCAAACCATGCGATTGCAAGCATCGCAAGCAAACTGCACACAAGGGCCAAGGATCGCATCGCAGCGATCGAATTGCCGAAAAGCCCGGTCCACTCTCGATCGACTACATAGAACACCGGCGGATGCTGCGGCTCTTCGTTCGCAAGTCCCGCCACGGTATCACCGACGTTGCGCGACGCCGACACGCGCTGGAGCTGCATGATTTCCGGCGTCGTATGCACGCGACCATCAAAGAGATTACGAACGTCGGCATACGTGTGACCTGACAGGCGTAGGGCAGTCCAGCTCTCGTCCGTCCAAAATGTACGATGGACGACGTGCTCGGCCCGGAACAGCACGCCCGCGATGACGACTGCGGCGATGATGCACCACAGCCAGCGCAGGGACGGTTTAGGTTGCAAGCCGGATGGCTCGCGTCTTGGGATCGAGGGCGCTTCGAATCCGCTGATACTGCCGGTACACGCTCGATTTCCACGACAGCGTCGTGTAATCGACGAGCTCGGCTCCGAGCGATTCTTTGAAGCGCTCGACGCCTCCGAGGCCCTCGCTCGCACCGAGGTTGTACCATTTCATGCCGCGCTCGACCGAGGCTTTGATCATCTCGGCGTTGAGCAGATTGCTTGGACGAAGCGACGAGTGTTCGGCCCGCATCGCCGCCGACCAGAAGAATGCTTCTTCCGAACCGTACAGCATGACGCCGCCGGCGATCGCCTCGCCCTCATAGCGCGCGATCCAGACCTCGACGTCGTCTCCGCCGAACTCGAGCACCGCATCGAAAATGCTGCGCGGCAAGTGCGGGGCTGAAAGCCCCCAACGCTTTGCCGACTCTTCGAGCAATCCATAGTAGACGTCCATTGCATTGGACTCACGCGAAACCGTCACGCCTTTGCGGAGGGCTTGCCCCGCCATGCGGCGCGCAACGCCTTTGAAACGCGCGAGCGCAGCGTCGGCTCCGTCGCGCAAATCGATCACCGCGGCTTGGTGCGGCGTTCTGTGGCACTCGCCGACGTCTTGGTAGTCCGCCAGCGGCCACAAGGTGCATGAAAAATCATCCGAGCTCGACCTGATGATTTGGCGTACGATCGCAGATGCAAGCATCGGATCGGCCGCCGTTCCCTCGGGCGTTAACGGCAGCGTATACGTTCCGAGCGGCATCGCTTGGATCTCGACAAAGCGTCTACCGGAGCGAACGAGCGGCAAGAGCGCCTCGCCTTCGGGCAAACGAAAGAGCGTCGGTTCGGCCGAGAATCCGCGATATGCATGCTCGAGCGCCATCGCCCACGCGGGGCGCGCAAAAAACGTCGGTGCGGGATGACATACGTCAAACGCGCGCCATTCGTCGGGTGTCAGCTTGATGCGCCGCAGCCGTCGCCGTTCGGTCTTCATCGCTCCGTTGAGCGGCTTGCCGGGCTCGATCTTAACGCCGACCGATTCTTTGCGCAACAGCTTCGCTATACTGCCCAAAACCGGCGCGACGCGCGTATTGTCGATCTTGAACCAGCGTTCACTCGTCATCATCGCGATCATGTCGTCGAGGCGCTCGCTGCGCGAGCGCCCGACCAGCGCATGAACGCTCCAATGCGGCGCTTCGCGCGAGACTTGTTGGAGGAACCCCGCAACTGCCTCGGGCGCACCTGAGACCACGCCGCGCCTGCGCTGCGGTGCAAACGACATGACCGGCGAGCGACGCGACGACTCGACGAGCTCGTCGAGAAACGCCTCGACCTCGCGCGTTATCGCAAGGGGCGAAAAAGATTTCGTGATTGCCTGCACGCCGGCTTCGTTGAGTCCAAGCCGTCCCGTGTCGTGCGCGCGTTGCAACGTCACCAGCTGGCCTGCAATCTCATCGGCGTTGCTGCCGTGAATCGTGCCTTCCAGCTTCTGCGACCAGATCGCGTAGCGTCCGCGGGCCAGTGCCTCGAGCACGACGAGCGGCATTCCGTCATGACGGGTTGGACGCACGACGACCGTCGTCGCATCGATCATGGACGAGACGTCGTCTAGCCAACCGTGACACGTGACATTCGGCAATGGATCCGTCGTGCGGAAGCCCCCGATGATATCGAAATGCACTTGCGGCAGGCGACGCGTCAGTTCCAGCAAGACGTCGACGCCGTAAAGATACTCGCGTGTGTCCGGTGCATATGCCAACACGGAAAAATTCTTCGGAAGGGGCGTCATCGGAAGATGCGGTTCCGCAACGACCAGGCGCAGCTCGGTCGCTTCGATGCCAAGCTCGGACAGCTCGTGCGCCAGCGCCGCAGAGCAAGCAACATGGCGATAGCCGCGCGTCCGGATACGCGCGATCTCGTCCGGAGAACCGCGAATTTCCAGAACGTCGCTCCCCGCCCAAACAACCCCGATCGGCTTTTTGCGGCGCCGAACGAGCGCCGAGACCATTGCATCGGGCCCGGGTCCGCCAAACGCGACCAATGCGTCGACGAAGGGTACAGAGCTGAGCGCCCGGTTGCGGGCAGCAAGGCTCACACCTTCGGGGATGATTTTCCATCGCGAAGCATATTGGTTGACGAATCGAGCTATCGCGTGAACGTGATGCGGGTAACCTGTGAGGAGAGCGGTCGGCATATCGTACCTACGGGGTGTGTATCACTAGCATTCCCTATGCGCGCTCCCCTATACAGAGACGTTCGGCACCATGCCCATGCCCGAAAGCTTCTGCCTCCCTCGTCGGCGACGCGCGAAGATGGTTCAGAGTGAAAATAAAACAGTTATTCACTGACGGCGTTCAGGTGCTCATGGCTCGAGGGTTGAGCGTCGTGGGCGCCGCGGCCGTGAGCATACTCATCTCTCGCTCGCTTGGTCCATCGGGACGCGGAACGTACGTCGTGCCCGGAATCTTGGCGGCCTTCGTTGCTACAGTTTTCGCCGGACTCTCGACGGCGATCGCGTCCGCAATGCTCAAAGAGAATGCCGGGCGCGGCGCGTTGCGCGCCGCCTTCATCGCCGCAATTCCCCTGGTTGCGGTCGGCATCTTGACGACGAGCGTGCTTGCGAGTGCGATGCATGAAACGTGGGCTGTGCCGTGGGCCGCCGCTGTGTTGCCCTTCATGGCGGTCAGCGCAATCGTCAACGGCTACGGCTACGGCGTGAAAAACGTCCGTGCGGTCGCGGTATTCGCAATTGCGGCGCCGGTTGCCACGCTCTCCCTACTAGCGGTCGGCCTCTCTCTTCACGGCCGAACACCGTCGACGGCGATACCGCTGTGGTTTGCAGCAAATGCGCTCGTCGCGATCATCGGATTTGCGGTCGTCTACGCGACGTCCCGGGGGCTCCCACGCACGAAGGTCAAGACCTGGCCATTCCTCGTCTATGCCCTGCGCGTCGGCGCCACCGGCATCGTCTCGATGCTCAACTATCGCATCAACGTGTACATCGTCGCCGCGCTAACGCCACACGCAGATCTTGGATTTTACACGACCGCGGTTTCCGCGGCTGAGACACTCCTACTGGTCGCGCAAGTCTCGGCGATCGTCACCGTACCGCATATCGGTTCGCTACCCCGCGATGAAGCTGCCCAACTGACCGCACGTTGCGTGCGCAATAATCTCGTCCTCGTCGGCGCGTGCAGCATCGGCCTCGCGCTCGTCGCGCAGCCCATCGTCGCGTTCCTTTATGGTACCGCGTTTCTTCCGGCGGTTGCGCCGCTCCGGATTCTCTTAATTGGCATGGTACCGTGGTCGGCGGCCAGCATGATCTCCAGCTATTACACGCTCAACGGGCGCCGGCCTCAGGTTGCGTTAATCACGGCTGCGGCCTCGGCGGTCGCATCGGCTGGGATCAGCTTCATGCTCGTACCGCGCATAGGGCTCATCGGCGCCGCAATCGCCACAACGGTGACGTACACGTTCAGCGTTCTCGTGATGGTCGCGTACTTTTCGAAGGAGACGAAGATCCCGCCCTCGCGCATTTTCTTCTTCCAGCGTGAAGACTTGGGCGGCTATCGCAGGTTGGCTCGCTCCTTTACGACGCCAACGACGACGACGCCATCGGCGACCTGAGCGTCGTCACCGCATCAAGCATATCCGCGAACGACTCCGCGATCGAATCCGCGGTGCGTACGTCTTGGAGATCGGCTCGCAGCGTTCGCCGCTCACGATACGCGCGATACGCTTCTAAGAGTGCGCCACGAATCTCGTCGTCGCTCGACGCAAACCACCCGAGCGCGTTCGAGGATACGTAGGAACGCAAGACGCTTTGCGCCGGTCCGAGCGCTAAGATGACCCGGCCGGCGGCCTGGTATTCAAATACTTTGCTGCCGTACTCGCTCGCCGTTCGCGGATCGGCGTTTTGAACGATCAAGAGCAATGCAGCCGAACGTTCCGCTTCCATTGCGACGCGACGTTCGGTGACGCC